>UOEC01000152.1_pt1 | contig 16285 bp, 14 predicted proteins | sample 1988601 | NCBI WGS metagenome assembly UOEC01 (sample SAMEA4712195, study PRJEB27164) | hydrothermal vent metagenome | biome: marine basaltic hydrothermal vent biome; feature: marine hydrothermal vent; material: mineral | place: Pacific Ocean | collected 2011-06-14/2011-07-23 | depth 1719 m
TTGCAGATTTTGCGGTTTCAAAAGTTTTTCGAACTGCTGATGTCTTTTTTAGCGCACCGGCTTGAACAACGAGTAAATTGTCACCGGAGGGTTGCTCGAACAGTCCCGATAGTTGCCGGGTGAAAGCGGCACCGGGATCTTTGACCCAAATCACTTTTCGTCCGCCGGTAAATGATATCGCCATCATTTCATCAGACACAAGGCCCGGCGTTTCTTTCAACTGGTTTTCACCAAGATTAACCAGATTAAAGGGGTCATCAAGCGCACCGATTATTGATTGCACGATTGCAGCTGAAATTTCAGCAACACGACCTTCATTCGGTCCGTAAATCAAAACGCCGGTAATACCGGCTGGAGGGCTTTTGATAAACCCGCTGACTTCGCCGGCTCTCAATATGGCCATGAGCTACCTTACCGTCTTGTGGCAAAAAATGCCGCTAGCCGGGTGCGAATATCATTTCCGACTTCTTTTGCAGCGCGCTCTTGGGCATTGATCTGAGCTTGATAATCGGCAAAGGGGGCGGCTGTTTTATCATAAGAGACGCGAGCAAATGTGTTGCCTTTATGGACAACTTTGCCGTTGGCGGTGTCAGACAGAGTGTATTTAACGCTGAGCTGGTAGGATCTTCGCAGTTCATCAGAACCAAATGTTCTCACAGTATTTTCGTCATTTGTGGTCGGGGTGAAAGCCAACCGGTATTTGGAAAACTTTCCGCTGCTATTACCAATAGACGCCAAGATCTCGTTACGAATTAACTGACCGGTTCTGGTGTTCTGGGGTTCAACAGCGATAGAGGAAAGTTGAGTGGAGACACGACTTCCCGATGTTGAGGTTCCATATAGCGGTTGGTATCCGCAGGCCCCAAGGCTTACAGCTAATCCGACCAACACCAGTTTTTGAAAAGACATCAATAATCAATCCGTTAGGTTTTTAGGTTGACCAACCCTAGTTGGCAACAATATTGACAATTCGGTCTGGAACCACAATTACTTTTCGGACCGTTAAGCCCTGAAGATTTCGTGTTATATTTTCCAGCCCGAGTGCCAGTTCTTCAATCTCGCTTTTTTCGGCATTCTTTGCAATGGTAATCTCTGCCCTCCGTTTTCCGTTAATTTGCACAGCAATTGAGACGCTGTCCTCGTGTAACAGGTTTTTGTCAGCTTTTGGCCAGAGTTCAGTGGCAAGCAATGTCTGATTGCCGAGTTCGGACCAGCATTCTTGCGCAAGATGAGGCATCATTGGGGAAATAATATGACACAAAACACTGGCGCTCTCGACCAGTGCGTACAAATCGCCGGGGTCCTGACTGTCAGCGCGCAAAGTAGTGCTGAGGTGATTTACAAATTCGTGAACATGGGCGATAGCCCGATTAAAGCGCAATGCCTCAATGTCGTCTCCAATCAGGCTGAGGGTTTTGTGACAGGCTTTGCGCAACTGCTGGGCAGAATCAGATATGGTTTCGGGAGCGGTTTCTGGAGCATCTGCTGAAAGCACCGAAATAGTGCTAACACAACGCCATAATTTTTGGCTGAATTTCCAGGCACCTTCGGCGCCAGTGGCGGTCCATTCTATGTCTCTTTCGGGGGGTGAGTCTGAAAGCATGAACCAGCGAGCAGTATCGGCTCCATACTGTTGGATTATTTCTTCGGGATCAACAACATTTTTCTTTGATTTTGACATTTTTTCAGCCGGGCCGATGGTCAATTTCTTTCCACTGTCGCAATGGAACCACTGGCCGTTTTTCATAATCACTTCAGAGGGCAAAACCCACCCTTGGGTTTCGCACTTGAAGGTTTCGTGAATGACCATCCCTTGAGTGAACAGGTTGGCAAAAGGCTCCTTCACATCAAGGTGGCCGGTCAGCTTCATGCCACGAGAAAAAAACCTGGAATACAACAGGTGGAGAATAGCGTGTTCAATTCCGCCAATGTACTGATCAACAGGTAACCAGTAATTGGCCTTGTCTGGCTCAACGGGAATGTCGGCCCTTGGGGAACAAAAGCGGGCATAATACCAAGAAGAATCGACAAAGGTGTCGAATGTATCAGTTTCCCGGGTGGCATTTTGCCCACAGTCGGGACATGAAGCCATTTTCCATTCCTCGTTCCGGTCAAGAGGATTGCCCGGTTTGTCGAAATTTGCCGCGTCGGGCAAAACAACCGGCAGATCTGATTTGCTTAAAGGGACAATGCCGCAATCACCGCAATGCACAACAGGGATCGGGCAGCCCCAATAACGCTGCCGGGAAATTCCCCAGTCACGCAAGCGGAAATTAATCTTTTCTTTGCCACTGCCAGAGCGCTCAAAACGCTGTGCGATTTCTTTTTTGGCTTCTTCAACGCTTAGGCCGTCCAGAAAGTCAGAATTGATCATAACGGTGTTCTCACCGTCGTTGTCGGTATAAGCAGTATCGGTAATTGTCATATCTAACTGGTCTGCGGGCGCGACAACAGGAACGACCGGCAAACCGTATTTGTTGGCAAAGTCAAGGTCGCGCTGGTCGTGGGCCGGGCATCCAAAAACCGCGCCTTCACCATAGCTCATCAAGACAAAGTTTGCGGCATAGACCGGTAGACGGGCACCTTTCTTAAAGGGATGCCTGGCGTAAATGTCAAGCGGAATGCCTTTCTTTTCTGCCTGTTCGATCACTTCCTCACTGGTGCCAAGGGAAGCGCATTCTTTGCGAAACTGCTCAATTTCCGGAGCGTCTTTGGAGGCCTTGATGGAAATGGGATGATCAGCTGCTACAGCGCAAAAAGAGGCCCCAAAGATAGTGTCGTGCCGGGTTGTAAAAACCGTCAATTTTTCATCAAGCAGATTGCCATCGCCGTCTTCCAGTTCAAAGGAAAACTCCAGGCCTTGTGAGCGCCCGATCCAGTTTTTTTGCATGGTGCGAACTTTTTCCGGCCAGCCTGGCAGGTCGTCAAGGGCATCGAGCAGTTCTTGTGAATAATTGGAAATTTTCAGGAACCACTGAGAAAGCTCTTTCTTTTCAACCGTTGCACCTGATCGCCAGCCTTTGCCATCGATAACCTGCTCGTTGGCAAGCACTGTGTTGTCAACCGGATCCCAATTGACAATGGATTTTCGACGCTCTACCAAACCGGCCTTTAAAAAGTCCAGGAAAATGGCCTGTTGTTGCCCGTAATATTCCACATCGCAAGTGGCAAATTCGCGGTCCCAGTCGATAGACAGCCCCATTGATTTCAACTGGGTGCGCATAGCTGCAATATTCTGGTAGGTCCATTCACGCGGTTGTACACCATGTTCCATTGCGGCATTTTCTGCCGGCATGCCAAATGCATCCCAGCCCATCGGGTGCAAGACATTAAAACCACGGGCCCGTTTATAGCGGGCGATCACATCACCCATGGCATAATTGCGCACATGGCCCATATGAATGCGGCCAGAGGGATAAGGAAACATTTCCAACACGTAATACTTCGGGTCCGAGGAATTTTCTTTGGCTGTAAAGCAGCCCTGATCATTCCAGGCCTGTTGCCACTTTGGCTCGGCCAAACGGGGATTGTAGCGTTCACTTGTCATTTGCGTCTTTTTCTGATTGGTAAACTGGAGTTGGCGACATGACTAACAGCCCTTGCCTGCCTGAGCAAGATGCCTCATAGGGTTTGTAGGACATTTGAGAGAAATCGAAATGGTGAACAGTTTAGATAATGGAATAGCCGCCAAATTTACCAGTGTTATGGATGAGATAGCCAAAGCGGCCGCGCGGACCGACCGTGGTGGCAATGATGTTACACTGGTTACTGTTTCCAAAACATTTCCAGCAGAAATCGTAATGCCGGTTTTGGAGTCGGGCCATCGGGTTTTTGGTGAAAACCGGGTTCAGGAAGCCGATGAAAAGTGGCCGCAGTTGCGAAAAAAATTCGATGGGATAGAGCTTCATCTGATCGGGCCTTTGCAAACCAACAAAGCAGCTCTGGCGGTCGGATTGTTTGATTGCATCCAGACGCTAGATCGGCCAAAACTGGCTAAAGTAATCGCGCTCGAATTGAAAAAACAACAAAAACAGATAGAATTGTTTGTCCAGGTTAACACCGGTGCTGAGCCCCAAAAGTCAGGTGTAGGGGCGGAAGGTTTGCCCGGCTTTCTGGATTTTTGCCAGAAAAAGTTGAAATTACCGGTCAATGGGCTGATGTGCATTCCGCCCGTTACTGAAGATCCAAAGAAACATTTTTTATTGTTACGTGAGCTGGCAGCGGTCAATAATTTGCCGAAACTAAGTATGGGCATGAGTGCAGATTTTCCACTGGCAATTGAGTGCGGAGCAACACATGTCCGTGTTGGCACCGCTATTTTCGGGCGCCGTTAAAGTCAGGAGTTGATCTGAACTTTAGTTTGTGGGCCACAAGAATAAAGGATTTTCAGCAAGTCTGGTCGATCAAGTGCGATGCACCCTTGGGTATATGGACTGTTTGAACCGCTGAGGTGAATAAAAATCGCCGAACCCCTGCCTGAAATAGCTGGTCGGGTGTTGTGATCAAGTACGATGACAATATCGTAAAGGCTGTCCTGGCGCCACAAGGCCTCGCTTGAGCTCGGCAATGTTTCCGCAAGGGGGCGGTTATAGTGCCGCGATGTGACCAGGTCGCACCAACTGTCGCTGGGCCTGATGGCAAATCCGGAAAGAAGGGAATGGATTTTTTGGATTCTGTCGGGCCGGTAGAGGAAATATGCCATTTTCCAGCACCCAACCGGCGTAATTCCATCACCTTCCCGGGATTTTACACCAATGCCACCTTTACCAATGACACATGGAAAGGTGACATGGTTAACCTGAACCGTGCCATTATTGGCGGTTTTGCCAGTTGATCTGATCACTAGCTGATCAACAAGTTGTGTGCGTGTCATATGAACTCTTGCATTGTCTTGCCGATGTCCCAACATCTCGTTATTATCAGTTTACATAATTTTTTAGAAAAGTTCACGGCGAGTCGGGGCCTGTACGACCAATGGAGCAATAAACAAAAATGAGTACGGTTAAGAAAATCCTGATTATCGATGATGATGATATTTTGCGCGAAACCCTTAGGGAGCAGTTTTCGTTGCATGACGAGTTTGCGATAACTGATGTTGGAAACGCTGTTGGTGGTGTTAAACAATGTAAAGCTGATCTTTATGATCTGATTATTCTGGATGTCAACATGCCGGATATGGATGGTCGCGAAGCGTGCAAAATCATGCGAAAAAATGGCTACAAGGGCCCGGTGATTATGTTAACGGCGCAAGACTCAGACTCTGATACAATTCTTGGCCTTGATTCTGGCGCCAATGATTATGTGACAAAACCTTTCCGGTTTGGTGTTTTGCTGGCCCGCATCCGGGCTCATCTGCGGCAACACGAACAAAGCGAAGATGCGGTTTTTAAAATTGGGCCCTATACATTCCGCCCCAGCGCGAAAACACTGGTGCAGGACGATGACAAAAAAATCCGATTAACTGAAAAAGAAACATCAATTTTGAAGTTTTTGTTCAGAGCGGGTGAACAGGTGGTAACGCGCGATGTTTTACTGCATGAAGTCTGGGGATATAATGCTGGGGTTACCACCCACACACTGGAAACGCATATTTATCGTTTGCGGCAAAAAATCGAACGTAACCCATCCCATGCCGAGCTTTTGGTTACAGAAACCGGCGGTTACAAACTGGTGCCGTAGTGTTTGGCTGAAAATTATTTCCACGCTGCATCGCGATTTCCATTGTAATATTAATACTTGAGTGATTCGCCAGATGAGGATTTGTCTGTTAAGTCACACCTTTTGAACTATTCCTGCTGGGGCTGGTCTAGATGAGTGTCAATTCAGATGTGCAAATGCTGCAGAAAGTACCTTTGTTTTCAAAGGTAGACCCGGCGCATTTACAGGTGCTGGTGTTCTCATCAAAACGTACCAAAGTTTCAGGCGGTTCCTATGTTTTCAAAAAAGGCACACAGGGAAATGCAGCCTTTTTTGTCCTTTCGGGCCGGGCCATCGTAAGGACAGGCGATGGTTCTGATGCACGCGCTATTGCAAGGGTGGAGCAAGGGGCCCTTATGGGGGAAATGGCAATGACCGGAAAAGTGCCCTACTCGAGCAGCGTTCAGGCGGTAAATGATATGTCTTTGCTTAAACTTTCCAATGAAATGTTTATGAGGGTTTGTGAAGAATTTCCCGATGTTGGCAGAAATGTCCTTGCTGTTTTGGCTGGTAAACTTGATGTCAGCCTCCAAGGCTTCAAGGATGTGCAACAGCATTTCGACAACGCCAAGAGCTTTTCCAACCTTTAACCAGATCGCGTCATAGAGCCAGTGTAACCATAACCGGGGCATGATCAGAGGGCCGCTCCCAGCTGCGAGTCTCAGAGATTATTTCTGTAGCAGAACAGCGCGGCGAAAGTCCTTTATCCAGCCAGATATGATCAAGTCGTCGGCCCCGGTTGGACTTTTTCCAGTCTTTGGACCTATAGCTCCACCAGGAAGAAAGTTTTTCGTCATCATTGGCAAAGCGGCGCAAAACATCATCCCAATTTCCAGCGTTACAAACGGCCTGAAGTTTTTCAACTTCCACAGGTGTGTGACTGACAATTTTCAGAAGCTGTTTGTGGGACCAGACGTCGTTTTCATGGGGGGCGATATTGAGATCGCCGGTCAAAACAGAAGGCCCGTCTGATTGCAACTGCTTTGTGGTGAGCCAGTTCTGCATTTCGTCCAGAAATGTCAGCTTGTGGTGAAATTTTTCGTTTTGATCCGGGTCTGGAATATCGCCGCCGGCTGGAACGTAAAAACTGTGAATTGTTACGGGCTGCTTGATATCCAATTTGACACTTACGTGCCTTGCATCCTCCTTGCCGCAAAATTGGCGAGAGTTGCGTTCTGAAAAGGGTAATCTGGAAATTATTGCAACACCGTGATAGCCAGATTGTCCACGTTCGGCGATGTGATGATATCCGCAATCAGCAAAAACTGCGGCCGGAAACTGGCCCTCAGGACATTTTGTTTCCTGCAAAGTCAGCACGTCAGGGGCCCATTCTTTTAAAAAACGGGCTACTGAAGGTGCACGCAAACGCACAGAGTTGATATTCCAGCTGGCAATTTTCAACTGCATTTGGCGGTCTTTCCTGTAAGCTTGAAAAGCCGACAATATAACAATTTTGTAATATAACGCCATAAAAAATGGACGCCTGATCGGGAATCAGGCGTCCGTGCAGTTTTAGCTGAAATGCCGGGAGGGGAACCGGCATTTATCAACCTTCTGGTAGCATTTGAGGGGGAGGGCAGTGAGCTACCAAAAGACTGCTATGATACTTAAATGGGGCGTTTTGAGAAAAGTTCAATGGCATAGAAAAAATTTTATTAAAAGAAGATCAGGGCTCTCATGGCCACAGCACCTTCGGTGGCATTGAAGAAAGTATCGAATCCACATTGCCACCGGTTTTTAGCCCGAAAATTGTCCCCCTGTCATACAGAAGGTTAAACTCGACATAGCGACCGCGTTGTACCAGTTGGTCGTGGCGATCTTTTTCTGTCCAATTCCGGGCCATGTTTCTTTCTACGATTTTGGGGTAGATATCGGCAAAGGCCATACCGGTTTCTTTTGTAAAAGCCAAATCGTCTTGCCAATTGCCAGTGTCGAGATAATCGTAGAAAATACCACCAATGCCGCGCATTTCATTGCGGTGGGGCAAGAAAAAATATTCATCGCACCAGTTTTTGTAATGATCATAGTCGGCTATTTTATGTTTATTACAAGCTGTCTGGAATGCTTGGTGAAAATCAACGCTGTCCGGGTCATTTTGGCTGCGGCGGGCTTCCAGCATAGGTGTCAGGTCGCCTCCACCGCCAAACCAGCTTTTGGTGGTAACCACAAAGCGGGTGTTCATATGGGCGGTCGGTACATGGGGGTTTTTGGGGTGAGCGATCAGAGAGATACCAGAGGCCCAATAGCGAGGGTCGTCTTTTGCCCCGGGGATTTTTCCTCGAAATTCAGGTGAAAATTCACCAAAAACAGTGGAAGTGTGAACACCGACTTTTTCAAACAGGTTTCCTGACATCATGGACATGGTGCCACCGCCACCAGGTGTGCCGTCGCTATTGGTTTTTTCCCATGGGGATTGTTTGAAGCGACCGGCATCACCGCCAGATGTTTTGGCGTAAATTAATTCAAGTGCTTCGAATCGGCTGCAAATGTCATCTCTTAAGGATTCAAACCAGAGTCTGGCGGTTTCCTTTTGTGATGATAGTGTAGCAGAGGAAGTATCGGCCTTGTTACTCATGCGTTTTTCAGATTTCTTTTGAATTGACAATAGGATTACCTAACCAGATACACTGTAATGCCAATTTCTTCAAAAGCCTTTTTGCTACTCAGCTGCTGCCTTTAAATTGATCATCAAATGGTGAAATTTTTCACCCTGGACGGCTACATGTTCACGAAGTGCTTTGGCGGCCTGGTCAGGGTTGCCGTCATTTATGGCTTTGACGATTGCATTGTGCTCGGCAAAGGACTGCTTCATTCGCCCCCGCAGATGGAGTTGGACACGGCGATAGGGTTTTAGCCTTCTGTGCAGGCGCAAGGCCTCTTGTTCGAGGAACCCGTTTCCTGATTGTTTGTAGATGATCTTATGGAAGCGCTCGTTTTCGCGATAATAGTCGTCGATGTCGCCATTTTCCAAAGCCTCCTGGCATTTTGCATTGGCTTCCTGCAACAACTCAAGCGCAATGTCCGAGATTCGGCTTGCTGCAAGGCGCCCGCATACCGCCTCGATCTCAGCCATATATTCAAACATTTCAAGCAATTCCACCGGGCCGGGCTGACAAACAAACACGCCTCGCCGGGGAATCTGTTCTACCAGACCTGATACAACGAGTTTTTGGAAAGCCTCCCTGACCGGGGTGCGCGACACACCAAATTGCTCGGCCAACTTGACCTCATCCAGCCGTTCACCATCGGAAAACTCTCCGGTCAGGATGAGTTGTTCCAGGTCTTCTGAGATTTTATCTGCACGGCGAATATCCATAACAAAGCATAACTCGCGGCAAGAGGTAGTGCAAGATGTATGTTATTGTATACAAAACCGTTGACATGGCATGCAGTATGGTCAAGGATGATTGCCATTCCCGCACATTTGCTAGGGATTGTTCTAATCGGGAGAAAATTATGAAAAAAAAATTAATAGCTGTAGTTGCCGCTGCAGCGCTCTTTGCTGCAGGAACTGCCGCATCAGCTCAAGAAGTGCTTCGTTTATCGCACCAGTGGTCAAATAAAGATATTCGCCACAAGGTGGCCCAGATTGTTGCAGATGAAGTTGCTGCTGCCAATGTTGATCTGGAAATCAAAATTTTTGGCTCCAAATCACTGTTCAAACCGCGCGAGCAATACAAACCGCTTAGCCGCGGGCTGTTGGACATGACCGTTTTTCCGCTTTCTTATGCAGGCGGTCAAAGGCCATCCTACAATCTGACACTGATGCCTGGTCTGGTGAAAAACCACGAGCATGCTGCACGTCTGAGCAACTCACCATTTATGAAAGACCTTGAGGCCATCATGGCAAAGGATGATGTAATGGTTCTGGTGCATGGGTATCTGGCTGGCGGATTTGCCGGTAAAGACAAATGCATCACAAAACCGGCAGATGTTAAAGGGCTGCAAACCCGAGCTGCTGGTAAGGCATTTGAACAGATGCTGGCTGGTGCCGGTGCTTCGATTGCATCAATGGCTTCATCTGAAATCTACAGTGCCATGCAAACCGGCGTTCTGAACGCTGCCAACACGTCGTCATCGTCGTTTGTTTCATACCGCATTTATGAGCAGGTCTCATGTTACACGCCTGCTGGTGATGTGGCATTGTGGTTCATGTACCAACCCCTGCTTATGAACAAATCAAAATTTGATGGTCTTAAGCCGGAGCAGCAGGCAGCCCTGCGAGCAGGTGCAAAAAAGGCCGAGGCATACTATCTGGAAGAGGCCAAAAAGCAGGATGCAAAATCTGCAGAAGTGTTTAAAAAGGCCGGTGTTAAGATAGCCAAAATGTCGCCAGAAGATTTTTCTGCATGGCGTGCATTGGCGCAAAAAACATCATACAAAACCTTTGTTGAAAGTGTGCCCGGTGGTCAGGCACTGCTTGACAAGGCTCTTGCAGTAGAGTGATGACATCCGGGGTGGCGTGCAAATAATTTGCAGTTCGCCACCCCGGTTTTCCAGACAATAGCCAGACAATAGAAAGGGCAGCAGGTGGCAGGGCACAGTTTTGCGGCAGCGTCGCACACGGGCAACAACCCGTTTCTCAAATTCGTTGCAGCAACATCTACACTTGCAGGCTGGTTTTCCGCTGCCATGATTTTTGCAGCTGTGGCGATTACCTGCCAGATGATATTTGTGCGTTTTGTTTTGAACCAGTCGACGATCTGGCAAACCGAAGCGGTGGTTTATCTGGCGGTGGCTGCAACGTTAATCGGTTTATCGTATGTACAGCGCGTGAGAGGGCATGTGAATGTCGATCTCGTACCGATTTCACTGGCCAGTCGCGCCCGGTTTATTCTTGCAATATTTACCTATTCCATTTCAGTGGCCATCGTCGCGGTCATGCTCTGGTATGGTTTTGAGTACTGGTACCTTGCCTGGGACAAGGGTTGGCGATCCGATACAATTTGGGGGGTGAGGCTTTGGATTCCGTATTTGTCACTGCCCGTCGGATTTGGACTGTTTCTTCTTCAGCTGGTCGCAGACCTTATTGCGGTCATTCTCAAAATTGACAAGCCTTTTGGGCTGGAGGATATGTAATGGATCCGTTGTTGCTTAGTGGCCTGGTTGCTTTTTTTACGATCCTTGTTCTTTTCTCGGGTATCTCGGTGGCGCTCGGCTTGCTGGTTGTATCTGCAGGTTTCCTGATCATCTTTGACGGGGCACGCTCATTGGAGCTGTTACCGGAACTGCTGTTTGGCAAGCTTGATAATTTTGCCCTCCTGTCGATCCCGATGTTCATCATCATGGGCACAGCTATCGCTTCGACCCGGGCTGGCGGTGATCTTTATGAGGCGCTGGAGCGCTGGTTGACACGGGTGCCGGGGGGTTTGGTTATTTCAAACCTGGGCGCATGTGCCTTGTTTTCTGCCATGTCTGGTTCAAGCCCTGCCACTTGTGCTGCAATCGGTAAAATGGGCATACCTGAAATGCGTAAAAGAGGTTACCCCGATGGCGTTGCTGCTGGTTCCATTGCTGCAGGCGGTACCCTCGGGATTCTCATTCCCCCCTCGATCACGATGATTGTTTACGGCATTGCAACGGAAAGCTCGATCGGGCGACTTTTTCTGGCCGGGGTTCTGCCGGGCTTGATGCTGGTCGGGCTTTTTATGCTCTGGTCACTCTATTCAACCGCCCGCTCGGGCAATCAGGCTTTGCTGAGTGCGCGCAGTTACAGTTGGCGTGAGAAATTTGAAATTCTACCCCGGGTTATACCCTTTCTGGTGATTATAGCAGGGGTGCTGTATTCCATGTATGGCGGTGTTGCAACGCCGTCCGAAACGGCTGCCGTTGGTGCCCTCCTCACTCTTATAATTGCAATGATTATTTACAAGCTGTGGAATCCGAGGGATCTATGGGTGGTCCTGCGTGACAGTACCAAGGAAAGTGTGATGATTTTGTTTATCATCGCAGCTGCGGGGGTCTTTTCCTACATGTTGTCCAGCTTGTACATCACCCAGTCGATTGCAGAGTGGATTGGAACCCTGGATGTAAATCGCTGGGTCTTAATGGGCGCCATCAACCTGTTTCTCCTTGTTGCCGGATTTTTCCTGCCGCCGGTTGCTGTCATCCTGATGGCGGCCCCAATTTTGCTGCCTATTATAACAACTGCCGGTTTTGACCCGATCTGGTTTGCTGTCATACTGACAATCAACATGGAGATAGGACTTATTTCACCACCGGTCGGCCTTAACCTGTATGTCATCAACGGCATTGCACCCGACATTCCATTAAAAACGATCCTTAAAGGGTCTCTGCCCTATGTTGGCTGTATGGTGGTTGCCATAATCTTGCTCAGTCTGTTTCCCGGGATTGCCACATGGCTGCCCGAAGTCGTGATGGGGCCGTCGCTGTGAGTTTACTGGCTGATTTACTTTCAACAGCGTTTGACCGGGCCTCACGGTATGTTTCTCCGGGAAAACGGGACGAGCGCCCGGTAAATGAGCTGGTTGCAGACCTGATCAGCAATCGGGCTGAAATCCGCGGATTGGAGCTGGCCCGACAAATTCTTGACGACTATGCAAGTATGGATGATGTTAAAAAGCGGGAATTTTTCACGCTTCTGGCGACGGGAATGGATATCAATGCCGATAGTGTCAGAATAACTCTTGCAGCCTACGAAAAGCAACCATCCAGAGCGACTTACCGTGCGTTTATGAATGCTGCTGAACCGCAACGCCAGGAGTTGATACGCCGTCTCAATCAAACCTCGAATGCCACTGCAAGCCTTGTTGCCATGCGCCACGATCTTTTAAAAATGGCTGAAGATGATGCTGCGTTTGCCGCTCTTGATCTGGATTTCAGACATCTGTTTGCGTCCTGGTTCAATCGCGGTTTTTTGGTTCTGCGGCCAATCAACTGGAAAAGCCCGGCGCATATTCTGGAAAAAATTATTACCTATGAAGCTGTCCATGCGATTGATAGCTGGGAAGAACTGAGACGCAGGTTACAACCGTCAGACCGTCGCTGCTTTGCGTTCTTTCACCCTTCAATGGCTGATGAACCCTTGATTTTCGTTCAGGTGGCACTCACCAAAGGCATCCCAAATTCCATTCAGGGGGTCCTCACCGATGAACGTAAAATCATTGAAGCGGGGGAAGCAGATACCGCTGTTTTTTATTCTATTTCCAATTGCCAACCTGGACTTGTCGGTATTTCATTTGGTAATTTTCTGATCAAGCAGGTTGTTGAAGACCTGTCACGTGAATTACCGGGATTGACCACTTTCGTTACGCTTTCACCTATCCCTGGTTTGGCTAACTGGCTGGAAAGTGAGGACAGAAACGACGAACTTGATCCGGCCAGCCTTGCTGAACTGGCTGCCCATTACCTGATAGAGGTAAAACGGCCAAATGGCACGCCTATCGATCCGGTGGCGCGGTTTCATCTGGGCAATGGCGCCATGGTCCATGGTGTCCACCCCGAGGCTGACTTGTCGGCTAGCGGGTTGGCGCAATCACATGGGGCAATGGTCAACTACCTTTATGATCTGTCAGCAATCTCTCGCAATCATGAGCTGTTTGCCAACGAGCAGAAAATAACGGCGGCCCCGGCGGTAAAAAGCCTTGCACACAGAGCTGTCAAGCCGGTGGAGAAGGAAGAGCAGCATGGCTAACCCGCTTTTTGACGGCCTGTTTGCTCAACACGTCAACAAACCAACGGTTTTTTTACACTTGCCCGATGGTAGCACCATCAGCCATGACGGGTTTCTTAAAATGGCTGGACGGTTTGCAAATGCATTGACCCGGCTGGGCCTTGCTTGTGGAGACCGGGTTGCAGTTCAGGTCGAAAAATCACCTCAAGCGCTGGCGGTTTATGCCGCTTGTGTTCAGGCTGGTTTGGTGTTTCTGCCCCTCAACACCGCCTACACCGCCAGCGAGGTTTTGTATTTTGTTGAAGACAGCGGAGCAAAACTCTTTGTCTGCCAGGGTTCGCGAGAAAAGGAACTTCTGGAAGTAACGAGGCGTACCGGCATATTGCTTGAAACGCTAAGCGCTGATGGCACTGGCACTTTTATAGACCGGGCAAAAGACGACAGCGAAAGCTTTACCCCGGTTGATTGTGACGGGGAAACATTGGCTGCCTTGTTATATACCTCTGGTACTACAGGTCGCTCCAAAGGCGCGATGTTGAGCCATGAAAACCTCCTTTCCAACGCTCAGGTGCTGGCAGATTTATGGCAGTTTTCAGATAATGATGTGTTGCTCCATGCCCTGCCGATATTTCACACGCACGGTCTTTTTGTTGCAACCAATGTGACACTCATTGCAGGGGGCTCCATGCTTTTCCTGCCAAAGTTTGCTCAGGATGAGATGATTGATAATATGGCGCGCGCCACGGTTATGATGGGAGTGCCGACCTTTTATACCAGATTGTTGAGTCATCCCGGGTTTACCGGAAAAATAACGCGCCACATGCGGTTGTTTGTGTCTGGTAGCGCCCCGCTTCTGGCCGAAACTCACAAGCAATTTGAAGAACGAACCGGGCACCGCATATTGGAACGCTATGGGATGACTGAAACCAGTATGAATACATCGAATCCCTATGATGGCGAACGGCGGGCAGGGACGGTCGGTTTTCCTTTGCCGGGAGTGGAGCTTAAAATTACCGACTCTGCTACTGGTGCCATCCTGCCTGATGGCAAAATTGGCGAAATAGAAGTACGCGGCCCCAATGTGTTCAAGGGTTACTGGCAAATGCCGGAAAAAACAGCGGAGGAACTGCGCCAGGACGGCTTTTTTATCACGGGAGACTTAGGCCTGATTGACGGTGATGGTTATGTCCATATTGTTGGCCGCAACAAAGATTTGATTATTTCAGGGGGTTATAATATTTACCCGAAAGAAATTGAATCAGCCCTTGATGAGCACCCTGACATTCTTGAAAGTGCGGTGATCGGTGTACCCCATCCCGATTTTGGGGAAGCAGTGATTGGCATTGTGGTTGCATCCGGTAAAAGCCCACCTGACTTTGATCAGATTACCAAGACCATCAGCAAATCCCTGGCCCGTTTCAAGCTGCCTAAAAAACTTGTTGTGCTTCCCGAGTTACCAAGAAATACCATGGGAAAAATCCAGAAGAACCTTTTACGGGAAAGCCACAAGGGTGACTTTTTATAACCAATCGACCAAAGAATACCGGAATTCTGAATACCAGAAAGAGTGAAAAACCCCATGGTGCTCGTGTAAAATGATCTTCTTTTGGTATAAATTCGATGGCTTGACTTAGGTCAAACCTTTGTTCCCTGCTCTAGCATAAAGTGCCCCTGCCACTAGCAGACAAAAGGGGGCAGGGAAATGCAATACCTGGATCAGGTCACAACACGAGAACAGACAACCGCTTTAACAACGTCAACTCTGGCGTTTACAGTGTGTTTTGCCGTGTGGACGATATTTTCAATCATCGGTATCAGGATTAAAGCTGAACTTGGGCTGTCTGATACCGAATTTGGCCTGCTGGTTGCCACGCCGATTTTGACCGGTTCGCTCAGTCGGATTTTTCTGGGCATATGGGCAGACCAATATGGCGGCAAATTGGTCTATACTCTTTTGATGCTGGTCACAGCATTTGGTGTATTTTTACTGACCCTTGCAAATACCTATCCGCTTTTTTTGCTTGCCGCTCTTGCCCTTGGTCTTGCCGGTGGCAGTTTTGCGGTTGGTGTGGCGTATGTTTCGAAATGGTATCCCAAAGAACAGCAGGGTACGGCGCTGGGAATTTTCGGGGTGGGCAATGTTGGAGCAGCGATAACCAATTTTGGTGCACCAATTCTTCTGGTGGCTTTGGGCGGGGAATGGAAATCTGTTGCTCTTGTTTACGCTGGCGTGCTGGTCGTGAGTGCAATACTGTTTTTCCTGTTTTCCAAAGATGATCCGGTTCACCTGGCCCGAAAAGCACAAGGCATCAAACACGAAAGTTTTGTCGAGCAGCTGGCACCATTAAAGCATTTGCAGGTCTGGCGTTTTGCTTTCTATTACTTTTTTGTGTTTGGCGGTTATGTCGCTCTGGCCCTGTGGTTGCCCCGGTTTTATATCGGTGCTTACGAGCTACCGTTGGCAACCGCTGGTATTCTGGCAGCGGTATATGCCCTTCCCGGGTCAATCTTTAGAGCGCTTGGTGGCTGGTTGTCGGACAAAATCGGCGCGCGTTCGGTAATGTATTGGACATTTGGTGTGTCGCTGGCCGTGCTGTTTGTAATGTCCTACCCGGCAACAGATTATACGGTCGCGGGCATTGAAGGCCCGATCGAATTCAACATTACCATCCCGCTTTGGCTCTTTGTTGGCCTGACCATAATTCTTGGTTTCATGATGTCGCTTGGCAAGGCAGCTGTCTATAAACACATCCCGGTTTATTACCCCAATCATGTTGGCGCCGTTGGCGGAATGGTTGGCCTGATTGGCGGACTGGGCGGGTTTTTCATGCCGATTGCCTTTGGTGTGATGAATGACCTGGTGGGTGTGTGGACCAGTTGTTTCATGCTGCTGGCATTGCTGGTGGCGGTCAATCTTACCTGGATGCACTTTGCAATCCTGCGCTCTGAAAAACG
>UOEC01000201.1_pt1 | contig 15761 bp, 15 predicted proteins | sample 1988601 | NCBI WGS metagenome assembly UOEC01 (sample SAMEA4712195, study PRJEB27164) | hydrothermal vent metagenome | biome: marine basaltic hydrothermal vent biome; feature: marine hydrothermal vent; material: mineral | place: Pacific Ocean | collected 2011-06-14/2011-07-23 | depth 1719 m
GCTGCGGTGCCACCGACGGTAATTTTATCCAGCCGCAAGGTTGGTTGGCCAACCCCGACCGGGACTCCTTGACCCTGCTTGCCGCAGGTGCCGATACCGGGATCAAGCTCCATATTGTTGCCGACCATCGAGATCCTTGTCAGGGCATCAGCGCCGTTGCCGATAATGGTGGCACCCTTAACCGGGGCGGTAATTTTGCCGTCTTCGATCATATAGGCCTCAGTACAGGAAAACACGAACTGGCCACTGGTAATATCCACCTGACCACCGCCAAATGACACCGCATAAAGGCCATGCTTGACCGAGGCAATGATTTCATCGTGATCACGTTCACCATTGAGCATATAGGTGTTGGTCATGCGCGGCATTGGCATATGGGCAAAGGATTGGCGACGGCCATTGCCGGTCGGTGCAACGCCCATCAAACGGGCATTGAGACGGTCCTGCATAAAGCCGGTCAAAATGCCGTTCTCAATCAGTGTGGTTGAAGAAGTTGGTGTGCCTTCATCATCAAAACTCAAACTGCCACGGCGATGTTCCAGCGTACCGTTATCGACCACGGTTACCCCGTCAGAGGCAATTTTTTCACCCATCAGACCGGCAAAGGCACTGGTGCCTTTTCGGTTAAAGTCGCCCTCAAGGCCATGGCCAATAGCTTCATGCAGTAAAATCCCCGGCCAGCCCGGTCCCAGAACCACGTCCATTTCGCCAGCCGGTGCCGGAATTGATTCCATCGCAATTTCTGCCTGCCGGAAGGCTTCGCGTACTGCAAACTGCCATTTTTCCGGTGAAATCAGTTCTTCATAAGTGCCGCGTCCGCCAAACCCGTAAGAGCCGGTTTCCTGTCGGTCGCCCTTGCCGGTCATAATTGACACATTAAAGCGGATCAAAGGGCGATCTTCGGCCCGCGAAAACCCGCCAGCGCGCAGAATTTCAACCGCTTGTAATTCACCTGCGTAAGAAACCGAGACCTGCCGGATGCTGTCATCAAGTGAACGCGCATAAGTATCGGCATCCTGCATCAGCGCAACCTTGGTTTCAAAGCTTGCCGCATCTACCGGATTATTGCTGGTATAAAGGCTACGATTGGTGCGTGGCGGGTGGTCAGAAAGTGTACCGCCTTTTCCCGTCCGCACTGTCGTTACACTGTCACCGGCCCGTTTGAGAGCCTGCGGTGACAATTCAGTTGAATGGGCAAATCCTGTTGCTTCACCGCTGACAGCCCGCAAACCAAATCCCTGTTGGGTATTGAAGTTGGCCGACTTCAACTGGCCATCGTCAAAACTCAAGGTCTCGGACTGGGTGAATTCCAGAAACAACTCCCCGTCGTCGCAATCGTTCAGGGTTTCAGAAACAAAGTTTTCCGTCTGCTTGCGGTCAAGCTCGCTGTTTTCAAAAAACAAATCACCATGAGCAGTTTCAGAGGATTGGTTGGTCATTTTGGTATCTTTTCAAGAATTTTGAAGGCGGTTGAAAAACCGGCCAGTTCAAGATCGATCGGGATGCCAACGCCTGGTGCTTCATAGATCAAAAACTTGCCCTTTTTGCCTTTTTGCAACGTTGCCAGTGTTTCCTTGCGCATTTGCGCAAATGCGACACAAAACCTTGGGCCGCAACGGCTGAAAGGTACGCGTCCGGCTGCTTTACCATCCACTTCAAGAGCCACCCCGGTTGGCAGGTAAACCCCGACGGGAGCGAGAATTTGCATCATGGTGGTAGTTTGCTTGCCCTGTTTGGCCTGTCTCAGGATCAGGGTCAGTCCAAGCTGCTTGTTGGTTTTGTGGACCGCTGTCTGAAGCAGGCCGCATTCGCGTGGTTTTTTTGCAGCATCTTTTGCCCCCGGTATTGGTGCATCGCATTGCACAATCCATTTACCCTCTGTTGCAATTACTTCGGCTGGTGCTGCTTGTGGTGGTCGCTGTCGCTGGACCGGAGCACGGCCCTGGGGTCGGACGCCGCGGACTGGTGCTGCATTCTGGCCAGGGCCAAACTTGCGCTTTACGCCGGGCTGGGTTTGTGCCTGAGCGCTGGCAATTATTGTGTCGGTCATAAAGCTGCCGATGACAATCATCGAAACAAAAAAAGTTCCGGCATTGAGAAATTTTGCTGCTGAAATTCTGTTCACAGTATTCTCCCATTGTATTTTAGAAAAAGCGACATGATTCTTTTCTTCCTGACGTATCACAGGCTTGCCGTGCGCTGTCAAATAACAAGCGCCATTTTTGGTGATTTTAGCCATTCCTGACCGTTTTTGCCTGATTGGAAAACTTTCCACAACATGAGTTGCTTAAAAATACGGCAGAAATTGGTTAAAAAGTCTAAAGCGCGTAGTTTTGCCGCGCTAATACCCGTTGCGAGAACGGTGCAATTGTGGTCCAAATATAAAGTGAGGACCACGCTATCGTTTAAAGAGTCGCAAAAGTCAAAGATTTCAGACGGTAGTGTTGGTGATGGTAAGAGGGTTGCGTTGTCAGGGTTGCGTTTTGGTTCGAGTATTTACCAGATGCGCCTGATCAGCCACTTTCTTTGATATGCTCCATCAACCCGAAAAGTGGCTACCGGTTTTCGGATAAGTTGATGGATCAAAAAGAAGAAATTCAGGAGGGAAGGGGTGTCATGCGTGTCCTCTTAACCGGTTTAACGGCAAGTTTTACCTATATTTTGTTTGCCACAGGCATTGCTCATGCAGGTGATGGAAGCGCCTTGGGGCATCCCGAGCCCTGGCAGTTGGGGTTGCAGCAGGCTGCATCACCTTCCGCTGAAGGGATTGCGATTTTTCATAACTTGTTGATGTGGATTATCACTATCATCACAGTGTTTGTCGCCGGTTTGCTGGTTTACGTGATGTGGCGGTTTAGCGAGAAGAAAAACCCAATTCCGTCAAAAACCACTCATAATACCATGCTCGAAGTGGCCTGGACGGTCATTCCGATCTTGATTTTGGTTGTTATAGCTGTTCCTTCGTTCCGCTTGCTGTATCTGCAGCGCGACATACCCGATGCGGCGCTGACAATTAAGACAACCGGTAACCAGTGGTACTGGAGTTACGAGTACCCTGAGTACAAGGATGCCGGTGGCGATGCGATCTCATTTGATTCCATTATGAAAACCGACGAAGAACTCAAACCTGGAGAACCACGCCTGATGGCCGTTGACACACCTGTCATTGTGCCGGTCAACCAGATCGTTAAGGTTATTGTTACAGCATCTGATGTTCTGCATGCCTGGACCATTCCCTCATTCGGGGCTAAAATTGATGCGGTCCCTGGGCGGTTGAACGAGATTTGGTTCAAAGCTGACAAACAGGGCGTTTACTACGGCCAGTGTTCAGAGCTTTGCGGTAAAGACCATGCTTATATGCCAATCGAGGTTCGTGTTGTGTCGGATGAGGACTTCAAGAAATGGCTCGAAGAAACCAAAACCGCTGGTCTTGATGCTGCCACCAAAAACGTTGTTGCGAAAATGAATGCCGACAAAGCAGCGGCAAAAGTAGCAAATCTCAACAGGCAATAAAATAATTTCGCCGGGTCGTTGCAACGACTCCGGCACCAGATAGTTCCTTGTGAAGGGGGAAAGAAAAATGGCACAAGCTGCAGCAGCACACGATGATCACGGTCACCCAACCGGTTGGAAGCGTTATTTATTTTCGACCAACCACAAAGATATTGGTAACATGTACCTGATCTTTGCGATTATCGCCGGCCTGATAGGCAGCGCGATGTCTGGTGCCATGCGTATCGAATTGCAAGAACCTGGCATTCAGTTTTTTCCGTGGGTTTCAGCCGTTCTGGGAGGCGATGGCAGTGTAGATGCTGCCAAGCAGTTGTATAATGTGTTTACCACCGCGCACGGTCTGATCATGATCTTTTTCATGGTCATGCCGGCAATGATCGGTGGCTTTGGCAACTGGTTTGTACCGCTGATGATTGGTGCACCCGACATGGCCTTCCCGCGCATGAACAACATCTCTTTCTGGTTGTTGCCGCCGGCATTTTTGCTGCTGGTTATTTCCATGTTTGTTGAAGGGCCCGCAGGTGCCGCTGGTGTCGGCGGCGGCTGGACGATTTATCCGCCGCTTTCCACATCCGGGTCGCCTGGCCCGGCTATGGACTATGCTATTTTGGCCTTGCACCTGGCCGGTGCCTCGTCAATTCTGGGCGCGATCAACTTTATCACGACGATTTTTAACATGCGTGCACCGGGTATGACGATGCATAAAATGCCTCTGTTTGTCTGGTCAATCCTGATCACGGTGTTCCTGCTGTTGTTGTCTTTGCCGGTTTTTGCTGGCGCCATCACCATGCTGCTGACAGATCGAAACTTTGGCACCAGCTTCTTTTCCCCAGAAGGCGGCGGCGATCCGATCCTGTTCCAGCACTTGTTCTGGTTCTTTGCTCACCCGGAAGTCTATATTCTGATTTTGCCCGGTTTCGGCATTGTCTCGCAGGTGATAGCGACCTTCTCCAAGAAGCCGATTTTCGGTTATCTTGGCATGGCCTATGCCATGACCGCCATTGGCGTTGTTGGCTTCATTGTCTGGGCACATCACATGTACACCGTGGGCCTTGATGTGGATACGCAAGCCTATTTTGTCGCTGCAACCATGGTGATCGCGGTGCCGACCGGCATCAAGATTTTCTCATGGATTGCAACAATGTGGGGTGGTTCCATTCAAATGCGAACCCCCATGCTCTGGGCCATCGGATTTATCTTCCTGTTCACCGTTGGTGGTGTGACAGGTGTGGTGCTGGCCAATGCCGGTGCTGACCGGGCGCTGCATGATACCTATTATGTGGTTGCTCACTTCCATTACGTGCTGTCCATGGGTGCGGTGTTCTCGATCTTTGCGGGTTGGTATTACTGGTTCCCCAAAATCACCGGCTACATGTACAATTCGTTCCTGGCAAGACTCCATTTCTGGCTGACTTTTATCGGCGTTAACATAATCTTCTTCCCGCAGCATTTCCTCGGGCTGGCAGGTATGCCGCGTCGCTATATTGACTATCCCGATGCTTTTGCGGGGTGGAATGCCATTTCTTCTTACGGTGCATATATTCAAATCATCGCCGTTGCCGTATTCCTCTACAGTGTATTTGAAGCATTCAAGAAAAAGCGTGTTGCTGGCGATAATCCCTGGGGACCATCTGCAGATACTCTGGAATGGACATTGTCATCACCACCGCCATTCCACCAGTTCAACGACCTGCCAGTAATCAAATGACCGATATGCAAGTAAATATATCAGATATGAAGGACCACAGCGTCCCACATCTTAATGGTGAAGGTGCTGTTTCTGATTATTTTTTATTGCTTAAACCACGTGTCATGTCGTTGGTGATTTTTACAGCATTCGTTGGCATCGTCACGGCCCCCGGCACCATACACCCATGGCTGGGGGCGATGGCCCTGCTGGCCATTGCGGTTGGCGCTGGTGCATCTGGTGCACTCAACATGTGGTATGATGCTGATATTGATGCGGTGATGAAGCGCACGGCAAATCGCCCGGTCCCTTCTGGTGCCATCAAGGCCGGTGACGCCCTGGGGTTCGGCTTGATGCTGGCTGCCGGGTCGGTGTTTTTTCTCGGTGTGCTGGTCAATTGGTTCGCAGCCGGCCTGCTGGCCTTTACAATTTTCTTTTATGCCGTTGTTTATACAATGTGGCTCAAACGCTCGACCCCGCACAATATTGTTATTGGCGGGGCAGCTGGTGCCCTACCGCCCATGGTCGGCTGGGCAGCGGTAACCGGCGGTGTAGATCTGGTATCCATTTCACTGTTCCTGATAATTTTTCTGTGGACACCGCCCCATTTCTGGGCGCTGTGCCTGTCGCGCTCTGGTGAATACGAACGCGCCCAGATTCCAATGTTGCCTGTTGTTGCCGGGATTGGTGAAACAAGGCGGCAAATCTGGTTCTATACATTGATTATGGTGCCGGTAACATTTGCCCCTGTTGCCTTGGGTGCGGCCGGTTGGCTCTATGCCGCTACAGCCCTTGTTTTGAACGCTGGCTTTATCTGGTTTGCCTGGAAAATCTATTCTGCGAAAAGCGATGACGCTCTGGGAGGCGCTCCCCGGAACCTGTTCAGGTTTTCTATTTTGTACCTGTTTTTGTTGTTCAGCGGGCTGCTGGCTGAGTGGGCGTTCAATATTTTACCGTTTTCCGGCTTTGGAGTTTAGACCATGGAATCTGAAAAAATGGAATTTCGCACCTTGACGCCGCAAGAAGCAGCTGGCCGTCGCAAACGCAACATTGCCATAGCAGTGTCACTGTTTGTCATTACCACGTTGTTTTTCATAACTACTATGATCCGTTTAGGTGCTAATATGGGAGGAGGATCATGAATACACCCGCCCGCCCGCTAAACACCCCGCAAGCCCGGCGCAGTAATTTGCGCGTTGCTTTTGTTGCTGGTAGCGTTGCCATTGGCATGGTCGGCATGGCTTATGCCTCAGTGCCCTTGTACAGATTGTTTTGCCAGATTACCGGGTTTGGTGGCACAACCCAGGTTGCCGAAGGTCCTTCTTCGGCAATTTTGGACCGCGACATCAACGTTGCCTTCGACGCCAATGTAAATCGTGGTCTCGACTGGAATTTTGTGCCTGTTCAGCGCAAGATTACCTTGAAAATCGGCGAACAGAAAATGGCTTATTACCGGGCCACAAACACCTCAAACAGAACCATCACCGGCACCGCTGTATTCAACGTTACACCGCAGCTGGCCGGCAAATACTTCAACAAGGTGGCGTGTTTTTGTTTTACCGAACAAACCCTCAAACCCGGCGAGAGTGTCGAAATGCCTGTGTCGTTTTTTGTTGACCCGGAAGTGGTCAACGACAAAAATTTAAAGCAAATTACAACAATTACCTTGTCTTACACCTTCTATGAAGCTGACATAGGGCAAACGGAAACCACCGACGTTTCCACCAACACTGCACCGGCATCAGGGGAAACTTCCCAAAAACCGGTGGTCAATTAACGTAAAGAGGATTATTTTTTCAGAGGAACCATCGCTGGTTTCATCAGAAAGGGAGAAGGGGAATATGGCAGACAGTCACGCACCAAATCACAATTACCACCTGGTGGATCCAAGCCCATGGCCAGTTGTCGGAGCCGTTTCGGCTTTTATTCTGGCTGTCGGTGCAGTCCTGTGGATGCATGATGGTGCACCATGGATCATGATCGCCGGTTTTGCCGGTGTCTTGTACACCATGTTCATGTGGTGGTCCGACATCATCAAGGAAGCCCATCAGGGCGACCATACCAAAGTTGTGCAATTGCATCTGCGTTACGGGATGATTTTGTTCATTGCCTCTGAAGTGATGTTCTTTGTTGCCTGGTTCTGGGCCTATTTTGATGCCGCGCTGTTTTATGATGAAGTCGCCCAGGTTGCCCGGGTTGAGGCGACCGGTGGCCAATGGCCCCCCAAAGGTACCGAGATTCTTAACCCCTGGAGCTTGCCACTGATCAATACGATTATTTTGCTGCTGTCAGGCACCACAGTGACATGGGCCCACCATGCGCTGCTCAAAAATGACCGCAAGGGTCTGATCTGGGGTCTGGTTGCGACCATTGCCCTTGGCATATTGTTTACAATCATTCAGATTTACGAATACGGTGTTGCAACATTTGCCTTCAGTGCTGACAACGGTGGCAACATCTATTCATCAACATTTTACATGGCCACCGGTTTTCACGGCTTCCATGTTCTGGTTGGAACAATCTTCCTGATTGTCTGCCTGTTCCGGTCGCTCAAGGGTCACTTTACCCCTGAGCAGCATTTCGGCTTTGAAGCTGCAGCCTGGTACTGGCACTTTGTTGACGTTGTCTGGTTGTTCCTGTTTGCCGCAGTTTATGTCTGGGGTTCATGGGGCGTTGTACCCGGCTAATCGCCGCCGCCCATTGCCAATTGCCAAACCGCGTTCTTTGCACTCAGGGAACGCGGTTTGTTTTTTCTGAAACAGAAACTGTGTTAAAGCATGACCATGGAAAACCAGTATCGCGATCTGTCTCCCGTATCCACCGGCCTGAAAGGCAAATGCCCCCGTTGTGGTCGTGGCAACCTGTTTAAGGGGTTTCTGTCAGTTGCTGATAATTGCAGTTCCTGTGGGCTTGATTTTGAATTTGCCGACGCGGGCGACGGTGCCACCTGGTTTGTAATGTTCGTTTCTTCTGCCGTGACCCTGGGCGCTGTTTTATGGGTCGAATTCACTTTCCAGCCGGCCTACTGGGTGCACGCGCTGGTAGCCATTCCGTTGGCCATAGGCATGCCATTGTTGTTGTTGCGACCCGGCAAGGCGATTTTGATAAACCAGCAATACAAAACCAACGCCGCACCGGGAAAAATTGCCCCAGGAAAAATCGACAATGACTAAAGCCCGCCGGATCATTTTTGTTTCCTTTTCCTCTTTGATGATTATCACCCTCATCGCCCTTGGTGCCTGGCAATTGCAACGCATGCAGTGGAAGGCCCGGATTATCGAGCAAAGCATTTCAGCCCTGACGGCTAAACCCGTGACCATCAATGATATCTATGCCGGTATTGAGTATGGCTATGATATTGATCGCCTGCGGATCAGATTAAAAGGAGCCTATCGCCACGACCTTGAGCGTTATGTTTATACGCCAACCAAAAAGGGTATTGGCTATCAGGTGATAACGCCTTTTGTTGATGAAACCGGCTTTCTGGTTTTTGTCGACCGCGGCTGGGTGCCAGAAGCTTACAAAGACCCCAAAGTGCGCAAAACGACCAAACAGTCAGCAAGAAAGCCGGAAAATAATATCACCATAACCGGCATCACCCGGGTCCATGCGGTAAAGCTCACCTGGTTTCTCGCCGATGCCGATTTAACCAACAATGTCTGGTATTGGTATGATCCGATGACCATGGCCAACTCCCTGCCATCGGGTGTGGGTGAAACGGCCGATGGCCAGTTACCGTTAATCTCGCCGGTGTTTTTGCAACTGGAACCAAAAGGCGAACCGGGTGAGGCTTTGTGGCCGGAAATTTTACCGATAGATGTCAACCTGCCCAACAACCACCTGAATTACGCAATTACCTGGTTTTTGCTGGCGTTGATCATTTTTGTCATGCTGTTGGTATTCTTGCGCTCAGAGCGACGTAAAAGGGCAAAAAATGACCCGCGATGAATTTGATAAATTTTGCGGCGCTCTCAAAGCCACCACCAATGTCATCCAGTGGGGTAATGCAACAGTGTGGAAAGTTGGTGGTAAAATATTTGCCATCTGCTCACACTGGGGTGACGGGGATCACCAAAAGATCGGTTTCAAATGTTCTGATTTTTCCTACATGGTTCTGATCGAGCAGGATCATATTGTTCCTGGTCCCTACCTTGCCCGTGCCAAATGGGTGCAGTTGCAGAATGAAAAGGCCATGTCCGATGACGAAATCAAAACCTACATCACCGAAGCTCATGCCATCATCGCAGCCAAACTCACCAAGGCCAAACAGCGTGAACTCGGACTTATGCCATCTTGAAGCGGGCGGCCAAAACAGCTATAGCAGGCCCACTTGAAAAAAGGTCATACAATGCAATACGTGTCAACGCGTGCCAATGCTGCCGAGCTAGGATTTGAAGAGGTAATCATCACCGGACTTGCCGGTGACGGCGGGCTCTATGTGCCCAAAACATGGCCGGTGTTTTCGCCTGACAAGTGGCGGTCCCTGCGCGGCAAAACCTATGCTGAAATTGCCCTGGAAGTGATGTTCCCCTTTGTGGAAGGGGCGATGCCGCGCGAAACATTTGCAAATATGATCAAGGAGGCTTACGGGTCGTTCTCTCACAAGGCTGTGGTGCCGCTTACCCAGCTTGATGCCAACCACTGGCTGCTGGAGCTTTATCATGGCCCTACCCTTGCGTTCAAAGATGTCGCCATGCAATTATTGGCCCGCCTGATGGACTGGGCGCTGGAGCGGGCAGACCGCTCAGCCAGTATTATTGCCGCAACATCAGGTGATACGGGCGGGGCAGCGATCGAAGCATTTAAAAACTCCGGTCGCACCCGGGTTTTTGTCCTCCACCCCCATCAACGGGTCAGTGATGTGCAACGCCGCCAAATGACCACCACCGGTTCAGATCGGGTTTTCAATATCGCCCTTGAGGGCAATTTTGATGATTGCCAGGACCTGGTCAAAGCCATGTTCGCCCATGAAGCTTTTCGCAAAGAGCAAAATCTTGCCGGTGTCAATTCCATCAACTGGGCCCGCATCATGGCCCAGACGGTTTATTATGTGACCTCGGCCATTGCTCTTGGCGCACCGGACCGCCCGGTCAGTTTCACCGTGCCTACCGGCAATTTTGGTGATATCTTTGCCGGTTATGTGGTCAAACAAATGGGCCTGCCCATTGACCAGTTGGTGATTGCCACCAATTCAAATGACATCCTTGACCGAACCCTCAAAACCGGACGCTATGAAGTGACCGGCGTTGAGCCAACCACATCACCTTCCATGGACATTCAGGTTTCGAGCAATTTTGAACGCCTTTTGTTTGATGTCTCAAACCGCGATGGCGCTGAGGTTGTTCGCATGATGTCAGGCCTCAAACAATCAGGTGCTTTTGAAATTCCTGCCGAACCGCTCGCCCTGCTGCGCCAAAATTTTGTGTCAGGCCGGGCTGATGAAGAAGCGGTAAAACAAACCATCAGCCAAACCCTGAAATCATCGGGCAAACTCATCGACCCGCACACAGCCGTTGCCTATCACGTTGCCCAACAGGTTTCTTGTGATACCCCGATGATTACCTTGTCCACGGCCCACCCGGCAAAATTTCCTGATGCTGTCGAAGCTGCCAGCGGTATTCACCCGCAATTGCCCCCTCATATGGCTGATCTGTTTGAACGCACCGAGGTGTTCAAAGTATTGCCAAATGATCTTGCCGCCATAGAGAGTTTCATTGCCCAATGACTGTGCAGAAAACCACACTGGACAACGGTATTACAGTTTTGAGTGAGGACTACCCTCATCTTGAAACTGTGGCCCTTGGTGTCTGGACGAAAGCTGGTGCCCGTGATGAGCACCAGGAAGAAAACGGCATTGCTCATATGCTCGAACACATGGCCTTTAAGGGCACCAGCAAGCGCAATGCCCGCCAGATTGTTGAAGAAATAGAGGCCGCCGGTGGTGATCTTAATGCTGCCACATCAATGGAATCCACAACCTACAACGCCCGTGTTCTGAAAGACGATTGGCCAGGCGCCCTTGATGTTCTTGGCGATATTGTCTGTGACCCGCTGTTTGATGCCGGTGAACTTGCCCGCGAGCGTGATGTTGTCTTGCAGGAAATAGCTGCAGCCAATGACACGCCCGATGATGTGGTCTATGATCTGGGTCACGCCGTTGCATTTCCCGATCAGGCTGTTGGCCGGGCAATTTTGGGGACACAGGAACGCGTGGCTGGTTTTACCGCACAAAACCTGATCGACTTCCGCCAGGCAAATTACAACGGTTCGCAAATGGTCATTGCCGCAGCCGGGCGTATTGATCACCACGAATTTGCCGATCAGGTTACCAGGCATTTTTCAGCAATCAAGACCGGCACCGCGCGACAAAGACCACAGGCAAAGTTTTCCGGCGGTATGTCGGTGGCAGAAAAGCCCCTTGACCAGACCCATATCCTGATGTCTTTTCCGACCATCGGATACCGCCATGATGATATCTATGCCATGCAGGTTTTGTCGATTATTCTGGGCGGTGGCATGTCGTCCAAATTGTTCCAGCAGGTGCGCGAAGAACGCGGTCTTTGTTATGCGGTGTACGCCCATGTTTCAGCCTTTCAGGACAGTGGTCTTTTTTCTGTTTATGCTGGCACCGCACCGGACAAGGTCGATGAGCTGGTTGCCGTTACCAGTCAGACCATCGCGACCATGACCGATGATGTTACGACTGCCGAACTGGATCGGGCCAAAAACCAGATCAAGGCCGGTCTGGTGATGAGCCTTGAGAGCAGTGCTGCCCGGGCCGATCAGTTGGCCCGGCAGTTCATGGCATTTGGAGAAATTCAAGAAATATCTCATATTATCAATAAGATAGAAGAAGTGACATTGGCTGATATCAGCCGGTTGGCGGATGAGGTTTTCTGCCGTGGCCAACTTTCCTTTGCAGCAGTTGGTTCTCTTGTTAAACTGCCGGAGTATGAACAGGTCCTTGCAGGGTTACAAAAATGATCTTCCAGCGATCAACCAATGAATATTACGAACTGACCGATACCATTGAGACGGTTCGCTTGACTTTGCGCTTTCCGGTGATGGATGATTTTGAACAGTGGTCAGCCTTGCGTAATCAAAGTCGGGCCTTTCTGGTGCCATGGGAGGCAAGCTGGCCGTCCGATGATTTGTCACGCAGCGCTTTTGCCTATCGCCTGAAACATTATCGCAGCAATGTCCGCAAAGATGAGGCCTATCCCCTGTTGATTTTTAAAGCTGATGATGGCGGGGAGCTGGTTGGTGGTGTCACGGTTTCCAATGTTCGTCGCGGTATCGCCCAGACAGGCCAGTTGGGCTACTGGATTGGCCAGCCTTTTGCCAATCAGGGCTATATGAGCGAGGCGGTAAGGGCCGTCGGTGATTTCTGCTTTGACCAGCTTGGCTTAAACCGGCTTGAGGCTGCGTGTTTGATACAAAACAAACCATCTGCCATTGTCCTTGAAAAATCGGGTTTCACCCGCGAAGGGATCGCGCGCAAATATCTCAAAATCAACGGTGTCTGGCAGGATCATATTCTTTTTGCTTTGCTGCGGGATGATTACCGGTCTGAATAGCTCTAAAGCAAAGACGATTTGGCGCACCCGATTGTTTTGCATTGCCAGAGCAATAGGTTATCTAGGTTCCAACATATTCCACAATCCATAAATGAAAGTGACTGCCGTGACCAAGCCAACGCTTGCTGTTTTTGCTGAGCGATTCTCAATTGCCGGCCTAAAAGAATTAAAACCTGATCTTTGCTCACCCCAGTGCATCAAAGTTGAAGTGCTTGCCGGTCTGACAGTTGCGCTGGCCCTTGTGCCTGAGGCAGTGGCATTTTCCTTTGTTGCCGGAGTGCATCCGCTGGTAGGGCTTTATGCCGCTTTTATTGTCGGGCTGATAACCGCCCTGTTTGGCGGCCGCCCCGGCATGATATCAGGCGCAACCGGCGCTTTGGCAGTGGTCATGGTTTCGCTGGTTGCCATCCACGGCATCGAATATCTGTTTGCCACCGTGGTGTTGATGGGTATTTTGCAGATTTTGGCTGGCATTTTTCACTTGGGAAAATTCATCCGCCTGGTCCCGCACCCGGTTATGCTGGGCTTTGTCAATGGTCTGGCCATTGTGATTTTTCTGGCTCAACTCAGCCAGTTTCAGATACCTGGTCCCGAAGGCGTCAAAGTCTGGATGAGCGGACAGCCATTAATTACGACACTGGCACTGGTTGGATTGACCATGATCATCATCTGGGGCATGCCCAGAATCACCCGTGCCATTCCAGCCCCCCTTGCCGGCATTGCGATTGTTGCAGGTCTGGTTATTGTCTTTGGCATTGATGTGCCGCGCGTCGGTGATCTGGCCTCGATCAAGGGTGGCCTGCCAGCTTTCCATATTCCGATAGTGCCGCTCAATCTTGAAACCCTGAAAATAATTTTCCCTTTTGCTGTGATACTGGCAGCGATCGGCCTGATCGAAAGCCTTTTGACTCTTAATCTGGTTGGTGAGATTACCGGCAAGAGTGGTGGTGCGTCACGCGAATGCGTTGCCCAGGGTGTTTCCAACACCGTTACGGGCTTTTTTGGTGGTATGGGCGGCTGCGCGATGATCGGTCAGTCAATGATCAATGTGAAATCGGGCGGGCGAACAAGGCTGTCAGGCGTTGCCGCCGCACTTTTCCTGTTGTCTTTTATTATTTATGCTTCAGGCCTGATCGAACAAATCCCGCTCGCGGCCCTCGTTGGTGTGATGTTTATGGTGGTGATCGGCACGTTCGCCTGGCAAAGCCTTAAAATTCTGCGCCGCATTCCTCTGACCGATGCGCTGGTAATGATTCTGGTGACCATCGTGACGGTTTTGACCGACCTTGCTATTGCCGTGATTGTCGGCGTTATTGTCTCGGCGCTTGCCTATGCCTGGAGCAATGCCACCCGCATTCACGCCAGCAAAACCGTGAGCCCGGATGGCGCAAAGGTTTATCAGATCGAAGGCCCGCTGTTTTTTGGGTCAGTTGAAGGTTTTGCCGCCCTGTTTAATCCGGCCCAAGACCCTGATGTGGTTGTTGTGGATTTCATCAACAGCCGGGTGGTCGATCAATCGGCTCTACAGGCCATTGAAGCGCTGGCCTTAAAATATCAGGCAGAAGGTAAAACCCTGCAACTGCGCCACCTCTCGCCTGATTGTCACAAATTGCTCAACCGGGCCGGCCAGTTGATCATTGATTCCGACGATGACCCTCACTATGGCGTAGCGGTTGATTACACAATTAAAACCGGCGTGTTTGGTGGTGGTCACTAAAATAAAAAAATGCCTCGGGCTTACCACCGGGCAGAAAGGCGATCTTTCAGGTTTCCTCTTTGCCAATTGTACCCTAAACTTGCGCCATGACACAGATTCCCAACCATGAACGCAAAACCATTGTCCTGACCGGTGCCTCGCGCGGCATCGGCCATGCCACCGTCAAACGATTTGCCTCTGCCGGCTGGCGGGTGATTTCCTGCTCGCGCCAGGCTTTCCCCGAAGATTGCCCATGGGAGATGGGTGAAGATGACCATATTCAGATGGATCTGGCCGATCCCGATAGCACCCAGGCAGGAATTGATCTCATTCGCGAGCGTCTCAAGGCGCAAGGATCGCGGCTCAATGCCCTGGTCAACAACGCCGCCATCTCACCCAAGCTTGAAGGTGGTGCCCGGATGAACACATTTGATACCCGCCAAAGTGACTGGATGCATGTTTTTCAGGTCAATTTTTTTGGTCCCATATTACTGGCCCGCGGCCTGGTGGAAGAATTGAAGATGGCCAAAGGCTCGGTGGTCAACGTGACCTCGATTGCTGGCACCGCCGTTCACCCCTTTGCCGGGGCCGCTTATTCCACCTCCAAGGCGGCACTGGCCTCACTGACCCGCGAAATGGCCAACGATTTCGGTCCGCTCGGCGTGCGGGTCAATTCCATCTCGCCCGGTGAGATTGAAACCTCGATCCTGTCGCCGGGCACTGAACAGATTATCCCCGACATTCCGCTGCGCCGTTTGGGCCAGCCTGAGGAAGTGGCCAAAGCGATTTATTTCCTGTGCAGCGATGCCTCAAGCTATGTCACCGGCACCGAATTGCACGTCAATGGCGGCCAACATGTCTAGCCATTCCGGCGGCGGCAGCAACCGGCCCAAATTGCGCTCGCGCATAGCCCAGGCCATGCATTATGTCGATGAGGCAACCGGGGCCGTTGTGCCACCGATGATCGCGTCTTCCACCTTTGCCCGCGATGAGAATATGGAATTGCGTGATGGTTATGTTTATAGCCGTTATGGCAGCCCGACCTCGGACCTGCTGGAAAAAATTATCTGCGAACTTGAAGACGGTGCGGATTGTCTGACATTCGGGGCCGGGCTTGCAGCCTTTGCAGCAGTATTTGAAACCGTCAACTCCGGCGACCACATCGTTGCCCCGCAACTCATGTATCACGGCGGCCTGACCTGGCTGCGACGTATCTGCAAAAAGCGTAAAATCGACCTGACCCTGTTTGACCCCGGCAAACCCGAAACCCTCAAACAGGCGGTTGAGG
>UOEC01000111.1_pt1 | contig 15623 bp, 16 predicted proteins | sample 1988601 | NCBI WGS metagenome assembly UOEC01 (sample SAMEA4712195, study PRJEB27164) | hydrothermal vent metagenome | biome: marine basaltic hydrothermal vent biome; feature: marine hydrothermal vent; material: mineral | place: Pacific Ocean | collected 2011-06-14/2011-07-23 | depth 1719 m
ATTTTAGCTTTTTCAGCAGCAGCGGCAGCTTTTTCCTGGTCGGTACTGTTATCACAAGCCGCCAATGTCAGTGACATGACGACCACGGCGAGTATTTTTTTCATTAGTTCAGGTTCCTTGTATTTTATCACCCGTAGTTTGCCGTCCGCTCGCATCAACCCCGGGATTTGTCCTGATGCGAATTCTTACGACCCAGCGTCTGTAATTGCGCCGGTTTTAGCACGGAATTTGGTCACTGTCTTTCGGTAATCACTTTTCCGTCAACATTTTTTGACGGTTTTGTGAACATCGAAACCGCGCATTTCGCACGAAAAAACCCGCGCTCAAAAGAGCGCGGGCTGATTTTGTCGGACGGGCGTTGTTTTAAGTTTCGTCTTTGTTTTCTGCTGCTTCTTCTTCATCAGCAGCATCTGCTTCTTCGGTCTCTTCTGCTTCGTCGTCTTCCTGCTCATTGAGCAAAGCTTCAGCAGCAGCAAGTGCATCATATTCACCGTCATCTTCTTCAGCCAGGTTTTCACCGCGAGCTTGTGCTTCGGCTTCATCTTGCGAACGGGCAACGTTGATGGTGATGGTAGCGTCAACCTCGGCATGCAGCGCCACACGAACTTCGTGCAGACCGATAATTTTGATCGGTGTATCCAGCTCGACCTGGTTGCGGGTAACGGCAATGCCGCTGGCGGTGGCTACCTCGGCAATGTCGCGGGGTGAAACAGAACCGTAAAGCTGGCCGCTTTCGCCTGCCTGGCGGATCAGAACAAAGCTTTCACCATCAAGTTGGCCGGCATCGCTGCCAGCAGATTTGGCTTTTTCGGCATTGGCTGCTTCAATGGCAGCGCGATCAGTTTCAAACTTTTCCTTGTTGACCTTGTTGGCGCGCAGGGCTTTGCCTGATGGTAACAGGTAGTTACGGGCATAGCCGTCCTTGACGTGTACCACATCGCCAAGATTGCCAAGTTTGGCAACCCTTTCCAGTAAAATGACATCCATCGTGATAGTCTCCTTCAGGTTTGATTGGTTTTTGATTTGCGAAAATTGAAATTAAGATCAATCAGGCCCAGCACGGTCAGCGGCACCGCAAGCAACCAGCTGAACAGCAAAAGGCCGGAATAAAGCAGGCCGAGCAACAACGGTCGGGCGCTGTTTTTGGCAAGAAAATGGTGAACAACAGCAAGGCCCAGCAAGGTAAAGGCGGTGACAAATGCACCAACCGCACCAAGGGCCAAAAGTTTGGGAACACCGGATAAAAAATAGGCCGCCGCCAGTGCACCAAGCAGGGCAATCACCGAGTTTGACGGAAAGGACAAACGGTCAAACAACGCCCAGGGCCGCAACGATCGCTGGTTTTTTGCCAAAAGAACAATGGCGATACGCATCGAGGTCACTGTCGCGAGCAACCATATTGTCGAAGCAATAACCGGCAAAGCTGTGACCATCATGTTCATAAAATTTTCCCGGGGGAATGGTGCCTGGCCCGGTGGCATCTGCTTTTCAAATGCATCAAGGATTGGCGTGGTCTGCTTGGTCAGAAAAGCTTTGAAGGTTTCAATATCAGCGCCCATCACCAATACAGATATTCCGGTTACCACCGCGGCAATCGCAGCCAACCACAAAACCAGCCGTCCTTCAGGGTACCATTCACGATCATCGGTGCGCGCTTCACCTTCGTCAGAGCTTTCGCTGGCTTTTGAGCCTGTGCTGGCTGAACGACTTATCATCGACAACATGCTGGCCACCACCGGAGCCAAACCGGCTGACACCAGCGCCATGATGGCAAATGCAAAGCTGCCGGTGAGAAATGCCAAAGCCACCGTCATCACAACAGCGCCAAGCAAAGCACTGGCCCAGCCGCGCGAAAACCCGGCCAGAAACAACGGCAGCGGACTGAGATAAAATATCAGGATGGTGACCAGAGACAGGGACAGGGCAACGCCCTGCATGGCAGCAGCAGCAAGGCCGGCGGCAATTCCTGTGAGTATCCAATTTTGCATTTCGGGTGTCCCTCACCTGACAAAGCAAGTGGGTTAGAGGCGGTTCATTGCGCTTGTCGCAAAGCCCGCCCCAACCATATTCAGTGTTAAAGGTCTATTTCACCAGATAGGGCAACAGACCAAGGAAACGGGCGCGTTTGATGGCACGGGCCAGATCACGCTGGGGCTTGGCCGAAACAGCAGTGATACGGCTTGGCACAATCTTGCCACGCTCGGAAATGTAACGACGCAGCAAACGCACGTCTTTGTAATCAATCTTGGGCGCACCGTCACCGGTAAAGGGACAGGTTTTTTTACGACGGAAAAAAGGACGTCTGGCTGGACCACTCATGAGTCATCTCCTTTTTTGTCTTCGTCTTTTTTGTCACCAAAGGTTTTGTTCTTGTCATCAAAAGACTTTCTGGGCGGCCGCGTATCACGGCGCGGGCGATCATCACGCATCATAACCGATGGCCCTTCTTCATGCTCATCAACCCGCAGGGTGAGGAAGCGGATAACATCATCTGACAATGTCATTTGACGTTCCATTTCGGCAACCGCCGCATGGGGGGCAGAAATGTTCATCAGGGTAAAATGAGCCTTGCGGTTCTTTTTCACCTTGTAAGCAAGAGGCTTGATACCCCAATATTCGTGCTTTTCGATGGAGCCTTCATTTTCAGTGATAACAGTGCGGAATTGCTCGGTCAGGCTTTCCACCTGAGCATTGGAAGCATCCTGACGCACCATAAAGATGTGTTCATACAGCGACATAGCCGTTTTGCCTTTTTCAAATTAACGTTCTGCAACATCACCCCCGGCGCGTAGCCTCCTCCGAACCCCTTGAAAAGGCCCGGAAAAAAGTTTCCGAAAGAGCGGGAACACGGGATTTAAACAGGCAAAAACCCACCCAAATCCGTTCAGCCCCCAACCGAAAGCTGTTTACAGGGCGGGTTTATACAGGATTTGCGGGGGTTTGCAAGGAAAGAAGTACTGTAAAGCTGGTTGTACCTGCCAACAAAAACCGGGGGAAAACCCCCGGCTTGAATATTGCTACAAATTATCACGTCAGGTTACCGGTTCATTCAGCAGGCACAGATGCTGGAACCGGTACGCCACGATATTTTCCACCATTTTTTTCTCCGCCTTCTTCGATTTCCACCTCAAGATCTTCAGTGTTCTTGTTCAAAAGGCTATCGGTTGGAGCGCCAGTAGCACGTGATCCGCGTTTTACCACATAGACCAGTCCTGCCGTCAGAATAACCCACCACAGACCGAGTATGACTTTATGGGCACTTTCGTTACCAGGCGCCATCAGGTCGTACCATTTATAGGCCTCAATCATCAATGTGTTGTTGAGGAATGCCTTGTGTTGTTCATAAAACAGGGTGAAAGGCAGATAGCCGATGGCAAACCCCATAAAGCCAACCCAAGTGTTAAGGTAACCCATACCGATGCGCATATAAGAACGAATTTCACATCCAATAAGCATCACCGCACCAGCACCTAAAAACAAGCCACCAATCAGGTTGCCCAGAGTGGTTTGATATTTCAGAGACCCCGCAAAAGCTGGACCTGTATCAAAGAATATCCAGGCCAACATGATGAAACCGAGCATGACAACCCATGAGGCCATAATTCCGACCAACGGCAGGTAGCTGCGCATCAGCGTTCTGGTGATTTTTGGCACACCTAATTTGGCATATTTACTGTCATTTCTGGCCATCATGCCACCTGCTTCAGCTGAAACTAGCGAACACTCTGTACCAAAACCGGATTTCGCCATACCAAATCCACCCACAATGCCAGCGACCAACGTCAAGATCACATAGTACCAGCCTTTTGCATCAACAGATTTTGAAAAAGCGGCCAGTTGACCTCCTTTAAGATGCTGCAAGCTTTCGGGATTAAACAATCCGCCAAAAACTGCAACGCCCACAAAGGAAACAGAAAAAATCAGAGAGAACCAAAAGATAAACCGTTTGCGCGGGTTATACCCTTCGCGATAGGTCAAGCGCTCTCCGGCATCTGCATTTTTCACATATGACAACGTCTCCTGGTGTTTGAAATAGGGAGACATGTTAACTTTGGAGAGCAAATAAAAGGCCAATCCACCGCCAATTGCCATAAATGCCACGGTGATGAAGGAGTGGATGTTAAGCAACGGAATGCCACCCAACAGATGGTTGAGTGTACAACCACCCGCCAGTCGCGTTCCATAGCTAAAAAATGCACCGCCAACGAACGAGATCGCCAACACGTGCCACGGGTAATATGCCCATGTTCGGTGTTCTTTTTCCATACGGCCAACAATCCAGCCGCCAATAATCATCCCAACAATGGGCCAGCCAATTCCAGGAATAAACGCGCCGCCGCTGGATGCAATTCCATCTGTAGCGCGACCATAAAGCTGAAAATCGGGAAGGGAAAACAGCTGATAAATTGTAACTTCCAGTCCTCGAAACATTTTTCCGAGGTCGGTTGTCACTGTAATAGGCTTAAGCAAAGCGGTTTTACCCGCTTGAGCACTGTGTATCCAAAGCCCAAGCATATAAATGATTTGAGCAATACCAAATGTGATACCAGCCCAAAAAAATGACCACTGTCTGGTCATCATTCTTTTAAGGAGAGTTTCCTTTTTTGTAACCATGATTATCACCATAATTTTGAAAATTTTATCGAAATTCAGATAAAAAGTTACAGAGACAATATTTTGGGCAACATTGTTCTGTCCACCCCAGTCATTGAGCAAAAAAGTGTCCAGCAGGTTGTCTGGGTATCTTTCATCTGTCTTTATATTAGATTTTTCTAATATTCATTCCTTGACATAGATCAACAGCCAAAATCACCTGATATTTCAAGACAGGACCTCACCAATGCTGTTTTGCACTAGACACTCCATTAACAGGAAGGCTTAGAGTCACCTCTCCATTTCAATTACGATTGAGGTTTGATGATGGAAAAGACAAAGAGAATTGGAGTTGTGCTTAGTTCTGGTGGCGGGCCGGGGGTGTTTGCCCATACGGGATTTTTGTTGGCGCTGGAGAAAATGGGCATCAAACCGGCGGCCATTGCCGGGTGCAGCGCCGGGGCGTTGGTTGGGGGTGTTTATGCCAGCGGGACCAGCATCAAAAACTGGGCCGAGGCCCTGAAAACCATCAAGCCGCAGGCCTATTGGCAGCCAGATACTCCCTGGCAGTTTTTATGGAACATGACAGTGCAGAAGGGTCGCGGATATACCGGCTTTTCTGACACCAAAGGGGCGGTAGAAGTGATTACTGATCACCTCAAAGCCCGGACATTTGAAGCCTGTTCCATGCCGTTTTACAGTCTGGCCATCAACCTGACCCATGAAAAGAAAACCCTGTTCTCCAGCGGTGAGCTGGCCCCGCGCATTATGGCGAGCGCGGCTATTCCAGCCTTTTACCGGCCCATGGAAATTGACGGGCAATTGTACAGTGACGGGGCGGTGATTGGCATGACGCCAACCGAAGCCATTTGCTGCAAACATCACCTTGATGCAGTGATTATCCATTACATTGCTCCCGAACACCCGGGTCCGACAGGACTTGAAAAAGCAATGAACAGTTCATGGACGATCGTTGAGATTATCCAGCGGCTCCTGCACCATGAAAAACCCTGGTACCTGTCTGGTGAGCCCCTTGGCATCACCCATTGCCGGTGCGGTTGCAAGGCACCGTTTTATGTCATTGAAGCAGAGTTGGACGAGATGGAGTGGCCGCCGGAAAAAGGTGGTCAAAAAATCCTGAAATCTGTGTTCAGGCAAACCCGAAAATTGCTGGAACCACACAGGACTTCTCTTATCGTCAGTGGCTAGTGGAATTGACAGGGGGTTGACACATTCGCTGACAAATCCCACTCTCGCGCCGGTGAGGAGAAATGGAGACTTTTATGGTGCCGGATTTTGATCCAGCCAGCCTTGCTTTTCCGCTTATTCTGTTTTCCGCCATTACCCATGCCATTTACAACGCCCTGATCAAGGCGGCGCAGGACAAACTGGTGGCGCGGATGCTGATGGCGGTGGCATCGTCGCTGATTTTGGCCCCGGTGGCGTTTTTTGTGCCCCTGCCCTCGCCAGCCATGTTTGCCCTGCTGGGGGTTACAGCTTTTGTGCATTTTGGCTATCAGATGGCGCAGGTGAAATCGCTGCAACATGCCGATTATACACTAGCTTATCCCTTATCACGCGGTACCGCACCGTTGCTGATTGCCGGATTGGCACCGCTGGTACTCGGCGATACGGTCACAAGTGCGCAACTGCTGGGCATTGCAGTCATATCGCTGGCAATTTTATCGATGGCCCTGTCGGCTCCCAAAGGCAATGGTTACGGTATTGTCTTTGCGCTTTTAACCGGCATTGCCATTGCCGCCTATACGCTGATTGATGCCAAGGGCAGCCGGATGGGCACCCACCCACTGACCTTTATTGTCTGGTTCTTCATTTTTGACAGCTTTGTCATTTCCACCTTTACCCTGACCCGTCATCGCGCCCGGTTCAGGGCGGCATTTATGCGGGAATGGAAAATGTCGCTGTTAAACGGGGTGCTTGGCATCTGCACATTTGGAGCCGCTTTATTGGCCTTTCGCTATGGCAATGCCCCGGTAATGGCGGCTCTTCGTGAAACCAGCGTGTTGTTTGCAGCGCTCATTGGCGTGTTGTTTCTGGGCGAGCGATTGGGGCGGATGCGCCTTGTTGCCATCGTTGGTATTGCGGCAGGTGTGGCGATTATCAAGCTATTCTGACAGGAAGTATTAACCTGTTTCCTTGACCAAGTTTAAAATGTTGTATGAGAAAATTGCCGCAATTCAACAGGGAAACCGCATCATGGCGACACAGGTAATGTTTGGCAAAAACGGGGCGAGTGCTCCGGTACAGGCACAACAGGCAACGGTACCCGTCCGCCCGGTTCCTGCGCCAAATGTTTCGCAAGAAGAAAAAAACCCTTATGCAGGCATGGACAACCTCAATGAGGTTGATTTTGGCCGCACATTTGCCATGCCCTATGCGCAAGACAAATCGATGCTGGTGGTTTTTATACTTTGGTTAGTTGGCGCCGGTGGCGGCAGTCACCGGTTTTATCTCGGCGACAAAGGCATCGGGGTGGCAATGGCGGCACTTGGTGTGTTCAACATTGTGTTGTGGGCAACCGGCGGGTTTACAGCTTATTTGTCTTACAAAGCTGGCAATGGAATGTTGTCCGGTGGGTTGATTTCAGCAATTGTGGTGGCGGTTCTTCACGTCAGCTGGGTGTTTTTTGACTTTTTCTACATTCTGGTGCGCAAATTTACTTCAAAATGACGTTTTGGGCCGCGCCACCCAGATACCCCACAAAATCAGCAAACCTCCCAGCCCCTGCCAGATGTTAAGAGCCTCATTGAGCAATAACCAGGCAAAGGCGGCAGCGGCTATTGCCTCAATGAAAATTACCAGTGAAGAAAATGCCGCTGACAGCGAGCCAAGGGCAAGAGCCAACAAGCCCTGACCGCCACTGTGGCTGATGATACCCAGAGCCAGAAGGGCAAAAATGCCGGTGGCAGACATCGGTATCAGTGTTGGCTCAAGTATCATTGCGACAATCCACAATATAACTGTCGTGATAATGGTAGAGGCAAAAACAAGGTGCCCGGCCCCGAGCGTGCGCCGGGCCAGCCGGACAGCAAGAAAATAAGCACCAAAAAACAGCGAAGTCATAACCCCGTAGAAATCACCGAGCAGGTTTTGCGGGCTAAAGCTGTAGCTTGAACCAATAAGCACCGTCGCTCCAGCAACACATATGGCCAGCCCTGACAGGGTGGCACGGGTAACCGGCTCGCCGATAAACAGACCAGACCCAAGAACCACCCAGACCGGGGCCATGGTTGCCAGAAATGTTGCATTGGCGATGGTGGTGTTAAAAATGGCCAGATGCCAGAAAAACAGATCACCGGCAAAAAACAGGCCTGCCAGGACGATCGGCCAGTTGATCTTCCATAGGTCGCGCTGGTGACCGCCAGCATTTTTCATTTCAATGGACGCCCACAACCATAAAACCGGCAGTGCCAGCAACACCCGCCAAAAGGCCGAGGCAAAAGGACCAACATCTGCAATACGGACAAAAACCGGCGAAATCCCCATCGCCAGCGCCCCTGCAAGCAGTGCCGTCATGGCAACCGGGAAGGAATGTCGTTTTAGTCCCTGCTGTTTATTTTCCATTTAAGCGTCCCTCTCCTTTCGTTATTCCTGCGAAAACAGGAATGACGAAAAGGTGGGAGATGCCACCTTTCACAGTTCATTCTTTTGCAGCACATCCACCCGGTTCGGGCTGAGGAAATGGGCGCCGTCTTCGACCATGAATGACGCAAACTTTTCCCTTACTTTTGCATACAGATCATCATCCATTTTAATGTTCAGGAAGGACGCGTTGATGACGGCGTTTTCAAATTCCTGGAAATTTGCATAATGGCCATAGGTGTTAAAGAACACCTGATTAAGGGAGGTAAAATCGCCTGCTTCAACGGCCCCTTTTACCGCCTCAAAGGCCGCCGCGCGAACCCGCTCTTCATTGTGGAAAAGTTTTAAAACCTCATTGAAGTCGCCGGCAAAAACCGGTTCAGAAATATAGGCAAAGCCACCCGGCTTAAGCACCCGGTGAATTTCGCCCAGGGCCACGCCCATCAGACCCAATGGCACATGGTGCAGAGATTTGAACATCATCACAATGTCATAGGTTTCATCATCGGCCGGAATATTCTGGGCCCCACCAAGACCAAAGGAAATGTTGTCGGGCCAACTACCGTCAAGATTTTTGCGGTGCTGAACCTCATCCACCTCAAGGCCATGCACGGTGCGGGCACTGCCGGTGGTTGCGATGTCGAGCATATAGTGACCGGCACCGCAGCCAAGGTCGAGGATATCGCTGTTATCGAGATTGAGTATGGAATTGTAGATATCAGCTTCGGTGCAGGTGATTTGTTCGTTGTCGGTACTGATTTGCATGTAAAATCATCCTGTTAGGCTAATATTTGGCTATATTGAATCACATGGTCAGGGCTTAAGAACATCCATTTGGATGGGACCATCAGCTGACCCGTGAATAAACTGGTCTACATAGTCATTGCCAGAGCTGTCAACCTCACCGGCCTTGCCCTGCCAGATTATTTCACCCTTGTAAATCATTGCAATATCGTCAGCAATTTTGCGAGCCGAGGCCATATCGTGGGTAATCGAAATGGTGGTGGCACCAAGGCGCTTGACGCAATCAACAATCAGGTCGTTGATGACGTCAGCCATAATCGGGTCAAGGCCAGTGGTTGGTTCATCAAAAAAGATGATTTCCGGGTCACCGGCAATGGCCCGGGCAAGACCAACACGCTTTTGCATGCCGCCGGAAAGTTCAGCGGGAAACAACTGCGCAACGTCTGGACCAAGGCCAACCTGGGAAAGTTTTTCAAGGGCAATTTCTTTGGCCATTTTTGCCTTCATCGCCTTGCCTTGAATAAGGCCAAAGGCAACATTTTGCCAGACCGGCAAACTGTCAAACAGGGCGGCCCCCTGAAACAACATGCCAAAACGCGACAACACCTCATCACGTTTGGCACCGCGCATGCCGGTGACGTCTTTTCCGGCAATCTGGATTGAGCCTTCTTCAGGTTTCAGCAGGCCCAAAATGCATTTGAGCATCACTGATTTTCCAGAACCCGAACCACCGATGACCACCATCGAGTGACCACGCTTTACTGTCAAATTTAGTCCATGAAGAACGTGTTTGGGGCCAAAGCTTTTGTGAACATTTTTTAACTCGATATGGTTTTCACTCATGGCCCAGGCGCTTTCCCGTCAATCTGTAAAAAACAGTGATGTCATTATGAAGTTGGTGGCCAGGATCAGGATTGAGGCTGAAACCACCGCATTTGTGGTTGCTCGACCGACCCCTTGTGCCCCGCCGCGTGAATTAAAGCCGTGATAACAGCCCATCAAGGCGATAAAAAAGCCGAAAACAGCCGATTTTATCAGGCCTGAAGTCACATCACGGACCTCGAGAAAGTCGACAGTGGTCTTGAGATAGGCCCCTGAATTAAAGCCAAGGGACTGGGTGCTGACCACATAACCACCAAATATGCCAATGGTGTCGCCAATAAGCACCAGCATCGGCAGGGTTACAACCGCAGCAATCAGGCGGGGCGATACGAGGTATTTCATCGGATTGGTCGATAATGTCACCAGCGCATCAATCTGCTCGGTGACCCGCATGGTGCCAAGTTCAGCAGCAATGGCCGCCGACACCCGCCCGGCAACGATCAAACCGGCCAAAACCGGCCCCAGTTCGCGGGCAATACCGAGTGCAACAATGGAGGGAACGGTGCTTTCGGCACTAAAGCGCGAACTGCCCTCATAAATCTGCAAGGCCAGCGCTCCGCCGGTAAAAAACGCCGTCAAACCGACAACGGGCAGGGAAAAATAGCCAATCCGCATCATTTGGCTGGAAATCTGGCGCAAATAATAGGGCGGCAGGGCGCCACGGGTCAGCGCTTCCCAGGTGAACAGGACAAGGCGACCAATTTCGGCCAGAATTCCAAGAACAATGGCACCCAGATTTGCAAGGAAATTCAATTTAAAATCCTGAAGTTTTTACGAATCAGGTGGTGAGTATAGCCTTGCATAGCGAGAACCCAAACTGGTTAAAACCTCATAAGGGATGGTGCCGGACCAGCGGGCAATGTCATCAACGGTGATGTTGTCGCCCATCAGTTCAACCCGTTGGCCTTCCATAGCTATTTCCTCAGGCACATCGGTCAGGTCGACCGTTATCAGATCCATTGAAACGCGCCCGATAATCGGGGCGTAATGGCCGCCAATAAATACACAGGCCGGACCATCATTGGCTGGTGAAGACAGGGTGCGCGGAATACCATCGCCATAACCTGCACCAATAACGCCAATGCGCGAGGTCCGTTTGGCGGTCCAGGACGCGCCATAACCAACGCTTTCACCGGCGCACATATTACGAACCTGCAGCAACGGGGCATAAAGACGGACCACCGCAGACATTGGATTAGCCCGGTTGGCAAAAGGATTACCGCCATACAGAGCAATGCCGGGCCGGACCAGGTCATAAGTAAAATCATCACCCAAGAACGTACCGGGCGAATTTGCCAAACTGGTTTTGGTGTCTGGAAACAGCGCGCACAACTGGTCAAACCTTTCTTTCTGCTCGATATTCATGCTATCGCCCGGGGTGTCCCCGCACGCCAGATGGGACATCAGCAGCACCAGCTTGAAAGCCGACAGCACATCGCGTTGCCCGGCCAGTCGGCGGGTCTGTGTTTCGGTCAGGCCAAGCCGGTTAATGCCCGATTCCAGATGAAGGGCGGCGGGAAGTTTGGTTTCCTGGGCCCGGCAATATTCCTGCCATTCGCTCACCTGAACCGGTGTTGAGAGAACCGGTATCAGGCTGTGGGTCTGATAAAACCCTGCCTGGCCGGGCATAAGGCCGTTCAAAACATAGATGTCGGCATCAGGCAAAACGGCCCGCATTTCCTTGCCCTCTTGCGGCAGTGCGACAAAAAAGCTTTTACACCCTGCTTGCGCCAAAGCAGTTACAACCGGCGTTAGTCCCAGGCCGTAGCAGGCCGCCTTGACCGCCGCACCACATTCTGGTGAACGGTTGTCTGATTCTGCCAAATCAGCCATATAACGCCAGTTGTTTTGCAACGCGCGTAAATCTATTGTCAGCAACGCGCCCGACAACTCCGGGGCAAGATCACTCTGCCCGACACTCAAATCCCTCATGTAACTGTACCGCTCTCTGTAAAACCAAATTGATTCCATTCCCCGGTGGCCAGTGTATCGGATAAAATTCAGGCAACAATGAGAACAGCCTGATCTGGTGTTCTCGGCAATGAAAAATTGTCATATGCCATTTTTCAACTGTCGAAATATGGTATGTTAACAATCATGGAAACCCACGAAGTTTTTAACCAGTCGCCAGATTTTGCCGACATCAATTTCTATTCAACTGACCGCGCGCTGCAGTCAGCGATCATTGCCAATGATGGCAATGCTGACGGGCTTGAGGCGTTCGGCGCGTTGGCGGGCAGAGCTGACACTCTTGAGCTTGGTCGCCTTGCCAATGAATTTGTCCCGCAACTCAAACTGTTTGACAGCAAGGGTAACCGCCTTGACCGGGTGGATTTTCATCCGTCTTATCATCAGATCATGGCAATCAGCACCGGGCACAATCTGCATAATGGCAGCCATACCGGGGTTGGCAATGTCAACAGGGCTGCCATCCATTATCTTGCCACCCAGATGGAGGCCTCCCACTGCTGCCCGACAACAATGACCAATGCGGCCATCCCGGTGATCAAACAATCAGCAGAAATTTCAGATAAATGGCTGGAAAAACTGAGCAATAAAAAATATGACAGCGGTTTTTGCCCCATAGAGCAAAAAACCGCTGCAACCATCGGCATGGGGATGACCGAAAAACAGGGCGGCACTGATGTGCGGGCCAATACCACCAGAGCTGAACCGGTGGGCGGTGATGAGTTTGTTTTGACCGGTCACAAATGGTTCATGTCGGCCCCAATGAGTGATGCTTTTCTGGTGCTGGCACAGGCACCTGGCGGCTTGACGTGCTTTTTTCTGCCGCGGTTTTTGCCCGATGGTCAGCGCAACAGGATTTTTATCCAGCAACTAAAGGACAAAATGGGCAATCGTGCCAACGCCTCATGCGAGGTGGAATTTGAAAAAGCCCATGCCTGGCTGATTGGTGAGCAGGGACGCGGTGTTGCCACCATTATCGAAATGGTCACCTACACCCGTCTTGATTGCGCTGTGGCATCTGCCGGACTGATGCGATCGGCCATTGCCCAGGCGATTTTCCACACCCGCCACCGCACGGTTTTTCAAAAGAAACTCATTGACCAACCCCTGATGCAGACGGTGCTCGGCGACATGGCACTTGATCTGGAGGCCGGTGTGGCGCTGGGGTTTCGCCTTGCCCGCAGTTTTGATTTGCAGGACCACGACGAAACAGAGGCCCTGTTTGCCCGGTTTATGACCCCGGTGATTAAATACCTGGTCTGCAAAAGCCTGCCGAAAATTGCCAATGAGGCCATGGAGTGCCTTGGCGGCAATGGTTATGTGGAAGAAAGCCCGATGGCCCGGCTGTATCGCGAGGCGCCGCTCAATGCCATCTGGGAAGGCTCGGGCAATGTCATGTGCCTTGACTTTTTGCGGGCAGTTGCAAAGGACAGGGATGGCTTTTTCAGCCTGCTTGACAGCCTGCAACTTGACAACGCCAGCACCAGCGCAATCACCGACATGCTGGGCCAACAAAAAGATCTTGAAGCGGGCAGTCGTTCGATTGTTGAGTTGCTTGGACATGCCACAGCGGCCCGGCTGCTCCAACAAACCGCACCCGGTTTCATCGGCGATGCCTATACCGAATCAAGACTGAACGGGCGCTTTGCCAATACCTATGGCCATATCAACCACAGCCACGCCAGCAAACTGATCGAGCGCACCCTGCCGGGGTAAGTTTGAGCGTTTTACAATAACGCCAGTAATTGACACTCACGGCCCTTAAGTCAATGATGATATCTTTGCACCGGAAGGAAAGCACCATGACCGCCAAACAAAAATTCAACCATCATGTGGCAGCCGAGGCTGAGTTTGAAACCCGGGGCTTGCGCAGCTATTTTGAATATCGCGATCTTGGCATCGCTGATGCCTCAAATGGCGAAGTGGTCGCCCACGTCATCCGCGCCAAACCGGGCAAAGCGGCCACCGGCCAGTGGCATGTGCATGATTGCGATTTTCAGATGGTGTATATTCTTAAAGGCTGGGTGAAGTTTGAATATGAAGGCAAAGGTGTGAAGGTTTTAAAACCTGGTGATTGCGTGCTGCAACCCGTTGGCATCAAACACCGCGAGATCGAGCATTCAGCAGATTTGGAATTGATCGAGATTGTGTCACCGGCAGACTTTGGCAGTGAGGATGTTTGAGGACGCGCGCGCCTAATCATACTGCTCAGGCAAATAATCATCTCTTGCCAGGTCGCGGAATTTGGTCAGTTTGGCATCGAACATCACGGCGACGGTGCCGGTTGGACCGTGGCGTTGTTTGCCGATTATGATTTCGGTGACTGAATCGACGCGGGCCATTTCTTCCTGCCACTGGAAATGCTCATCGGTGCCCGGTTTGGGTTCCTTGCGGGCCAGATAATATTCTTCGCGGTAGATGAAGCTGACCACGTCGGCATCCTGCTCGATCGAGCCTGATTCACGCAGGTCGGACAGTTGCGGGCGTTTGTCGTCGCGGTTTTCAACCTGCCGCGAAAGCTGCGACAAGGCCAAAATGGGGACGTTGAGTTCTTTGGCCAGCGCTTTCAGGCCGGTGGTGATTTCGGTCACCTCCTGCACCCGGCCTTGTGAGGCCTTGTGGTCAGAACCGGCCAACAGCTGAATATAGTCGATGACAATCAGACCCAGACCGCGCTGACGTTTGAGACGCCGGGCCCTTGCTGCAAGCTGGGCGATTTTGATACCGCCGGTGTCATCAATATAAAGCGGCAGGGATTGCATTTCCTGGCTGACTTCGACCAGGCGGCGGAATTCGTCTTCGGTGATTTTACCACGGCGGATTTTTTCAGATGAAATTGCTGACTGCTCAGAAATAATCCGGGTGGCCAATTGCTCTGATGACATTTCCAGCGAGAAAAAAGCCACCACGCCGCCGTCTTTGACATTGGTGGTGCCATCGGCGTTGTATTCAGCATCATAGGTTTTGGCCACATGAAAGGCGATGTTTGTTGCCAGCGAGGTTTTACCCATGGCAGGGCGTCCGGCCAGAATAACCAGGTCAGATGACTGCAAACCGCCAAGTTTTTCATCAAGATCTTTGAGGCCGGTGGAAATGCCCGATAGATGGCCATCGCGCTCATAGGCAGCTGCTGCCATATTGATGGCTTCGGTCAGCGCCACGCCAAAACCCTGAAACCCCTGACCGTATTTGCCGGTCTCGGCAATCTGAAACAGGGTCTGCTCGGCCCGCTCGATCAGATCGCGGGCATTGGTGTTCACCTCCACATCAAAGGCATCGTTGACAATATCAGTGCCAATGCCGATCAGCTCGCGGCGCTGGGCCAACTCGTAAATTGTCTGGCCGTATTCCTGAGCATTGATGATAGTGGCCGCAGATGCTGCCAGCCGGGCCAAATAAGCCGGGCCACCGATTTCATTGAGGGTTTCGTCAGTTTCAAAATAAGTTTTCAGAGTGACGGGCGAAACCAACTTGCCAGCGCGGATTAACGTGGAAGCAGCTTCAAATATGCGGGCGTGAATGCCCTCATAGAAGTGCTTAGGTTCCAAAAAGCTGGTAACCCGGTCGCAGGCCTCATTGTTGACCAGAATAGCGCCCAACAACGCCTGCTCTGCTTCCAGATTGTGCGGTGCAATGCGGTATTCCGGGCCATCAGGGTCAGAAAACTCTTGCCGGGTTGATATGTCGTGTGCCGTGCTCATTAATGTTTTGTTAACCTATTGGCGTGAATGACACGAGCGCTAATCGGGCAGGTGCAAGGTTATGCGCGTTATTCACAGGTAAAAATAAAAATACTGGGCGAGGCAAAAAATCACTTGCCAAGACAAACTGAC
>UOEC01000108.1_pt1 | contig 15366 bp, 15 predicted proteins | sample 1988601 | NCBI WGS metagenome assembly UOEC01 (sample SAMEA4712195, study PRJEB27164) | hydrothermal vent metagenome | biome: marine basaltic hydrothermal vent biome; feature: marine hydrothermal vent; material: mineral | place: Pacific Ocean | collected 2011-06-14/2011-07-23 | depth 1719 m
GGAGAATACCATGGCTAAGCCAGTTGTAATTGAAGCAAGAGTACGTGAACGAGCCGGCAAGGGGGCCGCTCGGGCTATTCGTCGTGAAGGCCGCGTACCCGCCGTCATCTATGGTGACAAACAAGACCCCAAACTGATATCTTTTGGTTATCAGGACCTGATGAAACATGTGCAAACCGGTCGTTTGATGTCGACCCTTGTTGACATTGAAGTTGCGGGTGAAAAAACCCGCGCTATCGCCCGTGATATCCAGTTTGAACCAGTACGGGATTTTCTCCAGCATGTGGACTTTCTTCGTCTTGGCAAAGGTGCACGCATTACGGTTGAAGTGGCCTGTAACTTTATCAATGAAGATGATTGCCCCGGTCTTACCCAGGGCGGCGTGCTGAATGTTGTTCGTTATGAAATCGAACTTGACTGTCTGGCTTCTGACATCCCGGAAGAAATTGAAATTGACCTGAAGGGCCTTGAAATCGGCGATGGTGTTCACGGTTCAAGCCTTGATCTGCCTGAAGGTGCGGTGCTGACGATTACTGATCGTGATTTTACCATTTGTACCATTGCTTCACCAACGGTTGTCGAAGAACCTGTTGATGAAGAGGTCGAAGGTGAAGTGGGTGTTGAAGGCGAAGAAGGCGAAGAAGCAGCCGAAGGTGAAGAAGGCGGCAACACCGAGGAATGAAACATCACTTGATCCATCTCGTCTGACAGGGCGGGGTGGACCTGATGTCATTTTCTCCCATTGTCTGGTGATGCCATGAAACTGCTTGCAGGCCTGGGCAACCCGGGTTCCAAATATGCCAATAACCGGCACAATGTCGGGTTTATGGTGATCGATGAGATTGCCGATGCCTGGGGTTTTGCCAACTGGCGCAAGCGTTTTCAGGCGCAAACCAGCGAAGGGCTGATTGAGGGGCAAAAAGTCCTGTTGCTCAAACCAACCACCTATATGAATGAATCAGGCCGCGCCCTTGGTGAGGCGGCCCGTTTTTACAATCTGTCACTGGACGACATTTTTGTCATTCACGATGAGCTTGATCTGCCATCAGGCAAAATGCGAACCAAGACCGGTGGCGGCCATGCTGGCAATAATGGCGTTCGTTCAATCAAGGCCCATCTGGGAGATGATTTTCATCGCGTACGTATTGGCGTCGGTCACCCCGGTGACAAAAGCAAAGTGTCAGGTCATGTGCTGAAAGACTTTGCAAAGTCTGATCAGCAGTGGTTGTCAAGAATGATTACCGCAATTGCTGATGAGGTACCGCTGTTGTTAAGCGGTGAGCTTTCAAGCTTCCAGAACAAGGTTCATCTGGCTACAAACTCGAAGTAACAGGATAGAAAAATGGGCTTTAAGTGTGGAATTGTCGGGTTGCCAAATGTTGGTAAATCCACCCTGTTTAATGCGTTGACAGAAACGGCTTCGGCGCAGGCGGCAAATTATCCCTTTTGTACCATCGAGCCCAATGTCGGTGATGTTGCTGTTCCTGATCCGCGTCTGTTCCAACTGGCTGAAATAGCCGAATCAAAAGAAATTATTCCGACCCGCCTGTCATTTGTTGATATTGCCGGTCTGGTTCGTGGTGCATCAAAAGGCGAGGGACTTGGCAACCAGTTTCTGGCAACCATTCGCGAGGTTGATGCCATTGTTCATGTGCTGCGCTGTTTTGAAGACACTGATATTACTCATGTTGAAGGCAGTGTTGATCCTTTGCGCGATGCTGAAATTATCGAGATTGAACTGATGCTGTCTGACCTTGAAAGCCTTGAAAAACGGCTGGTTGGCCTTGAAAAGAAGGCAAAATCTGGCGAAAAGGAAGCCAAATTCATGGTTGGCCTGATGCGCAAGGCAACTGACTTGCTTGAAGATGGAAAGCCTGCCCGCATTGCCGATATTTCTCAAGAAGAACGTAAAGCCTGGAAAGAACTTAATTTACTGACGACCAAGCCAATCCTTTATGTTTGTAACGTTGAAGAAGATGCGGCCTCCACGGGAAATGAATTTTCACAAAAGGTTTCTGAAAAGGCAAAGGCTGAAAATGCTGCGGTGATTGTGGTTTCTGCAGCAATTGAAGAAGAAGTTGCCCAGCTGGACAAAAGCGAGCGGGCGGAATTTCTGGAAACACTCGGATTGCAGGAAGCAGGTCTTGATCGCCTCATTCGCGCTGGTTATGACCTATTGGAATTGATTACTTATTTTACCGTCGGTCCCAAAGAGGCCCGTGCCTGGACCGTTCGCACCGGCACCAAAGCCCCCAAAGCTGCTGGCACTATTCATACGGATTTCGAAAAGGGCTTTATCCGGGCTGAAACCATTGCCTTTGATGAATTCATCAAACACAACGGCGAAGCAGGCTGTAAGGATGCAGGAAAAATGCGGCTTGAAGGCAAAGAGTATGTTGTTGCAGACGGTGATGTTATGCATTTTAGATTTGCAAATTAGGAAAAGGTCGACCGTGTGGAGTTTATTCAGCGCTTTATAGAAGAAATGCCCAAAGCAGAGCTTCATCTGCATATTGAAGGCACGCTGGAACCTGAAATGATGCTGGCACTAGCCCATCGTAACAAGGTCAAACTGCCTTATGATACGATAGAAGATATCAAAAAGGCCTATCAGTTTTCCTGCCTGCAGGACTTTCTCGATGTCTATTATCTGGGGATGTCGGTGCTTTTGACCCGCCAGGATTTTTATGATCTGACTTTTGCCTATCTGGAAAAAATGGCCCGGCAAAATGTTGTGCATGTGGAAATTTTCTTTGATCCACAAGGCCACACAGATCGCGGCGTTTCCTTTGATACAGTGTTGTCAGGTATTACCGATGCCCTTGATCAGGCTAAAAGGGATTTTAAAATTTCATCAAAACTGATCATGTGTTTCCTGCGTCATTTACCCGAAGAACAGGCTTTTGAAACCTTGCAATCGGCCTGCAAATGCAAAGAGCATATTTATGCGGTTGGCCTTGATTCATCTGAAAACGGTCATCCGCCGTCAAAATTCCAGCGAGTGTTTGAAGAGGCCAGAAAAGAAGGTTTTGTTGCGGTTGCCCATGCGGGTGAAGAGGGGCCGCCTGGTTATATTGCCGAGGCGCTTGATCTGTTGCAGGTGCAAAGGATTGATCATGGCAATAAAATTTTGCAGGATGATAGCCTTGTGCAGCGGGTGGCCAAAACCGGTATGGCGATGACCGTTTGTCCGTTGTCGAATTTGCGACTGAATGTGGTGGATGACATGAAAAACCATCCACTTCGGCAAATGTTGCAGAACGGCCTGTGCCCGACCATAAATTCAGACGACCCGTCTTACTTTGGCGGCTATATGACCGAAAACTATCTGGCCGTACAATCATCACTGGATTTGTCGCTCGAAGAAATCAAACAATTGGGCAGAAATTCATTTGCCGGATCGTTTTTGACTGATGCAGAAAAACAGACTGCCTTGCAGAGGTTTGATGATTTCAGCACAAAACTTTAACCAGGAGATTTACCATGGACCTTCGTAATGGTTTTGATATCAAACGCTATATCCGCACCATCCCGGATTACCCGAAAAAAGGTGTGCAGTTTCGCGATATTACCACCCTTATGTCTGACCCGCACGGTTTTCGCGCCAGTATTGATGAACTGATGTGGCCGTTTCTGGCGATGGATATTGATTTTGTTGTGGGTATCGAAGCGCGTGGGTTTATCCTTGGCGGTGCGGTGGCCCATGAACTGGGGCGCGGGTTTATTCCGATCCGCAAAAAGGGCAAACTGCCGTTTAAAACCATCGGCAAGGATTACAGTCTGGAATATGGGGTGGATAGGGTTGAAATCCATTCTGATGCCATCAAACCGGGTGACAAAATTCTGCTGATTGATGATCTGATTGCCACTGGTGGTACGGCTGTTGCAGCGGCAGATTTACTGGATGAATCAGGGGCTGAAATTGTTGCAGCAGCGTTTATTGTTGACCTGCCTGATCTTGGCGGGGCGAAAAAACTGCGAGCAAAAAATGTCAAAGTTCACACGCTGGTGGAATTTGAGGGCGAGTAGAGTCTAGACTCTAGGGTGCTTTTGCCTGAATGGACAGGGCATGAACCCGCTCTTTGAGTTCCTCGGCCAGTGTTTCGTTGATCAGGCGGTGGCACTGAACCAGTGATTGTCCGGCAAAGGCATCAGCAACGATTTTAACCTTGAAATGCGACTCACCATCAGGCCGTGCGCCTGAGTGACCGGCGTGATGATGGGATTCATCAATCACGTTTAACTCGACCGGGGCGAACCGCTGTTTGAGTTTTCGTTCCATTTGCAAGCCAACAGGACCAAGAGACATGAGATATACCTTCAAAAACTTTTACGATTAGTCACTATGTGGCAATCACCACTGGTTTTGTCCAGTGATCTGTGGCAAATTGTTGAGCTTTCACATTTCAGGGAATCACTTCAGCATTATGAAACTGAACTCCAAATATTTCGACTCAATCCGCGTTAAACCAGACCAGGACCGCCTGTTGCAGGACAAGGTACCTGTTTGCGAATGGCCCGACTGTGAGTCACCTGGCAAACACCCGGCACCAAAGGGCCGAGATACGGAAAAAGAGTATCACTATTTCTGTTTGCGTCATGTGCGTGAATACAACAAGGATTACAATTATTTCAAAGGTATGAAAGACAAAGAGGTCAAAGACTTTGTTGCATCCTCACGCACCGGCCATCGCCCGACCTGGAAACTGGGTGATAGTGCCAAATCCAAAAAACCGGCTGGCAAAGGCAAGGGCCCCAAAGTAGATGACCCGTTTGACCTGATGGGTGAAGGTGAAATACATGGTCGCCCACGCCGGACAGTTCGAAATCAGGAACTTAAGGCTTTGCATGAACTGGGACTTGATGAAACAGCAACAAAAGAAACAGCAACAAAACAATACAAGGTTCTGATCAAACGCCTGCACCCCGATGCCAACAAGGGCAGCCGGGCCAATGAGGACAAATTGACCAAGGTCATCAAGGCCTATGAATACCTCAAAACTTCTGGATTTATGCGTAAAACCGGTTAAGAGTTTTGTTGTCAAAAACTTTAAAATGTCGAGATTAAAGAACCGTACAAAGAGACCGATACGATGGATGCGATGGTAAAAGAACAAATACCAGGATTGCCCGACACCAAAGTGGCTGTTGCGCAGCTTTTCAATATTGAAAGTAATCTGGAAGTGCCTGCTTACAGTGAAAGAACCGAGCACGTACCCGATATTGATGAAGACTATCTGTTTGACCGCCAGACCACTTTGGCCATTCTTGCCGGTTTTTCCCATAACCGCCGGGTGATGATTTCGGGCTACCATGGGACTGGTAAATCAACCCATATTGAACAGGTTGCCGCCCGTTTGAACTGGCCGTGTGTTCGGATCAATCTTGACAGTCATATCTCTCGGATCGACCTGATTGGCAAGGACGCGATTGTTCTGGAAGACGGCAAACAAGTGACAAAGTTTAAAGAGGGCATTCTGCCATGGGCATTGCAGAACAATGTCGCGCTGGTTTTTGATGAATATGATGCCGGTCGCCCTGATGTCATGTTTGTTATTCAGCGGGTTTTGGAAGTGGGAGGCAAATTGACTTTGCTTGACCAGAGCAAGGTTATTACCCCGCATCCGGCCTTTCGGCTGTTTGCCACGGCCAATACTGTTGGCCTTGGTGATACATCGGGCCTGTATCATGGCACCCAGCAGATCAATCAGGGCCAGATGGACCGCTGGTCAATCGTTAGCACGCTGAACTATCTGCCCCATGACAACGAAACCAGAATTGTGCTTTCCAAGTGTAAATCCTGGGACACCAAAGAGGGGCGGCAAACCATCTCAAATATGGTTCGGGTGGCAGATTTGACCCGCAACGCCTTTATGAATGGCGAACTGTCAACGGTAATGAGCCCCAGAACGGTTATTACCTGGGCCCAGAATGCTGAAATTTTTGATGATGTTGCCATGGCCTTCCAATTGTCATTTCTCAACAAGTGCGATGAAATGGAACGTGGTTTGGTGGCTGAGTTTTATCAGCGCTGTTTTGGGGAAGATTTGCCTGAATCCACAGCCCATGTGAAAATTTCTTAACCGCCGATGTCCGCAAATAAAGATGGACATATAGAAAATTTTCGCCAGGCGCTGGCTTTTACCATGCGGACCATTGGTAACGAGCCTGAGCTGGAAGTGGCGTTTACCTCTGATAACCCGGGTATGAGCGGCAAAAAAGCCCGTATTCCGCTGGTCGCTGAGGGTTTGCCGGCCAATGAAGTTGCCATAGCCCGCGGTACATCTGATGCCTTTGCCCTGCGGTTGGCCAACCATGATGAGGCTCTGCATGCCCGCCTGTTGCCAAAGGGTCAGATGGCAAAGGCAATTTTTGAAATTGTTGAGCAAACCCGGGTCGAGGCGATTGGGGCCAACGCCATGCCCGGCATGGCCAAAAACCTCAATGCAGTGCTGGAGGACCGCTTTGCTGAGCGGCTGATCACCGGTGAGCCAACCCGAAAAGAATCAGCCCTTGAAGATGCCTTGGCGCTTTTGGTTCGTGAGCGTTTGACCGGGGTACAACCGCCCGAAGCTGCGGTGCCATTTGTCAATGTATGGCGTGAGTGGATTGAAGAAAAAGCCTCAGGTGAGCTGGAAGCACTGACAGGCTCCCTGCTGGATCAGGACAAGTTTGCCCGTTTATCGCGAAACATGATCGCTGCTCTTGATATGGCTGATGAGCTTGGTGATGAACTGGATCCTGATGAACAGGAAGACGGTGATGATGCAGATGCTGAGAGCGGTGAGTCTGAGGCAGGCGATGATAACGATGAAAATGCGCAAAGTTCGGCTCCTGATGATGCAGAGCAGGGAGAGGCTGATGCAGAAGCGGGGTTGGAGGAAGCGCTTGACATAGGTTCATCAGATCTTGCCGATGATATGGATCCGGGCGATACGCCTGAGGGCAATGAGCCCTGGCGACCTGAATTACCTTTTGCCAGTCTTTCAAATGATGACTTTTACAAAGTTTATTCGCACGAGGATGATGAAACCATTGCAGCAGAGGACCTGTGCGACCCTGAAGAGTTGGCAAAACTGCGCCAATACCTCGACAAGCAGCTAAGCCAGCTGCAAGGTACGGTGGCACGCCTTGCCAACCGGTTGCAGCGGCGTTTGATGGCCCAGCAAAACCGTTCCTGGGATTTTGATCTGGAAGAAGGGGTGCTTGATGCCGCGCGCCTGACCCGGGTTGTGACGGACCCCATGCAGCCGTTATCTTTTAAAATTGAGCAGGATATTGAATTCAGGGACACAATTGTGACTTTGTTGCTCGATAATTCGGGCTCCATGCGTGGGCGGCCAATTTCGGTTGCGGCAACCTGCGCTGATGTGTTGGCCCGAACACTGGAGCGCTGCAATGTCAAAACAGAAATTCTCGGATTTACCACCAAAGCCTGGAAAGGTGGCCGGGCCAGAGAGAAGTGGCTGGCCGATGAAAAACCGGCCATGCCAGGGCGGCTTAACGATTTACGGCACATTATTTACAAGTCTGCCGATACGCCCTGGCGCCGGGCCCGCAAAAATCTCGGTCTGATGATGCGCGAAGGGCTGTTAAAAGAAAATATTGATGGTGAAGCCCTGATCTGGGCTCACAATCGCCTGCTCGGGCGACCAGAGCAGCGCCGGATACTTATGGTTATTTCCGACGGGGCGCCGGTGGATGATTCAACTTTGTCGGTGAACACCGGAAACTATCTGGAACGTCATTTGCGACAGGTTATTCAGGATATTGAAGGACGCTCGCCGGTTGAGTTGATTGCCATTGGCATTGGCCACGATGTGACCCGTTATTACCGCCGGGCGGTTACCATTATTGATGCTGAAGAGCTCGGCGGTGCGATGACCGAAAAGTTGGCAGAACTGTTTGACAATCAGGGCGATGTTGCGGCTCGTCGGCGTCGTGCCTTGTAATGAAAAACAAGATACTTTCCGTTTTTATTGCTCTTGCGCTACAGTCATCGGCGGTTTTGGCGAAAACAGACTCCCGGCCAAAAACCGGCCCGGTCCTGGCGAAAATAACACTTGTCAATCTCGCCCCTTTTCAGTTCGGGCGAACAGAGTTTGGTAAACTGCTGTGGAAAGGGGGCATCAAAATTTCCAGTACAGACCCCCGGTTCGGCGGGTTTTCGGGTCTGGCCCTTTCCAGAAATGGTGAGCGGTTTGTTGCTGTGAGCGACAGGGCCTGGTGGCTTAAAGGCTCCTTTGTTTTCAAAAACGAACGTTTGGCCGGTGCAACTGGTTTGACGATGGCACCGCTCAGGATTGAAGCTGGCAGACGGGGCTGGCGATGGAGCGATTCTGAAAGTGTGGCACCCTGGAGCGCAAGAGGTATAGATGGCCGTCTGCTGGTGGCGTTTGAGCGCCGTGAACGTATTCTTTCCTATCGGTTTGGTCGCAATGGACCAGCTGCGCGCCCGTCACGCATCAGGTTACCCAAAGCTGTTTCCAGCGGTCCATTTAACCGGGAGTTGGAAGCAATCGGGCGGTTTTACAGCGGGCCGAAGAAAAACTGGCTGATCGCCGTCTCAGAACGCAATTTCGATAAAAGCGGTAATATCCGTGGCTGGTCGTGGCGCGGCAAACGGACCTTTTCCTGGTCACTTAAGCGGTTTGAAGATTATGACATTACTGATCTTGTTATCGCGCCGGACGGCAAAAGCTTTTTTACACTTGAACGCAGTTTTAATCTGCCCAATCTGCCAGGATTTGCAATCAGGCGATTTAAAACCAAAGACCTTAAGGGTGGGCAAACTATTGAGGGCGAGTTGCTGTTTGCCGGTCGGCAACCATTTTTTTCCATCGATAACATGGAAGGCATTGCTCTTCACAAGACCAAAGAAGGCAAATTGCAGCTTACACTGATATCAGACGACAACTTTAACCGCACGATACAAAGCACGCTAATATTTCGCTTTGAACTGGCAGGTTAACTCAGTCAGGCGGCCGATTTTTTCTCAATCAGGCGCTTGATTTTGCGGACCTTGCCTGAAAGGTCTGCGTCTTTGGATTTGGCCAGAAAAGCATCCAGACCACCGCGATGTTCTACTGATTTCAGCGCCCGGGTGCAAACCCGCATGGCATAAGACTGGCCCATTGTTTCGCTCATCAGGTGAACATTACAAAGGTTGGGCAGAAAACGACGGCGGCTTTTATTGTTGGCGTGGGAAACATTGTTTCCAACTTGAACACCTTTACCGGTCAACTCGCAACGGCGGGCCATGGAAGCACTCCAAATATCAAAATTGTTTCAATTCTATGAGCCTGATTTGCAGGTCATAGCGGGACAAGCCCAATTCAGGCGTTCGTATAAGCCTTGAGGGCTAAAACGTCAAGCAAATACAACCAATTGTGGCCTGTTTCAACACCATTAAGCGATAAAGTCATGCCACGGTCAAAATTATGCCAAATTGCCCTCCTAGACAGGCATTCTGACAAATCCGGGCTGGTTGCGTCATTTCTGTTTCAGATATGTTTCAGAAGAACGTTTTAGGCAATCCATGAAAAATTACCATATCGGGCGCAAAGCCACCGCTAAAAAATGGCTGATACCGGCTATTTTCGCTTCAGTCATCCTGACAGCTGCCACTTTGCAGACACCTGCAGCTTTTGCTGTGGAAAAAGAACAGGCCAACCTGTCTTATAATGTCTTTGTCGGTACCAGCAAAATGTTCAAGATTGGGCTGCAAACCACGATTACGGCAACGACCTACAGTTCGTACATGAGGCTCAAACCCAAGGGCCTGGCAAAACTGTTTGCCAATATCTCGATGGTTATGAATGTCAGCGGGCGGGTGGAAAAAGACGCCATCCAGCCGGAAAAATTCTCGTTCTACCGAAAAAAGAAAAAGCGCAAACGGACATCGAATATTGTGTGGGCGAGGTCAGGGGATTCTTCGACCAGCCGAACCTACAAGGTAAGCGCGGCAAGACAGGTCAATTTGACCAAGGCCATAAACAACAAAGTGCCTGACCCCTTGTCAGCGTTTTTGCGCATGGGTATCACCGATGCAAAGTCGCCGTGCGGCAAGTCGCAGCGAATTTATGACGGCGGTAAGGTTTATGATCTCAAATTCACCTTGCTTGGCAAAACAGTTCTGGGATCAAGATCAAAGGGTGCTTACCGGGGGCCGGCGTTTAAATGCCGGTTGTCTCATAAGCCTGTGGCCGGGTATTCAAACAAGGACCTTGCCAAAGCGCGCAAAAATCCAGCGGTATTTACCGTGTGGTTTGCACCCGTCAAATCGACTGTTTTGAACAGGGATATTCTGTTGCCAGTCGTTGCCACTGGCAGGCTAAAAGGCCGGGCATTTTCGGCCTATACGAAATCAGCGACATTTGCAGGCAAACCAATTTAAGCCAATAAAAAAGCCCGGCAGAAATGCCGGGCTTTAATTTTTTCAACAGGCAGGTGTTTACAGAAATTTGCCCATTGCCACAGCTGTATCTGACATGCGGTTTGAGAAACCCCATTCATTGTCGTACCAGCTCAGAACCCGGCACAAAGAACCGGCCATGACTTTGGTCTGGTCAAGGTGAAAGGTTGATGAATGCGGGTCGTGGTTGAAATCGATGGAAACATTGGGCATGTCCGTGGTGTTCAAAACACCTTTCATCGGGCCGGTTGCTGCAGCGATCATGGCCTGGTTGATCTCTTCAACTGTTGTGTCGCGCCCTGGAATGAATTTCAGGTCAACGACGGAAACATTTGGAGTTGGAACGCGAATGGATACGCCATCCAGTTTGCCATCCAGTTCGGGCAATACAAGGCCAACAGCTTTTGCAGCGCCGGTTGATGTGGGGATCATGGACTGGGCAGCAGCGCGTCCACGATAAAGGTCGCTGTGCATGGTATCAAGGGTTGGCTGATCACCGGTATAGGCGTGAATGGTGGTCATAAAACCTTCCTGAATACCAACCAGGTCGTTCAAAACCTTGGCAATCGGGGCAAGACAGTTGGTCGTGCATGAAGCATTGGACACAACGACATGGTCGGATGTCAATTTGTCAGAATTGACTTTGTAAACCACAGTCAAATCTGCATTGGCGCCTGGCGCTGAGATCAGCACCCGCTTGGCGCCTGCATCAAGGTGGGCTGAGGCTTTGTCTTTGGCTGTGAAGATGCCGGTACATTCCATGGCGATATCAACACCAAGCTCGCCCCAGGGCAGATCAGCGGGATTGCGTTCGGCAGTTACCTTGATCGGACCGGCACCGACGTCGATGGTATCACCGCTCACTTTAACTTCACCGGGGTAGCGACCATGCACACTGTCAAAACGCAACAGGTGGGCATTGGTTTCCACCGGGCCAAGATCATTGATTGCCACAACTTCAATATCATCGCGGCCGCTTTCGGCAATTGCCCTCAAAACGTTACGGCCGATACGGCCAAAACCGTTAATTGCTACACGTACAGTCATTTGAATCTCCAAATTCGTTCATTTTCAGTGTCTAGTCGTGCCTTTGGGTTGCCAAACCTATCAGGCCAGAAAAATTACACAATGGTTATAAGACCAGTTGCTGTTGCTTGTAAGACTTTCGGGTAGAGGTATTTTGAAGCAGGCACGCTTGACCAGACCAACAGTATTGCTTATTTGCAAGGTAAGGACGAGCAAAAGGACATGAAATGGCGCTGCGCGATATCATAATTCTGCCAGATAACATTCTCAAAAAACGATCAAAGGGCTTTGATGTTGTTGATGCAGACGCGCGCCAATTGGCCGATGACATGCTGGATACCATGTATGATGCACCGGGTATCGGGTTGGCAGCGGTGCAGATTGGTCTGCTCCGGCGCATGATTGTGGTGGATGTGGCGCGTGAAGAAGAGCCCCGCGATCCGTTTTGCCTGATCAATCCGAAAGTTGTCTGGTCCAGTGAGGAAACCGCTGAATATGAGGAGGGATGCCTGTCAATTCCTGACACCTATGACATGGTGACCCGTCCGGCTGAAATTAAGGTGCAGTACCTTGATCGAGACGGGGCTGAGTGCGAACGTCATTGCCACGGGCTTTTGTCCACCTGTATCCAGCACGAGATTGACCATCTGGACGGGGTGTTGTTTATTGATCATTTGTCACGTCTCAAGCGCGACAGGGTTATTAAAAAATTCGTCAAGGCGGCCAAACAGAACGGGACTGACTAATGGCCTTGCGTCTGATTTTTATGGGAACGCCGGAATTTTCGGTCGAGGTTCTCAAAAAGCTCCTTGGGGCAGGCTATGATATTTGCGCGGTTTATTCCCAGCCGCCGCGCAAATCGGGCCGGGGTATGAAGCAGCACCCTTCACCGGTACATGCTTTTGCCGAACAAAATCACATTCGTGTGCTGACGCCAACATCACTCAACCAACCAGACGCCCAGCGTGAATTTGCTGATTTCAATGCTGATGCGGCGGTGGTTGTGGCTTATGGGTTGTTGTTGCCACAAGCTATTCTTGATGCACCAAAATATGGCTGCTTTAATGTTCATGCCTCCCTGCTGCCACGCTGGCGCGGGGCCGCGCCTATCCAGCGGGCCATTATGGCAGGTGATGAAAAAAGTGGCGTGACGATTATGCAGATGGAAGCAGGGCTTGATACCGGCCCCATGTGCCTGACGGCGGAAACACCAATCACTGAGGCTACCACCGGGCAGAGTTTGCATGATGCGTTGTCTGAACTGGGGGCCGGTTTGATGGTTGAAGCCCTTGCGCAACTGCAATCAGGGTCTCTGGTCCTGACACCACAGCCCGAAACCGGGGTGACTTATGCCCGAAAAATTGACAAGGCAGAAGCGCGTATCGATTTTGGTCAACCGGCAATGCGCGTGGTTCGCCATATTCATGGCTTGTCACCTTTTCCCGGCAGTTGGTTTGAATTGCCGGTAAACGGCAAAGCAATGCGGGTTAAAGTCCTTGCCGCTGAGGTTGTGCCGGAAAATGGAACCGCCGGTGAGGTTATTGATAGTCAACTGACAATCGCCTGCTCAGAAGGTGCAATCAGACCGCTGGTTTTGCAACGCCCCGGCAAAGGTGTCATGGCGCTGGCCGATTTTCTGAATGGCATTGCTGTTGTGCCCGGCACGAAAGTTTAGGTTAAATACATGGCTCGATTTTTTCTGACCATCGAATATGACGGGCAACCCTATGTTGGCTGGCAACGGCAGGACAATGGTCCCTCGATACAGGGTGAAATTGAAACCGCATTGGCCAAACTGGATGAACCTGATGTGTTGGTTTACGGGGCCGGGCGAACCGATGCAGGCGTTCACGCCCTGGCGCAGGTTGCTCATGTTGATTTGAACCGTGATTGGAGTGAGCACAAGTTGCGCGAGGCGATTAACGCCATGTTGCGACCGCTGCCCATTGCCATCATGGAAGTTCGGCAGGTTGAAGGTGGCGTTCATGCCCGGTTTTCGGCCACCGCAAGGCATTATCTGTACAAGATCATAAACCGACGGCCTTATTTGACCATCGAGCAGGGCAAGGCCTGGCACGTTAAAACACCGCTGGATGAAAAACTGATGCATGAGGCGGCGCAATTGCTGATCGGCACCCACGATTTTACCACCTACCGGGCAACCCGTTGCCAAAGCAAGTCACCGGTCAAAACCCTCGATAAACTTGATGTTTCGCGCTCTGGTGATGTTGTTGAGATCCGGGCCAGCGCTCGCTCCTTCCTGCACAATCAGGTGCGCTCACTGGCCGGTGTTCTGAAAAAAGTCGGCGATGGCAGTTGGCAGGTTGAAGATGTGGTAACCGCTCTTGAGGCGCGCAACCGCGATGCCTGCGCACCGGTTGCACCGCCCGATGGCCTTTACCTTACCAAAGTTGATTACCCGCGCAGTTTGAACCTTTGAATTTTACCGGTTGCGGTTTTGGGCAGATCGTCAACAAATTCAATCCAGCGTGGATATTTCCACTTGCCGATTTTGGTTTTTACCAGCTCTTGTAGTTCTGTTGTCAGATCGGTGTTGGACACGTCCTGGTTCAGAACGATAAAGGCTTTGGGCTTGATCAATTCATCTTCATCCGCGTGAGCGACAACGGCTGCCTCAAGTACAGCGGGGTGGGAAACAAGAGCGGATTCCACTTCAAAGGGTGAAACCCAGATGCCTGAGACCTTGAACATGTCGTCGGTACGACCGCAATAATGATAATAGCCCTTTTCATCCCGGGTATATTTGTCGCCGGTTCGGGTCCAGATGCCCTGAAAGGTGTGGCGGGTTTTTTCGCGCTGGTTCCAGTAGCCATTGGCTGCCGAGTCGCCAGCAACCAGCAGTTCACCGATCTCACCGTCTTTGGCATCGCTGCCGTCCTCACCTTCCAGACGCAACTTGTATCCGTCAAATTCGCGACCGGAAGTGCCATAGACGATTTCACCAGGGCGGTTGGACAAAAAGATATGCAACATTTCTGTTGAACCAATACCATCGATGATATCAATGCCGAATTTCTCTGCCCATTTGTGGCCAATGTCGGCCGGCAATGCTTCCCCGGCTGAGGCGCACAAACGCAGGCCAGACTGGCGCAAGTCAGAAAGGCTTTCGTCAGACGTGCAGGCTTCATCAGCCAGAATGGCGGCAAATAGTGTTGGCACGCCAAAAAACAGCGTGGCCCGGTGTTCTTTCAGGGTTCTGAAAACGTCTTGCGGGGTCGGTCTGGTTGGCAACAAAATCGTTGTGGCACCGACTGACATGGGGAAACTGATGGCATTGCCCAGGCCATAGGCAAAGAAAAATTTTGCCGCTGAAAAGCAAATGTCATCGCGCTGGATGCCAAGAATATTTACCCCGTAGGTTTTGGCCGTAAAGGCCATGGAGGACTGCACATGGGGGGTGCCTTTGGGCTGGCCGGTTGACCCTGATGAATAAAGCCAGAAAGCCACATCATCAGGCAATGTTTCAACCGTTTCAAATTTGCTGGACTGATCGGCGAGCAAGTCGTCAAGGCTCATATGGTCAGTGGTGTTTTCTCCGACAACGATGATCTTCTTCAAGCTGGTCAAACTATCCAATACCGGGGCCACGACATCCAAAAGCCGGGTTGATACAAACAGGACTTCTGCCCGGCTGTCATTGAGCATAAATTTGTATTGCTCGCTGACCAGCAGGGTGTTGAGGGCAACAGGAATAATACCGGCGCGAACAGCGCCAAAAAAGACGATTGGCCAATCGACGGTGTCCAGCATCAACATGGCGATGCGGGTTTCGCGACGCAGGCCAAGGCTGACAAGACCACTTGCCACCTGGCAGCTTGCCTTTTGTAGATCACCATAGGTTATCGTCCGTAGCGGGTCGATAAAGGCTGGTTTGTCCTTCAAGCCCTGGGAAATATTACGGTCAA
>UOEC01000161.1_pt1 | contig 15331 bp, 13 predicted proteins | sample 1988601 | NCBI WGS metagenome assembly UOEC01 (sample SAMEA4712195, study PRJEB27164) | hydrothermal vent metagenome | biome: marine basaltic hydrothermal vent biome; feature: marine hydrothermal vent; material: mineral | place: Pacific Ocean | collected 2011-06-14/2011-07-23 | depth 1719 m
CAAAAACCCGCGATCTTCAAGGTCGCGCGACCATGATTCCACCGCATCAATGGTTGCCTCAAGCCCGGTTCCGACCCCGATTGCCAACCCCTTGTTACGAGCCAGGTTTTCCAATCCAACCAGTGTCCGCTGAATTTCAGTATAAGATTGCTCACCATTGATGGTAATATCAGCCCGCCGGTTTGGCAGGTTCGCTGCCCGGGCAATCGAATTGATCAGGGTTCGGCCATTGGAGTTGTCATCAAAATAAACCAGCCCACGCGCTTTGATCTGTGAAAATACCGGCAACAACGCACCACCATCATTGGTAAATTTGGCTCCCATATAATTGGTCACACCGCTATAACCGGTAAACCGGCTCATCAGCCATTTGAGGTTTTTCAGGTTTTCCAGCGGGTCAGCTTCGGCCAACAGGGTTTTCGGGCCAGGGTTAATCCCGGGATAGCCAAAAGGTTCCATCGGCAAATGCAAAATCACCTCATGGCCAGCCTGTCGGGCCCGGTTAATCAGCCCTTGCAGGTTGCGGCCATAGGGAGCAAAGGCAAAAGTGACAAAGCCGGGCAATTCCCTGATCGCCTGTTCAGTCAATTGGGCATTAATGCCCATACCCCCGATAACCAGGGCGATTTTTGGCCGCCCGGACGACAAAATATTCTGGCTGAGCTTGCTTGAATATACATCAAAAGGTTTACGCCCGTTTTTGGCAATTTTCGGCAACGTCCCAAAGGGCCCGCGCTCACTGACCGCTTTAACCGGCGCCCGCCGCAAGGGTCGCGCGGTTATTCTGCCCGGCCGCTGAATAATCGCCACGCCATTTCGCCCCGGTGGGTCAAAGTCTTCAGGCTCAGGCGGGATTTCCGGTGTCACGGCCGGTTCTTCTTCAGGCTCAGTCGGTCCAATTTTGGCCGGGGCGCTTGCAGTTGGAATTTTTTCCAGTGGTGAAATTTTCATCGCCACCACCGGTTGCCCGGCCAGCGGCACATCCTGCCGGTAAAGCCACACTCCGCCAACCAGCATGGCAAGCACAACAAGCCCGGAAACCGACTGCAAAGCCGACGGTTTAAGTTTGCTCAAACGATCCGCCAGCGTGCGGCGTTTAAGAGGGTTTCGAAGATTGTCGTCCATGAAATTCCAAATCAACTGATTCGGTTTTCACTATACCGCGTCAGCCATTTTTCGTCGTTAAAAAAACCGGTCGTTCAAATGAGCGTTTTGAGCCTGTTCTGTCAGAATTTGACAACGATTGTCAAAAGTGGAAGTCTGGAAAAGAGTGCCTACAACGTCAGGCCTCTGGAAAAACAATAAAAAACTCTGGGAGAGAACATGTTTAAAAAAATATTGGGTAAGACTTTAGTCGCTGCAGCGATGGTGATGACAGCTGGCGCATCAGTTGCTGCAGAGTTTCCTGACCGCGAAATGCTTGGCGTCGTCATGTGGGGCGCCGGTGGTGCAACCGATACAGTTGCCCGGGCAATTAACCCGGCCGCAGAAGAAGCTCTTGGCAAATCAATTGTGGTCTTGAACAAGTCTGGCGGTGGCGGGGCAATCTCTACAGCATTTGTCAATGCTGCACCTGCTGACGGCTATACATTTTTATACGGCGCAGAAAACCCGCAATTACACGGTGTAATGGGGGTTTCAAAACTTGACTACAATTCCTTTTATCCAATTAACATTCTGGGCCGCGGCATCGGGGTAATTGTTGTCAAGGCAGACTCCAAATACAAAACCATGCAGGATTTGCTGGCTGACATTAAAGCAAATCCCGGCGCCGTCAAAATGGGTTCTACCGGACCTGGCGGATTACCTGGCACCATTGCCGCACTGATCGGCAATTCCACTGATTTTAACGTCACCTCGATTCCCTTTGGTGGTGAAGGCCCCGGCCTGACCGCGTTGCAGGGCAATGAAGTTGCCTTTATGCCAGCCGGCATTTCAGCTGCTGCAGAGCATATCAAGGCCGGCCGTTTGCGGGCTTTGGCTGTGGTCAATGAGACACCGGTCGACCAGCTTGCCGGCGTTCCCGCGATCACCGATGCTATTCCCGACATGGCAAAATATCTGCCATGGGGACCATTTTATGGCGTATTCGTTCGAAAAGACACCCCGGACAATGTCAAAGCAAAACTGGTTGCAGCCTTTAAAACAGCAGCTGAAAGCAAAACATTTCAAACCCTGATGAGCAATCGCGGCAACATCGTCATGAATATTTCAGGCGATGAAGCTGACAAGTTTCTAAAGCAATGGCAGAAAGTCACGGTTTGGGTTTTGCATGACAGCAAGGCCACCAAGGTTTCGCCTGAAACACTGGGAATTTCACGCCCGTAAAGCTTGAAATGTTTAGAACACCAAATAGGCCGTCTTGAGTTGCATAAACAAGAGACGGCCTCACTTTTCAATTGAGTGGTCTTATGGCTGACAAACGTGAACGCCGCCCCGGGGAACTGGTTTTTATATCCATTCTGATTGGCTTCAGCTTAACAGCGGCCTGGCAGGCTTACGAAATTTCCGGGTTTTCCGAAATCGCCGGGGCTGGGGTTTTTCCCATGCTGGCAACCGGCACCATGATCATCTCGGCTCTGGCTATTTTACGCAGCGCTTTTGCCGACAAACGACCCTCCACAACGTCCGCCACCCTGGCCAGCCGCTTCCTGTCTGAGGTTACCCCGTTGCAACTGATAGTGGTCATCGCGATGATCATCGCCTATGTGGTGGCAATGCCACTAATCGGTTTTGTCCTGTCCTCAGGCAGCTTTATTTTTGCCATGCTGATTTATTTATGGCGTACGGGTTTGGTGTTGTCACTGATTGTCTCGACCGGCAGTCTGGCGTTAATCTATGTGGTTTTCCGGATATTGTTTCAGGTGGTACTGCCCCAGGGCAGCTTGTGGCAATGATGGAAACTTTTGGTTTTTTTGCAATTTCCTGGACCGACCCTTCACTGGTATTTCTAACCGCTATTGGCACCCTGGCAGGCATATACATCGGTGCCATTCCCGGTCTGTCGGTCACCATGGCCGCTTCAATACTTATTTCATTCACCTTTAAATGGGACACCAACAATGCCCTTGCCCTGATCGGCGGGGTTTATATGGGCGGCGTCTATGGCGGGTCACGAACCGCTATTTTGTTAAATATTCCCGGTGCGCCCAGTGCCATTGCCACCGCAATCGATGGCTATCCCCTGGCCAAAAAAGGGCAAGCGGGACAAGCCATAGGTCTCTCAACAGTGATGTCGGTAATGGGTGGTTTCATCGGCATCTTTGCCTTGGCGATTGCCGCTCCCGCCATATCTGAATTTGCCATCCTGTTTAACTCTCGTGACTATTTTTTATTGGGCCTGATTGGAATTTTGCTGGTTGGCACCTTGTCCGGTGAAAGCTTTGCCAAGGGGGTATTTGCCGGAGCGCTGGGCGTTCTGATTGGCATGGTTGGCCTTGACCCGATGACGGCCCAAGGGCGTTTTACCTTTGATACCATCTCGCTAATGGGTGGCATTCCCTATGTTGCAGCAATGATCGGGTTTTTCGGTGTGTCTGAAGCGCTTATGCAGATTCATCACCTGAACCTGCCGGTCATCAAACAGAAAATCAACAATATCATTCCCTCTTTTGCTCTGATTAAAAAATATTTCTGGCTTGCCCTGAGAAGCTCCGGCATTGGCACCATAATTGGCGCGCTGCCCGGAACCGGTGGAGACATTGCCGCATTGCTCGCTTACGACCACGCCAAACGCTCGACCAAAAACCCCGAAGTGCCCTTTGGCGAGGGCGCAAAAGAAGGGCTGGTAGCACCCGAAACAGCAAACAATGCAGCGGTTGGCGGGGCCTATATACCGATGATAACTCTTGGCATTCCCGGCGATGCGGTTACCGCGATTATCATTGGCGCACTTTATATTCACGGCCTGAAACCAGGACCATTGCTGATGATCGAAACACCGCACCTGTTTTGGTTCATTGTTGGCAATCTGGCATTGGCCAATATTTTTCTGTTGATTTTCGGGCTGACCGGTATCAGGATTTTCACCAAAGTGGTTGAGTGCCCAAAAGCGGTTTTGATCCCGCTCATTCTGGTTCTATCGGCAGTTGGCACTTACGCCATTCAAAACAACCCGGTTCACATTTACTGGATGCTGGCCTTTGGCGTTTTCGGTTATTTTTTGAAAATCTACGGCTTTCAGGTCGGGCCGGTTATTCTTGGGGTGATATTGGGACCGATGATGGATGCCAATTACCGACGGGCAATGATCGGCGCACAGGGTGATATTGGCACCTTTCTGTGGGCTTTTGTCTCCCACCCGATTTCAGCTGTTTTGACAGCCGGACTGGTATTGCTTCTGGTATCCCAAATGCCCGGATTCAAAACCCTCAGACGTCAGTTCAAATAGCTTCACTTGAACTGACTTGAGATTCAGCGTTTCTAATTTAAAGTGATTCAGAAACGCAACAATGTCCGCAGTTCCGCAACTCAATTGCTTTTGGTCTTGTCTTTTTTGCCGTCTTTTTTCTCAGCTGTTTCAACCGGTTTGGGAATCGGGGCTTTGGATTCTTCAATGATTACTTTTACATCCTTGCCATGCAGCAATGCCACCGCAGCGATATATTGTTTATCCAGTTTGCGATCCTGGGGTACATAGGCCGATGAACCTGATTCTTCTTTCTTTTCTTCTTTTTTCTTTTCATTGGTCAGGTGTCCGGGCAAAGCTGCTTCACCGGTCTTCTGGTTTTTCACCAGTTCCTTGAGTTCATCGGGCAATTCCTGCACGATCACCACATCAGGCACAATACCCGTGGCCTGAATGGAGGTGCCAGAAGGTGTGTAATAACGTGCTGTGGTGAGGCGAATGGCACCCTGACCGGCCAGCGGAATAATCGATTGAACAGAACCTTTGCCAAAGGACCGGGTGCCAAGAATGGTTGCCCGTTTGTGGTCGCGAAGGGCCCCGGCAACAATTTCAGAAGCTGACGCTGAACCACCATTGACCAGCACAACAATTGGCTTGCCATTGGTCAGGTCACCTTTTCTGGCTGCCCAGCGCTGGCTTTCAGATGCATTTCGTCCGCGGGTTGAAACAATTTCGCCGCGCTCAAGAAACGTATCTGAAACTGAAATCGCCTGATCGAGCAATCCACCCGGATTATTGCGCAGATCAACAATATATCCAACCAGCTTGCCTTTGCTGTCAGCGTTGAGTTTTTTCAGCGCCTTGTCCAGACCATCCTGGGTTTGTTCTGAAAATGTGGTGATCCGCACATAGCCAATGTCACCGTCCTGGTTGAACTTCACCGATTTAACCCGAATAACATCGCGGACAATTTTAACGTCAAAAGGTGCTTTTCTGCCCTTTCTGACAATGGTTACGGTCAGCGGTGTATTAATTTTACCGCGCATTTTATCAACCGCCTGCGTAAGGGTCATACCCCGCACCCGGTCACCGTCCAGGTGGGTAATCAGGTCATTGGCCAGCAAGCCGGCCTTTGCAGCTGGTGTGTCATCAATTGGTGTCACCACCTTGATCACGCCATCAGCCATGGTCACTTCGATGCCAAGACCACCAAACTCACCACGGGTTTGTTGGCGCATGTCTTTAAAACGTTTCGGATTCATGTAGCTGGAATGAGGGTCCAGTGAGGCCAGCATGCCGTTAACAGCCGCTTCCACCAGTTTTTCCTCATCGGGCGCTTCAACATAATCTGCGCGAATACGGTCAAACACGTCACCAAAAAGGTTAAGCTGGCGATAGGTGTCATTACCGGCCGCTGTTGCGATGCTCAACGCATGCCAGCCCCCGGTTGCGGCCAGCGCACCAACAGCGATCAATCCGATTGATTTCAGCGTGTTCTTTGCCATTAGTTCTCTACCCTTTTTACATTTAACCGTTTAAATTGCGGCGACCACCAGGCTGAAGGATCAACCGGTCCACCGTTCTTTCTTAATTCTATATACAGCACCGGCTGGCGCACGTCCAATGTCGAGGCAATCAAAGTTCCGCGAGCAGCATCGTTACCCATAAACCCGACCGGCTCACCAGCATCAACCTGCTGGCCGGTAGTCACGTCAATTTTGCCAAGGCCGCCCAGCAACATACGATACCCTTCCCCGACATTCAAAATTAACAATTGTCCATAAGAACGGAACTTTCCGGCAAACTCAACCACACCACCCGCCGGAGCGGTTACTTGCGCCTGTTTGCGCGTGCCCAGCATGACCCCTTGCAAAGCCTGACCGAGTTGGTTTTTTTGAGCAAACCGGGCCAGGATCTGTCCGCTGGCCGGCAACGACAATTTCCCCCGGGCCTTGCTGAATGCAATTTTTGGTCGCAAAGCCCTCACCCGCCGGGCAGCTTCAGCCTTTCGTGCCGCTGCAGTTTTTGCCTTTTCCGCCCGGTCCTGCTCTTCCTTGATTCGCGCCAGCAACTGGGTAAGGTTTTTGGCTCTGGCCACCAGGGAAGCAGTACGTTTTTTTTCGTCTTCCAACTGTTTTCGGGTCTTGCGGACAAAGCTCTTTTTACGCTCCAGCAGGGCATTCAGTTCGGCCCGTACACTGTCCAGGCTGACAGTTTCATTTTTAAGGTCTTTCTGGGCGATCGACAGCGAAGCGCGAACATTTTTCAACACTACAAGGTCCCGCCGAATCGCTGTGGTTTCTGCCTTGATGGCCGGAATGATCGCCCCAAAAAGCGTGGCACTGCGGATCGCTGCCAGCGCATCACGCGGATGCACAATCAGTGGCGGCGGCGGATCGCGATCAAGGCGTTGCAGCCCGACCAGCAATTCCCCCAGCGCATCGCGGCGGCTGGCCAGTTTGGCGACAAGCTGTTTTTGCTCATCATCCAATCGGATAATTTTGTCTTCGCCAGATGAAATACGGGTCTCGCCATTTTGGCTTTTGGCTGCCAACACGATCAACCGGGCAGAAATCTCCTGCGCTTCTTTTTCAAGGGCAGTCAACTCGCGACTGATCTGTTTTTCGCGTTGCCCGGACTGCTCAAGCTGGCGCTCCAGCCCCTGCAATTCATCATTCGTTTTGGTTTTGTCAGACTGGGCAAAGGCAGCGGTCACCATCCCGCCCGCCGCCAGGCAGCCTAGTGCCGCTGAAAGCCCCCATTGCCTGATATCGAACTTTTTCACAAAAACACTTTCAAGACCGATGATATGGATGGTTCAGTAAAATCGTTACCGCCCGGTATATTTGCTCTGCCAGCATGATTCGCACAAGCCTGTGTGGCCAGGTCATTGAACCAAACGAAATTTTTGTTGCGGCACTGTCCAGCAGGGCGGGCCCATGACCATCAGGGCCTCCAATCAAAAACGCCAGATCCTGAATACCGTCATCGCGCAACCGGCCAATATGTTTAGCCAGACGCGAACTCGACATATCGCTGCCATGCTCATCCAAGATTATAATGGTAGAATGTGGCGGGCATCCGGCAAGCAGTCGATCCGCTTCGTCACTTTTGCGCAATTGGGCCGTGGCTGCTTGTGATTCAGGGTATTCTTTGACCGCAATACCGGTAATCCCGGCAGTGCGCCCAAATTTTTTGACCCGGCCCACATAATCATCTGCCAGCACATATTCGGGACTTTTTTTCAACCGCCCAACCGCCCCGATATGAATGCGCATGGAAAATTCCTCGATTCAGTCAACAATTTGCTTCTTAAATCGTCAAGCCCCTTCATCGGGCGCATCGGGCGACCACAATTTTTCCAGATTATAAAACGCCCGCACCTCGGGTCTGAAAACGTGGACAATGACATCTCCCGCATCAATCAGAACCCAGTCACAATGTTGCTGGCCTTCAACCCGCAAATCCTTGTAGCCGTTTTCTTTCAGGGTTTCGCACAATTTGTCTGCCACCGAGGAGACATGAATATTGGAGCGGCCTGAAGCAACGATCATTTCATCGGCGACCGCCGTCTTGCCATCCAGCTCAAGCCGCACAACATCTTCAGCCTTGGCATCTTCCAGTGCTGCAACGGCAATTTTTGACAAAACTTCATAGGGTTTTAATTTGGTGCTTTTGGCACTTTTGGCGACAGGCGCTTTACGTGAAGGCGGCTTTGATGTCGACTTGGCTTGACCGGGCAGTGTCGTGTTCCTTTTTACGCATGATCATGGCTGGATAAATTCAAGAATAGCCATAGTGTAGATCAAGTTCAAGCAGAGTTTTTCTCTGTCTTCAGGTCGCCCATTCGTCGTTTAAAATCAATGGCTGCCATCGCAAAACCACCATTTGAACCATCGACAAAGTGAACATGTTCTGATTGCTCAAGACTAAACACCATGCAGGTCATCAGCGCCGTATCGGCCACATGCGTACCATAAACCAGCTTTCCACACGCCAATTCACCAGCCAGATACTGATCAATGTTTTCAACTTGCCGGTCACTGACATCAAGCACCATGCGCAAAATGCCATCAAACTTTCGAAAATCCGTGTTGGACCGCATTTCCTCACCATATTTGACCGCATCATAGCCGCCAAAACTGGTACCAAAGCGCTCACACCAAAGCTGAACAAGCGAAGTGACAACCACCCATGACAACCGACGCCAATAGGGTTTGCTGACGTCCCCCATGCGTGCTTCTTGCAAAAGGCCACGCGGTGGCCAGCGGAAATGCAGCGACTTTTTGCTGGCCGGTGCAGCTTTACGCGCCTCATCGCCCAGTTCTTTTTCAATCGACGCCATGATTTTCGATAAAAGTTTCCGCTCATCATTTGCATTGTCAGCCACCGCTTTGATCATCATGGTCAGCATTTTGCCCTTTGTTGCTTTGAGCGGTTCCCAGCGACAGGACAGGCCTTCAAGATCCGGCTCTCTCGTGTCCGGTCCGCTTTGCAGTAAATAGGGATTGGGTTCCGTTGTACTTTTCAGCAGTTCATCGGCCAGTTCCATACCGCCACCGGCAAACATCGCCAGAAAATTGCCTTTGCTCAGTTCAAACTTGCGGATTTTTACCGAAACACCCTTTTCGCGCAACACCGCAACCGGCACAGCCCCGGCCCGCAGTTGCAGTCCGAAAATTTCCTGGCTTTTGTCTTTAAGCGCACACAACGCCTGACCGGCAGCATCTCGCAACTCAGGCGGCACAACAATGGTGCCACCATCACCGCCAAAAACAAAAGGCACCGGGGTTTCTCCACAGGCATTTAAAACAGCCGTGATTGAAGCTGCCCCAACCATGTTAACATCCTTGTAGCGCCCCTCCTGAATGGCTTTGGTCGAACCAACCACATCAGAAATCATCACCACCCAGTCACCTGGCACATCGGTGTAGGAAGAGAAATCGGAAAATTGCGAAAATTCCTTGAAAACAGGCAGGCTGGCATAAAAGTCCGTTGTCATATTGTTTCCTGATACCACCGGCGAACCAAACAGCGCGGCTTTATGCCACTTCATTACACCTGAACGTGAATGCCGTTTTATCCATTTCACATTATATAGGGATCAGTGAACAACAAAATCCGGATTTTTTCAATGAACACGATTACAAGAAGAACACTTTTAACCGGTGCAACAGCTGCCGCTGTCGCAATCACCACCCTGCCATTGCTGGCTCAGGCTGCGGTTATGACTGCCCCGGAAGCACAAAAAGCAGCCCTTGCCGGGGAAGTGGTTTTCATCGACATTCGCAGCCCGGAAGAATGGAAAGAAACCGGCCTTGCCACATCTGCCTCCCCGGTTTCCATGCACCAGGCAGGCTTCCTGCAGAAACTTGACAAATTAATCGACGGCGATAAAACCAGAAAGATCGCTATAATTTGCGCCACTGGTGCCCGCTCGGCCTTTATCCAGAAAGAACTGACCAAGCGCGGCTACACCAACGCCATTTCTGTTGCCGAAGGCATGCTTGGCGGCCCCTATGGCAAGGGCTGGATTCCCCGCGGCATGCCGGTCAAACAGTTTACTGGCAACTAATCTGCGTTTCAGATTGCGCTTGGCCGCGTCAATGCCTATTAAGGCGGCCATGGCACCACCGCTTTTGACCCTGCAAGACATCCACCTGACTTTTGGTGGCACCCCGCTTTTAACCGGCGCAGAATTTTCTGTTCAGCCGTTTGATCGCCTGTGTCTTGTCGGGCGCAATGGCTCGGGCAAATCAACCCTGTTAAAAATTGCTGCCGGTTTGATTGAAGCAGATGACGGCAAACGGTTTTTTCAGCCCGGCACCACCGTACGCTATATGGCCCAGGAACCTGACTTTTCCAACTTTGAAACCACCCTTGATTGCGTCATGGCAAACATGGATCCCGAAGCTGATGAACACCGCCCCATGCGCCTGTTGGAGCAGTTTGCCCTGACCGGCAAAGAAAAACCCTCCACCCTGTCGGGCGGAGAATTACGTCGGGTGGCGTTGGCCAGCGTCCTTGCCCCTGAACCTGATATCCTGTTACTCGATGAACCAACCAACCACCTTGATCTGCCCGCAATCGAATGGCTTGAAGACGCCATCAAGGGCTTGCGCTCGGCCATCGTCCTGATCAGTCACGACCGCCGCTTTCTGGAAAACCTGTCACGCCGCACCGTATGGATTGACCGAGGCAAAACCCGTCAATTAGACAAAGGCTTTGGCCATTTTGAACAATGGCGCGATGAATTGCTGGAACGCGAAGAACTTGAAGCCCACAAGCTCGACCGCAAGATTGTCCGTGAAGAACACTGGTTGCGCTACGGCGTCACCGCCCGGCGCAAGCGCAATGTCAAGCGACTTGGCGATTTGCATAAATTACGCAGTAAAAAAATCGAAGTGGGCGCCTCCCAAGCCAGAGTTAAATCCACAGTACAAATGGTCGGCAATGAAGCAGGCAGCTCGGGCAAACTGGTGGTTGAAGCCAACAACGTCAACAAGGCTTTTGGTGACATCATCATCGCCCGCGATTTTTCCACCAAAATCCTGCGCGGCGACCGGGTTGGTATTATCGGGGCCAATGGTGCTGGTAAAACCACTTTGCTCAACATGTTAATGGGCACCATCGAACCTGACAGCGGTGATATTCGCCTTGGTACCAATCTGGAAACCGTCACCCTTGACCAGCGCCGTGAAAGCCTTGACCCCGATGTGTCCTTGCGCGATTGTCTGACCGGTGGTGGCAGCGACATGATCCCCATCGCTGGAGGCAAAAAACATGTCATCGGCTATATGAAGGATTTTCTCTTTGCCCCTGAGCAGGCAGGAACCCCAATCCGCGAGTTGTCGGGCGGTGAACGCGGCCGGGTGATGCTGGCCCGCGCCCTGTCAAAACCCTCTAACCTTCTGATCCTTGATGAACCAACCAATGACCTTGATCTGGAAACCCTTGATCTGCTGCAGGAGTTGCTGGCTGCTTATTCCGGCACCATCATCTTGATCAGCCATGACCGCGACTTTCTTGATCGCTCGGTAACATCGGTTATTCATGCCGAAGGTAGCGGTGAGTGGATCGAATACGCCGGTGGTTTTTCTGACATGGCCAACCAGCAGCAGGAAACCACAGCCACCCCGGTAAAAAGTAAAAAGTCAAAATCCATTCCTTCGGCCAGCCACGCCGCGACTGACAAACCAACAAAGATGTCTTTCAAGGACACGCACGCACTGAAAACCCTGCCCGAAAAAATGACCCGGCTTGAAGTGGCAATTGTAACATTCAAAAAAGCCCTGAGCGACCCCGCCCTTTTTAACTCAGACCCTGATCGTTATAACAAAACCGCTGCCAATCTGGCCAAAGCTGAAAAAGATTTTACTAAAAGTGAGGAACGCTGGCTGGAGCTGGAAATGATACGCGAAGAGATGGAAGCAAATGGCCGTTAAAACAAACTACGACACCATCATTGTTGGAGCCGGTGCCGCCGGACTGATGTGCGCCATCACCGCTGGTTTGCGCGGTCAGCAGGTTCTGGTGCTTGACCACAGCGAAAAGATTGGCGAGAAAATCCGCATCTCGGGTGGCGGGCGCTGTAATTTCACCAACATTGCCTCGACACCAAAAAACTTTCTGTCGCAAAACCCGCGCTTTTGCATTTCAGCCCTCAAGCGCTATCCCCCACAGCGCTTTGTTGATCTGGTCAATCGCCACGATATCAAATGGCACGACAAGGGTGCTGGCCAATTGTTTTGTGACGGCAGCGCCAAAGAAATCATCACCATGTTGCTTGAGGAGTGCAAGCGGGCCAATGTGGTTGTAGAGGCGTCAAAAGAAATCGCCTCGGTCAACAAAACGCAAGGACGTTTTTTTGTTGATACAGGTTTTGTAACCTTCACTGCCAATGCCCTGGTGGTTGCAACCGGCGGCCTGTCCATCCCCAAAATCGGTGCCACACCCTTTGGCCATACCCTGGCAAAGCAGTTTGGCCATACCCTGATCACCCCGCGTCCGGGTCTGGTGCCACTAACCTTTTCCGGTGAGTTGCTTGAACAGATCAAAGCCCTGACCGGCCTTGCGGTTGACGCAGAAATCACCTTTGAAAAAGCCACTTTCAAGGAAGCACTGCTGTTTACCCACCGCGGTCTTTCCGGTCCGGCCATACTTCAAATTTCGTCATACTGGCAAGAAGGCCAACCCATCCATATCAACATGATGCCGGGTCTCAATATGTTTGAAGAACTGGGCAAGGCGCGCGCCACCAAAGGCAAGCAACAAGTGAGCAATGTGCTCTCTACGTGGTTGCCCAGCCGTTTGGCTGATTTTGTTTGCGCTCGCGCCGGACTTAACGGCCGCCTTGCCGACATGAACAACAGCAAGTTGCAAAAAGTCGCCGACACAGTCAACAACTGGCAGGTCCTGCCGCAAGGCACCGAAGGTTACCGCACTGCCGAGGTTACACTTGGTGGTATAAACACCACAGAGATTTCCTCAAAGACAATGGAATCATCCAAAGTATCGAATCTTTACTTTATTGGTGAAGTGGTGGACGTAGCCGGCCATCTCGGTGGCCACAATTTCCAGTGGGCCTGGGCGTCAGGTCACGCCGCTGGCGAGGCGGTCTGAACGTCTTCACGCATATCCCTGTCCAGGGTCTCACCCTGTTTCTTTTTCGCCATCAGGGCCCGGGCTTTTTCATAAACCGGATCATTCCAGAACATCAAACAACCATTGCAGCCGCGCCCGCAACAGGTATCCAGACCCAGACGTGGTGATTTGATCTTGCGGGTTTTGTTATCTTCTTTCAACGAGGCACGAAGTGCCGCGCGCTTGCGTTCATAAAGCGGATGCACCGGGTCATCGGTGTTGCACGTCACCTCAAGCCGCTGGCCAACCCGGTCAAGTTTCAAACGATCCCACTGGGTTTTGGTCAACGGAGTTTCCTTGCGCACCACAGTCAGTTCCGGTATCCGCGCCTTCAGACTGGCAATGTCTTCCTGATCAAACTGGGCAAATGGAATACGGATAACCGGCTTGGTACCCGCGTGAACCTCACTGGTCACCTTGCCATTGTGAACATGTTCAAACTCATACACCCGCAACAAAATCGTTTCACCACCATCAGGTGGCAAAAATTCCAGCACGTCCCCTGCAACGATCTTGTTTTTCACTTCCACATGAAAGGCATCATCGGCAACACCACACACAAATCCGGCAAATTCCCACTCGCCCAAAGTCTGCGTCTGCTCATAATTATGGGCATAATTGGTTAACCGGCCCTCATGAAAAGCCAGCGTATAGCCGCGGTTGGAGACATTCATCAATTCATCCATATAAGGTCGCGGGTTCCAGTTGTCGGGATCGCGGGCCCAGTCATCGATGGCTTTGCGATAAATCCGCGCCACCACGGCCACATAATAAACCGACTTGTTGCGTCCCTCAACTTTCAGACTGTCAATGCCAAGAGCCAGATACTGATCAAGTTTCGGCATCAGGCAGAGGTCTTTGGAATTGAGAATATAGGACTCGTTTTCACTTTCCTCAATCGGCATGAACTCACCGGGCCGGGCGCCCTCTTCGAGCAAAAACTCAAACATCCCGACATTGCTTTCATCAATCTCTAATTCCTTGACCGTCCCGTCACGCAATTTCAGGTGAACTTTATAACCCCACCGACATGAGTTGGCGCAATTGCCCTGATTGGCGCCGCGTTCAGCCATGAAGTTAGAGAGCAGGCAGCGACCTGAATAGGTCATGCACATGGCTCCGTGCACAAAAGTTTCCAACTTGATATCGGGGCATTTTTCACGAATTTCAGTCAATTCCTCAAACGACACTTCACGGGCCAGCACGCAAAGCTCTGCCCCCATGTCCTGCCAGAATTTTACCGACAGCCAGGAGCAGACATTGCTCTGGGTCGAAATGTGCAAAGGGACATCAGGCGCATGGTCCTTGACATATTGAAACACCCCGGGGTCAGCAATGATCACCCCGTCAGGGCTGAGACCCCTGATGGTATCAACATATTCCTCAAGCTTGGGAATATCCTTGTTGTGGGAAAAAAGGTTGAGGGTCAGGTAAACACGCTTGGCGTGCGCATGGGCAAATTCTATGCCCTCGCGAATTTGCTCCAGCGAAAATTCTGACTTGGTCCGCAACGACATGTCGGGCGTACCAAGATAAATCGCATCAGCGCCATAAAGCACGGCGGTTTTAAGCTTGGCCAGCGATCCCGCTGGCATCAACAATTCTGATTTTAAATCTGTCATGACCTCCTAATATTCCTAAGCAAACCACAGCACAACAAAATAAATTTCAACTTTCACCAAGGTTTTGCCATTGCCATCCGTCTAACCTGATACAATGGCCATAATGACGATGAACGATAATGAGCTTGCCGCGCAGGCAAACGCCGGAAACCGGGCAGCTTTTGCATTACTGCTTGAGCGCCACTACGACCTGATTTTCCGGTTGGCCTTTCGTATGTTGTCAAACCGGACCGACGCTGAGGACCTGGCTCAGGACATCTGCGTTGCCCTGCCCAAAAAGCTCAGGTCCTTTGCCGGTAAATCAAAGCTGACCACCTGGCTTTATCAGGTAACGATGAATGCCGCCCGTGATTTTCTGCGGCGACGTTCAACCATTCAGAAAATCCATACTGAATTTGCCGATGCCGATGCTCTGCAAAAAGCCGGTGACAAGGCGCGGCAAAAGGAAGTTGAATGGGCCTATGGCGCCATCAGCACATTGCCCGATGATCTGCGCGAGACCGCCCTGCTGGTGGTCGCTGAAGGATTAAACCACGCAGAAGCTGCAACCATTTTGGAAATAAAAGAAACAACCGTGTCCTGGCGGATGATGAAAGTAAGAGAACATTTAAAAGCCCTTGCATTAAGTGAGGCCAAAGGCCTGCTAGGTGAATAACATGACTGATGACCTGAAAAAACTTCAAAACGCCTTTGACAGGGAAACCCCTGTTAAAGCCAG
>UOEC01000164.1_pt1 | contig 15255 bp, 15 predicted proteins | sample 1988601 | NCBI WGS metagenome assembly UOEC01 (sample SAMEA4712195, study PRJEB27164) | hydrothermal vent metagenome | biome: marine basaltic hydrothermal vent biome; feature: marine hydrothermal vent; material: mineral | place: Pacific Ocean | collected 2011-06-14/2011-07-23 | depth 1719 m
GGAACCGCTAACATCCTTTTGGTATATGCCTGCAACATTGGATAATCTGCAATCCTGCACCGGTTCGTTTTGAACAGACCAACATAGGCCACATCAAAACGGATCAGGGTTACGAATGCGCGAATATCTGGTTCACTAAGAAAATCCCCGAGCAGGAACGCCCGCCCGTCGCCAAGACGGTTCTCCAGAGCATCCAATGTATCAAAAATGCCGGTTATTGCTTCATCATAGGCGGTTTGAGATGAGGCAAATCCAGCTTTATAAACCCCATTGTTAAAAGGCTCGTATAAATCCGTGTTCAACTCTTTAATTTCCGTTTTTAATGACTGCGGGTGCAGGTCAATATCATGTTTGGCCAATTTGCCAAAACCTGAGTTCAGCATCCGTAAAATGTCTGCACTCTCGTTATTTACGATGGTTTTGCGTTGTTTGTCCCACAATACTGGAACCGTTGCGCGACCATTTACGTGCTGGTCACTGCGCGTATAGAACTCATGCATATATTCTGCACCGATAAGCTCGTCATGTGAATCTGAGCCGGGAAAATCGCCAAATTTCCAACCCTGGCTGGTAAGGCGCGGATCAACAACAGAAACCGATATCGAATCTTCCAGCCCTTTTAGCGCCCTTGCCATTAACGTGCGCGATGCCCAGGGGCATATATAAGCAAGGATCAGGTGATAACGACCAGCTTGGGCTGGATAGGCTACCTGCCCCTCAGGGCCCGCTGATCCATCCGGGGTCACCCAATCACTGAATGTCGATGTTTGCCGAACAAACCGCCCTTCACTATCGGTTTCCTGAATCGGCTGCCACTCAGACTCCCATTTTCCATCTACCAACATCGTCTTTTCTTTCACAAAAATGCACCAACAGGATTACAGTGCCACTGCAGCGCCTGTTGGCCATTTTAATATCAGGTTTCCCGATAAAACCAGAATTTGTTTAGCCATTTTGTTTTCCTGAAAGTTGTTTTTTAACATTGACCTTTAGCTAGACACATGCGACCCTTTTAACAAGTACTATCACTTAGGATACTGTAAGAAACTCATTAGGAAATTGTAATGGCGACGGAAAAAAGCGCGCCCTTTTGCCCCGTGGCGAGTGTGGTTGACACTATCGCCGGGCGTTGGAAACTGATCATTCTGCACTGGTTGATACAAGGGCCGCGAAGATTTAACCAGCTCCAGCGCGACCTTGGGGCAATTACCCACCGCACCCTGTCACGACAATTGCGCGAGATGGAAGAAGATGGCATCGTCCACCGAAAAGATTTCCGTACCGTACCGCCCCATGTGGAATACAGCCTGACCCCGCTCGGCCAGTCCCTCTCACCGGTTCTCAAGGCCATGCAAGACTGGGCCATGGTCCGGAAAAGGGCGTTGGGGCAGGAATAGCGCCAGCAGCAGCTCGGCTCCACCGGTAAACCCTGATTGATGTCACACCCTAAATCGGAATGCCTTTTTTCAACAGTTCATCAATCAACTGACGGCGCAAAATACCCTGGCTGTCACCACCGCCATAAGACTGCAAACCCGAATTATAGGTTTTGCCATAGGTAAGCGCCAGATTGGCTGTTTGACCAATGCCCTTAATGAACTGGCGCGGGTACAATTCACTCAAGGGATGAAGGAACACCGACCACAAAATGTTTTTTGCAATGGCATACCGCGAGTCCAGCGCCGTATCAAAATTAGCCTGACTAATGCGCTGCAGCTCCTGCAGTGTCAGACCTTTTGCCCGACGAATCGGCACCATGATTCGCATGCGGTTGGCTTTTTTGTCGGTAATTACAAAGACCGGCAACTTGCCGATGGTAAATTGCCAAACCCCGGGTCGGGGGCTTTTTGCTTGCCCGTCGAGCCGTTTGACAATGTCCCCCATGGCCTTCAGTGTCATGGTACCTTCGCGCACCGCTTTGCCCGGTTTTTTTTCCTGCTCTTTGCCCGGTTTCTTCGTCGGCGGATCAACTTTTTTGTCTTGGGCAAATGCCAAGCCGCCTATGCTAACAGCCAGCAAGAACGACAAAATAAACTTAACAGCAGACGTTTTTGAACGTTCCATCCAGACCCTCGCACATTTGTTATTCGGCCCAAGGCTAGGGTGATTGCCGGACAAGTTCTAATCACTTAAATGTTATGGAAATGCCTATCCCCACTGTTTGCTAAATACACTAATTAAAAAATATTACCGTTCCCCGACCAGATCCTCTGCCACCAACCAACCAGTTTTGCGCCCTTCATGCCAGCTTTTGCCGGCGGTCTTAAGCGGTTTCAAAACATTGCCGACAGCAAAATAGGTTGGATCTGAACAGTGCCCACTCTCATCTGTCACCGGGGCGCCGGTTGCTGCATCAATCTTAAGATGCCCGCAACGGGCAAGACTTGCTTCGGGGATGAATTTGCCGGTCAGCACAACGCCATCGCAATCGATGGTGCGTTTTCCGTCGGCGTATTCCACCTCTACCCCGCTCACCCTGTCGCCTCCCTGAATGGCTACCAGCCGGGTATTTTTGTACAGCGGCACACCCATGATCGGTGCCGACAGGCCGAGCGGCAGGCGGGTGGTAATTCGGGCGTTTTCTTCAATCATCGCCACTGGCTTTATCCCCATATGGCGGCAGGTGGCAATGGCGGAAAACGACACCAGTTCGGTGCCGACAATCACCGGGCGCTCAAAGGGCTTGCAGTTTTTCAGGTAAACCATGGTTTGCAGCGCGCCAGTATTCATCACCCCAAGCGGTCGCGATCCGGAAATCAGCCGGGCCGAGCGCGGCGTCTCACGGGTGCCGGTGGCATAGATGATGCGCCGGGCCGACATCTTGCTGATGCCCTGATCGCTGCTGACCAGCAATTTAGCACCCGGCATTGCCTCAACCACCGTGGTCAATGTTTGAATTTCCACGCCAGCCGCCAGCGCCCACTCAACCAGTCGCCGGGCATATTGCGGGCCGGTGTAAATCCGTTTGAATTCGCGCATGCCAAACGGCGGGTGACCGCAATGGCGCGGAATGCCCCCGGCGGTTTCTTCGCGCTCAAGCACCACCACGCGAGAAACACCAGCCTGTTTCAGAGCCACCGCTGCTGACAGGCCAGCCGGACCACCACCGATGACAATGACATCAATCATCGCCATCTCCCTCAGCAATCGGCACCTCAAAACAACCTTTGGTAATCTCGGCCAGCCGCCCGCTGCAATAAAACCCCTGACAGCGCCCCATGGTCACCCGGGTCTGGCGTTTAAGCCCCTGCAGGGACCGCGCCGCCAACGGCCCGGCCAGCGCCTGTTCAATTTCGCGTTTTGTCACCAGTTCGCAATGACAGACAATTTCGCCATAACCGGCCCGCTGCCAGTCGCGCCGCCCGGCCTGGGCCAACATATGGACATTCGGCACCACCGGCTCGGCAATCGCTGTGTGTTTCTTACCATAAAGCTCAAACACATGTTTGGCGATGCCCAGCGCGCCGCTAAGCCCTGTCGAGCGAATGCCGCCAACGCTGATCCAGTTGCGGGCAGCATCACCGGCAATCTGATAATCCTGAAACTGTGTCGCTGGACGCAAGCCCGCATAAGTCGCAGTCACTGGCATGCTCACCAGAGCGGGCAACATTTCCTCACCCGCCGCCATCAGCGATTGCAGCGCAGCGGTATCACAAGAAGCATCATCGCGACTTTCCTGATCTTCCGCCGTTGGCCCGACCGCCAGATTGCCAAACACCGTGCGAAACAGCACCACCCCCTTGGTTCGCGCCGTCGGCACCGGCAAAATCACAGCATTGAGCAGCGAGGCTGCCGCCTTGTCATAAACCACAAACTGCCCCTTGCGCGGTGCGATGGCAAAATCGCTGGTGCCGCGCACATCACGCTCCACCAGATCGCCATACAATCCGGCACAATTGACAACATGGCGTCCCTTGAGACCCCCGCGCGAGGTTTCAAGCTGCCACTCTCCGTTGTCAAATGCACCGCCGGTTACTTCACAGGACAAAAACACCTCAGCCCCATTGTCCAGCGCCTGTTGCAAATAGGCGTAAGGCGCCGACCACGGGTCAATGATACATTCCCCCGGCACCGCAATCCCCGCTTTGGCATGGCTGGCAAGCTGCGGCTCGACCTGCAAAAGTTCCTTGCTGCTGACCAGCCTGCAATCACCCACCCCGTTGCCATGGGCCTTGGCCAGAATGCCCTCAAGTTTGCCAACTTCCTCATCCGACCAGCCGACCACAAAAGCCCCGGTCTGCTCCAACACCAGCCCCATAGGTTCAAAAATTTCGCGATACTCGTCATAACCATCACGAATACATTTCAGCTCCAGCGACCCTGCCGGGGCATCAAACCCCGTATGCAATATCGCACTGTTGGCCTTGCTCGCCCCGTCCAATATGTCGCTGGCCTTGTCAACCACCGCCACCCGCGCGCCCTCCAGCACAAACCGCCGCGCCACCGCACAACCAACCACCCCGGCACCAATGATGATGACGTCGAAGGTTTCACTTGATAAGGGCTGGTGGTTCAATTTTGAAATCCCCAAAGCGGCTTGAAAAACTTGTGGTTCTGACTATCTTGCAAGTCTACAGAATTGTTTTTCTCCATACCATCAGATTTATCTGCAAGAAAGTTTTTGGACAATGGAATACAAAGACTACTACGCCGCCCTCGGGGTTGAAAAGTCAGCCACTGACAAGGACATCAAGGCAGCTTATCGCAAGCTGGCGCGCAAGTATCACCCTGATCTTAACAAGGATGAAGCGGCCGAGGCGCGGTTTAAGGAAATTGGTGAGGCCAATGATGTGCTTAGCGATCCGGAAAAACGTGCTGCTTATGACCAAATTGGCCAGGGTGGCCAGGAAGGGTTTCAACCTGGTGGCGGGTTTCAGCAGCCACCGGGCGCTGGCGCTGGCGCCGGCGGGCAGGACTTTTCAGATTTTTTTCAGGATATTTTCAGGCAAGGGGGTCAGCAACAACGCGGACCCCGCGCCCAGCCAGACTTTAATGCCAGAGGTCAGGACCATCACGCCCGCATAGAGATTGACATCACCGACACTTTCAAAGGTGCCAAACGCTCTATTTCAATGCAGGCCCCGGAGATGACCGATGATGGCAACGTGGTGCTCAAAACCCGCACCCTTGATGTCACCATCCCCAAGGGGGTGCGCGAGGGTCAGAGCATTCGCCTGAAAAAACAGGGCTCACCGGGCTATGGCAAAGGCGACCCCGGTGATCTCTATCTCGAAATCAGTTTCAGGCCGCATAAATTTTACCACGCCGAGGGCACCGACCTTTACCTCACCCTGCCAGTCACCCCGTGGGAAGCGGCACTGGGCGGCAAGGTCAAGGCCCCGACACCGGCCGGCATGGTTGACCTCAATATTCCCCCCAATTCAAAACAGGGCCGCAAATTGCGTCTCAAGGGCCGCGGCATTCCGGCCAAAAAACCCGGTGATCTTTATGTGGTCCTGCAAATCGCCCTGCCGCCTGCCGACAATGACAAAGCCAAAGAGCTCTATAAAACCATGGCCAAAGACCTCAACTTCAACCCCCGCGCCCACATGACAGCGGCCCTTTGAAGAGGAACGAAATGATGACCAACGACCTTACCAACGAAAAAGCTGACCTGACCATCGATGATTTCTGCCAACGCTGCGGCCTGAGCAGTGATGTGGTCACGACTTATGTGGAAGAAGGCCTGATCGAAGTTTCCGGCCCCGACACCCAAAGCTGGAAGTTCACCCGCACCCACATCGTCCATTTACAAAAAGCCCATCGCCTGGAACAAGACCTGCGCCTCAACCCGGCCGGTTCGGTTCTGGTGCTGGAATTACAGGCACAGATTGAGCGGCTACAGGCGCGGCTAAGGGCGTTTGAGCAAGAATAAAGACAAACAGGCGATCAAAACCCGCGACGGTCCCTCAGGCGACGTCTGATTTCTTCAAAAGTGTCATGGTCGGTTGCAAAGCGCCGGGTAATAAGCCCCATGGGACCATATTTGACTTTTACTTTGACTTCTCCACCGTTGCCAAAGCCTAACAAAATGGTACGGCCTTTTTTGGCATGCGACATCACTGTCTGAACAGTTTTTTGATCCATAACGCAACTACCTCGCCATCCCCGACAAAAAATGTCGTGGTCTCGAACATAACCACTATCCAAATAAGTCAAACCTGTGACATTTCGGTTAATTATCAGACAGTTACAACTTTCAATACCCTGTGCATTAATTAAACTATCATAGGTTGCGTTTGACAAAATAGGACATTTGTCCTATTTGTTGTCAACCAGAAACAAAAATGCATGAAAATGGCCCAAACGACTCGCGATCACATTATTGAAGCTGCTGATATGTTGTTTTACCATCAGGGCTTTGAGCACACATCTTTTGCCAATATCGCCGAAACAGTGAAAATTTCACGCGGCAATTTCTATTACCACTTTAAATCCAAGGACGATATTCTCAGCGCAGTGATTGAATTGCGCCTCGCCCGCACCCGCGAAATGTTACAACGCTGGGAAGACAATGAGCAAAACCCGGCCGACCGTATTACCAGTTTCATCCGCATTCAGATCACCAACATGGCCAAGATCAAACAGTACGGTTGCCCGGTCGGCACCTTGTGCACCGAGCTGGCAAAGCTCCATCACACATCGCTTGCCGATGCAACAAAGCTGTTTACGTTGTTTCGCACCTGGCTGGCCAGGCAGTTTAGAGCGCTCGGTCGCCAAACCGATGCTGATCAACTGGCTATGCACCTTCTGGCTGCCAGTCAGGGCGTTGCCACTCTGGCCCAGAGCTTTCAGGACGAAAAATTTGTTCGCCGTGAAGTCGATCAGATGTGCACCTGGCTCGAGACAATTGTTCAACAGACAGACTGATAACACAGGAAAAAAGGAAAAATACCGCAATGTTCATCGTACTACTCAAATTTGCCGAAAACAGCGCCAATGCCGGTCAATACATGGCAGGTCACAATGAATGGATAAAAAGCGGCTTTGATGACGGCGTCTTTCTGCTGTCCGGCAGCCTCAAGCCGGGCCCGGGCGGCGGCGTTGCAGCCCACAACACCTCACTGACCGACCTGCAAACCAGAGTGAACCAGGACCCCTTTGTCGCCCACAATGTCGTCAGCGCCGAAATCATCGAAATCTCCCCGGCAAAAACCGATAAGCGCTTGGCGTTTCTATTGACAGACAGTTAGGTCGTGGGCTGATAAACCGGAAATCTGGCACAAAGTTCCGCCACCTGTTCGGCGCAGCGTTTTGCTGTTGCAGGGCCATTGCCTGCCGCTTCGCCATCAATCAGATCAGCAATCAACTCACCCAGCTGCGCGAACTCGATTTCTTTCATACCGCGGGTTGTGGCAGCAGCAGTGCCCAGCCGCAATCCCACCCAGTCTGGCGGGCGCGGGCTGTCATTAGGGATCGGGTTTTTATTGGAAGTAATATTGGCCACCTCCAGAATTGTTTCAGCCTGTTTGCCGGTCAACCCTTTCGATGAAACGTCCAGCAACACAATATGGGTATCGGTGCCGCCCGACACGATGCGAACCCCGCGTTGGCTCAATGTGTCAGCCAGCATCTCCGCATTGGCTCTGACCTGCCCGGCATAGGCTTTGAACTCATCGCTCAGCGCCTCGCCCAAACAGACCGCCTTTGCCGCCAGAACCTGAGTATGAATGGACCCCTGAACACCGGGGAAAACTGCCGACTGCAAACGCTTCATCCAGTCCTGATTGCTGGTCAAAATCAGGCCACCGCGAGGCCCGCGCAGGGTTTTGGTGGTGGTACAGGTCACAATATCTGCGTGAGGAAAGGGCGAGGGATGCACCCCGCCTGCTACCAGCCCGGCGATATGGGCCATATCCACATGGAACCAGGCTCCGGTTTTTCTGGCAATGTCCCCCATGCGCTCAAAGTCAATCTCGCGCGGATAGGCAGACCCGCCCGCAATCAGCAATTTGGGTTGGATTTTTACCGCCAGCTTTTCCAACTGGTCATAGTCAATCACCTCGCTTTGCTCATCCACCCCATAATGATGAGGCTCAAACCAGCGCCCGGAAAGATTGGCCTTAAGGCCGTGCGACAGGTGCCCGCCAGAGGCCAGATCAAGTGACAGAACTTTGTCGCCCGGTTTTAACAACAGAAAAAACACCGCCAGATTGGCCTGACTGCCCGAATGGGGCTGGACATTGGCATACTCGCAGCCAAACAGCTCTTTGGCCCGGTCGATTGCCGCCTGCTCAACCACATCGACAAACTGTCCCCCGCCATGAAAACGATTGCCGGGATAACCCTCCAGCGTCTTGTTGGTCATTTCATGCCCCAGCGCATCCAGCACCGCGCGGCTGACAATATTTTCCGATGCAATCAGTTCAATCTGGTCTTGCTGACGTTTTTTTTCAGCCCCAAGCGCCTCGGCAACAAGGGGATCAACATCCGATACATTTTTGAAAAAGTGCGCCAAAACAGTATTCCCTTCTTCAACCCACTGCCCTATTCGAGACAGTGGTGATCCCGACAGGATTTGAACCTGTGACCCCCAGATTAGGAATCTGGTGCTCTATCCACCTGAGCTACGGGACCATTTTGCTTAACCTAACAGTGCCAATGCTTCCTCATACAACTCCCGACTGGCCGCGGCAATGATATCACCGCCCAGCCGGGCAGGCTCGCCATCCCAGGTGCTGACAATACCGCCCGCCCCTTCAATAATCGGAATCAACGGCGCGATATCATAGGCCTGTAAATTGGCATCGAGCGCAATGTCAATAAAACCGGCCGCCAGCAACGAAAAGAAATAGGCATCTGCGTCATAGCGAATGTTGCGCAGGGCACCGCGCATGTCATTGAGGAATTTGGCCTTTGCCGGGGTGTTATACATGTGTTGGCCGGTAGTGGTGCCAAAGGCGTTGGCCAGATCAGGCGCCGGATTGACTTTCAACCGACGCTTTTGATCGCCACGCAACAACCACGCCCCGTCCGGTGTCCCGTAAAAGGTCTCTCCCACATAGGGCTGATGCATCACCCCGATTACCGGCTTGTCTTCAAACTCAAGACCGATCAGCGTTGTCCAGGTCATGGTTCCGGCAATAAACGAGCGCGTCCCGTCAATCGGATCAAGCACCCAGGTATAGGGCTCACTGCCCTGGCTTTTACCAAATTCCTCACCATGGATGGAATGGCCGGGATAACGCTTTTCGATCATCTGACGCATAATCTGCTCAGCCTCACGATCCCCTGCCGTCACCGGATCAAAGCCTTCATCAAGCTTGTTGTCAATTTTGATTGATTCGCGAAAGTGCGCCAGGGTCGCTTTTTCACTCGCTTTTGCCATCTCCAGCGCAAAGGCGCTCAATTCATCTGATTTTTGCTTGTTCATGGCCAGATTGGTTAGGCTTTTAAGTTCTTTTTCGCAAGCTCGAAATCATGCTGCGCTGCAATATGCGTTTTTTATAATATAAACAGGGGTTTGGCAGCCAAATGAATTTGACTTTATGCATCGCACAAAAAATTATGAACTTTTTTTAATGTTTCTTTTCAATGGGTTAATTAAAAAAATTTAATGGTATTTCCGTCAGTTTTTCAGCCAGATTGTCGCATATATAAATTTGCCCTTGTATTTTGTGCACTGCGAGACCACATTGCAAGAACGGAGCGAGTTTTGCTCGTTCCGTAAATGCCCATCTTGGGCGTTTCCTCCCTAGACTTGGGCCAGACCGGTATCCGTGCGTGCAAACCCACCATTACCGTCTGGCCTTTTTTTACTCGCCAATCCGGCCCTTCAACACAGCACTAAGCGGTAAAAACGGCAGGCGGTTTTGTGCCCTGAGCACGCTGGCCTCATCAACATCACAAAAGATAACCTGCTCTTGCACCCCAGCTCTTGCGCCATCGCTACCATCAGGTGCGATGATGCAGCTTGAGCCGAGAAACCGCGCGCCGTTTTCCTCACCCGCATGATTGGCATAGACAATCCAGACACCATTTTCAAAAGCCCGCGCCGGCATCACTTTTTCCGCCACCACCGGCCACTTTTCACCAAGCGCTGTTGGCACAATCACCAATTGCGCCCCTGCCTGAACTGTTGCCCGCACTGCTTCTGGAAACTCCGCATCAAAGCAAACCAGCAACCCGCAGGTCATACCGCCCAGATCAAACAGGGATACTCCTGAGCCGCTGTCGAAATACTGCTCTTCATACCCCGGCGGTATCATCAGCTTGCGGTGGTTGGCCAGCAATTGTCCCTGCCGGGATATGCAGGCGGCTGAATTATAGACTTGGTCCCCGTGCTTTTCCGGGTACCCATAGACAATCGCCGTCCCGCTGCTCTGCGCAATCTGCTTCACCTGTTCGGCAAACAGCCCTTCAGCCGGTTCGGCCAGCGCCGCCACATCTGCGCCAACATTGTAGCCTGACAGAAACAATTCGGGACATACCATCAGATCCAAATCATTCTCTTTAACGGCGTTTGCAAGTTTTCCCAGTCGCTGCTCCGGTGTCAAACCACCTCCGGCACACTGAAAGACCCCAACCCGCATAAAAACACTCCCGCTTATCGACCAGCAATCAATATGCTGCGATCATAATTGGTCAGGTACTCACAACCGGTTTCGGTCACCACAATGGAATCACCGATCCGGCCACCTGAAACGCCGTCAACCGTAATGCCGCCATCCACCGCAAAAGTCATCCCGGCTTGCAGAATGGTTTCATCTCCAGCCTTTAACTCTGGCGCCTCAAGATAAGACATGCCGATTGACCGCCCGGTGCGATAGCCGGTTTCAAACCCGCGCGACTGATAAACTTCGTTGGCCGCCTCGGCGATCGACTGCGCCGTGACCCCGGGGCTGATTGCTGCAATTGCCGCCTGCTGTGCATCAATCGCTGCTTGCTGCACCGCGACCGCCTCATCGCTGGCTTCTTTAATGAAAAACATCCTGTCAAACCCGAGCTTGTACTGCTTGAACTGCGCCATATTGCAAAAACAAAAATAAACCGGGTCGCCTTTTTCAAGCGTTTTGACACTGGCCCGGCGATGCACCATCGAGGTATCACGCCCGGACTGCATAACCTGCAAATTGTGGATCATTGGCGAGATAAAGGCCTCCCAACCCCTGGCAGTCAGAAAGCCCGCCGCTTTTCGGGTCCCGGCATTTATCACCGCCAGGGCAGATTCATACTCCGGCACCCCTTCAGCCAGTGACTCCCCTGCCGCCTGCATCATCGCGCCGGCGATTTCTCCAGCCTGCCTCATCACGACAATTTCTTCCGGCGATTTAATCATTCGCATGGCACCAAGTATGCCAGACACGTCATGCAGCTTTGTACCGGGATGTCGGTCATCAAACCAGTTACGAACAATAGCCGGTAAAACACCGGCTTCAACACCAATACGCCCACTATTTTCCTGAACTACCCGGTCAAGAACATTCTCCCAGCGGTTGGCTCCGGTATCTTCCCAAGTCAGAATATCGCTGACCCAGGTCATTGCACTGACCATTTCGCTTTCCATAAATGGGGTGATTACCCGGGGCTCTTCATCCGGTCGTACGATCAGAAAAGTCGGTCGCCCGAACTCCACCGACAAATACCCCCAGAATCCGGCCAGATAGGCAATGGAGTTTTCATCGGTAATGATTGCTGTATCAATCCCGGCATCTTTCAGCCGGTCTTGAAAAATCGCAGTACGCTGGCGGGCCTGTTCAAGCATTGATCTTGATTACGCCTGTCGACACACCGGCGCTTAGCGCAAAGCGGCACAAAAACGCTGAATCCGCTGGCAGGCTTCGGTCAAAGCCTCATTTGAGGTCGCATAGGAAATCCGAAAGAATGGCGACATGCCGAACGCCCCGCCGTGAACAGAGGCAACTTCTTCAGTTTCCAGCAGTTCAGTGACAAAATCCTCATCAGTCTCAATCACCTTGCCTGAGGGCGCAGTTTTACCAATCGCCCCGGCACAGGACGGATAAACATAAAACGCCCCTTCCGGTGTCGGGCAGGAAAGCCCGGTTGCCTGATTGAGCATCGACACGACCAAGTCCCGGCGCCCCTTGAAAACTTCATTATTTGAGGCAATAAAATCATGCGGGCCGTTCAGCGCCGCCACCGCTGCCCACTGGGAAATCGAACAGGGGTTGGAGGTTGATTGCGACTGCAATTTGCGCATCGCGCCAATCAGTTTTTCCGGCCCCGCCGCATAACCAATCCGCCAGCCGGTCATCGCATAGGCTTTTGACACGCCATTCATTGTTAATGTGCGGTCATAAAGCTCCGGTTCCACTTGCGCTGGTGTAACAAACTCAAAATCATCATAAACCAGATGCTCATACATATCATCGGTCAGCACCCAGACATTGGGATGTTTGAGCAAAACATCGGTCAGCGCTTTTAACTCATCAAATGAGTAAGCAGCGCCCGACGGATTGGAAGGAGAGTTAAAAATCAGCCATTTGGTCTTGTCGGTAATGGCAGCCTCAAGCACTTCGGGCAACAGCTTAAACCCGGTCTCGGCGCTTGCCTCAACAATCACCGGCTCGCCACCGGCCAGCAGAACAATATCAGGATAGCTGACCCAGTAAGGTGCGGGAATAATCACTTCATCGCCAGGGTTGATCGTGGCCAGCAAGGCGTTGAACAACACCTGTTTGCCACCGGTCCCGACACTGACCTGGGAGGGTTTGTAATCGAGGTCGTTATCACGCTTGAACTTGTCACAAATCGCCTGTTTGAGTTCAGGGATGCCATCAACCGGGGTGTATTTGGTTTTGCCCGCCTTGATTGCTTCAATCGCTGCCTGTTTGATATGATCTGGCGTGTCAAAATCAGGTTCCCCGGCCGCAAGACCAATTACATCTTTTCCCGCCGCCTTGAGCGCCATGGCCTTGCCGGAAATTGCAATGGTTGCAGATGGTTGAATGCGGTCTAGCGAATCGGCAATGAAGGCCATCGGTCTTAAATCCTCTGATAGAAACTATGTCGCTTTGATTTTTCCGCCAATCAATGCATAGATCAGCAGCACTGACCTACACCTTTCAAACTAACTGGTAAAGAGACGGAAACTGAATCGTGACAATAGGCATCATCGGCGGCGGCATAGCAGGTTTGGCTTCGGCGATTGCTTTTTCAAAAATCGGCCGGGACGTCGATCTTTACGAAAAAGCTGATGAATTTGGCGAAGTCGGTGCCGGCCTCCAGATTGGCCCCAATGCTGTCTCGGCACTAAAACAATTGGGGGTATTTGACGAATTGGAACCTCTGAGCGTTGCACCACGCAACATTCGAATAATGGACGGTTTGACCGGCCGACAATTATCTGCCTTGCCGCTTGGAAAAAACTTTGAACAAACTTTTGGCCAACCTTACCGTGTTGTTCATCGCGCTGACCTGCTGACAGCTTTGCTAAACAAGGTAAAACGATGTTCCCGTGTGGAAATTCACCTCTCGCACGCCCTCACCCGACTGGAAATAGAACCCGATACAATCACCTGCCACTTTAGCAACGCCAATGAAATTTCCCACCAGATGCTGATTGGCGCTGATGGCTTTCGCTCAGTAGTTCGCCGCAGCGTACTCAATGACGGCCCGCCCATTTTTACCGGCCATTCCCTCTATCGCGCTCTGGTACCGATGACCCAGGCGCCTGATATTGCCCATGTAAATGACGTCCACCTGTGGCTTTATCCTCGCGGCCATGTGGTCCATTATCCGGTTTCGGCGGGAAAAAACCTCAATATTGTCGCCGCCAGCGAACAGGACTGGGAAAACCGGGCCTGGAGTACACCAGCTGAACCGGGCGAAGTAACTGGTTATTTTTCCAAAGCCTCAGCCAAACTTGCAGATATTTTGCAAAGCCCGAAAAGCTGGCTCAAATGGGCCGCTGCCGGTCACCCGCCGACCAAAACATGGAACCGCCATCAGGCAATTCTTATCGGCGATGCTGTTCACCCCACTTTACCTTATTTGGCCCAGGGCGCTGCGATGGCGCTGGAAGATGCCGTGTGCCTGGCCTCTTTCATACAAAAGGGTAGAAAAGTAGAAGATTTTGCGCAAACCCGCCTGGCAAGGACCAGCAAAATCGTGACCACATCACGCCTGCAAGGAAATATCTACCACATGGCCAATCCCAAACGGCTGGCCCGAAACCTTGTCATTGCCCACACACCACCCAACACCCAGTTAAAACGCCTCGCCTGGCTTTATAACTGGTCTGCACCGGAAATTTAGTACATTTATAAATACTGTATAAAACTCACGCCTGTTAACAAAAAAACAATTTAACCATGGTCTAATCTGCCATCTGTTAACACGGCACTTTCTTTTCAAGATGAAGCAAAGCCAGACAAAAAGCCTGCGATCGATTTTCCTGCGCAGCCAAATTCTCGTGAGCCTGATTGTGATGGGGATCGTAACAGCGGTGTTGAGCGTTCTGCTGTTGTCGCTTGCCAATTACATTGACCAGCGCCGCATTCTCGACCTTGCCTATTCCATTGAAAGTCGGGCACTAATCGCCAAGAACCCCCGCTACCTTCAACATGCAATAACCCAGATTGTTCACACCGGACAAGCCCGGGGGATTGTCATTTATTCCACCAACAACAAGGTTATTGCGGCCAACAATGTTCCGCAACCGGATAGAAAGAACCACAAAAAGACCCAATGGTTGATTTCCGATAAGAATGTCACAACCCAGCTCAGGCAAAGTCTTGCCAGCGGTGTTTTTGGCATTCACTTGCTCAACACGCCAACCCGACGCCTGTCAATTTTACCCCTTGGCCCGCCCATTATGGAAAACAATTCAAAGGTCGTCCTGGGTACGAAGTGGCCAACACCGGATTGGCATGGCATTGTCGAATCTCCAAAGCTTACACCAAGCACCCTGTGGCATCGCGTTTTAGCGATATTCAGCCCCGGTCACGAGCACAAATTCAACCTGTCGAAAAACCAGTATGCCGGTGCCATTGTGATTGAAACCAGCCGCGACTGGATCACCAGTCTGGTGCTCAAAACAATTCTGGTAATTTCCGGTTTGCTGGCCATCAGTATTTTAATTGTCTTGCTGGTCCTGTCGCGTGTTTTGCGGAAAAATGTTCTGGGCCCCGTTCGCCGGTACACCCAGGTCATTACCGCCCGGCGCAGCGGTGACTATCAGGCCAGGGTTCCCCTTGCCAAGATCACAGAGTTTGACAAACTGGCTTACCAGTGGAATTCCCTGCTGGATTTTCGTGATGTGGCTCAGGGGCAAAATCTGGTTCTAAGTACCTT
>UOEC01000015.1_pt1 | contig 15015 bp, 16 predicted proteins | sample 1988601 | NCBI WGS metagenome assembly UOEC01 (sample SAMEA4712195, study PRJEB27164) | hydrothermal vent metagenome | biome: marine basaltic hydrothermal vent biome; feature: marine hydrothermal vent; material: mineral | place: Pacific Ocean | collected 2011-06-14/2011-07-23 | depth 1719 m
CGACCGCGACGGCGGCAAACACACTGCCCGAGGCCATGATACAGACTAACTATGGTGGCAATCACGCCCACTTCCCTGAAATTTGAGATGTCCGGTCAAAATGCCGGTGAAAGCAAAATTATTGAACGGGCTCGCACCGCCAGTTCGCAATTGAAAGCGATGGCACACGAAAGCCGATTGGCTATTTTGTTTCATCTTTATAATGGACCAAAATCTGTCAGTCAGCTGGAAGGATTGCTTGCCATGCGCCAACCAGCCGTGTCCCAGCAACTTGCCCGGTTGCGATCAGACCAGATGGTGGCAACAGAGCGCCGGGGAAAACAGATTTACTACTCAATCAGTAGCGAGCATGCTTTTGTAATTGTTGAGTTATTACACCGTCTTTATGGCGGGCAGCTTGAGCAGGAAGTTTTGCCAAGAGTCGGCTAACCCTATTTTTCTTTGAGTTCGTAAGTGTGTTTGTCGGTGGGGAATGATCGATTGCGCACCTCATCAGCATAAGACTTTATGGCGCTTTCTATTGCTTGGCCGACCTGGCCAAACTCTTTTACAAATTTTGGTATTCGAGGCGATAGACCAAGCATATCTTCCATCACCAGAATTTGGCCATCACATTGTGCCGATGCACCAATTCCGATGGTTGGGATTGGCACCATCTCGGTAATTTCCCGGGCCAATGGTTCAGCCATTGCTTCAAGCACTACAGCAAATGCTCCGGCTTCACTAACGGCAATGGCATCTTCGAGAATTGGTTTCCACAGATCGCGTTTTCGCCCCTGTGACCTGAAACCGCCGAGAATATTTACCGATTGCGGGGTCAGGCCAATATGGGCCATCACAGGAATTCCGCGGTCAACCAGATAATTGATGGTTCGCGCCATGCGTTTTCCACCTTCCAGCTTGACAGCTCCACACTCGGTTTCCTTGATGATACGGGCAGCGTTGCGAAAGGCAACTTGGGGGCTTTCCTCATAAGATCCAAAAGGCATATCCACCACAACCAGCGCTTTCTGGCTACCACGGCAAACGGCACGACCGTGTGAAATCATCAGATCAAGGGTTACCGGCAACGTGGTTTCAAACCCGTGCATCACCATGCCAAGGCTGTCCCCGACCAGCAAAAAATCTACAAACTGGTCAGCGATGGCAGCAGTATGGGTGTGATAAGCAGTCAATGAGACAATCGGTTGCCCCCCTTTGCGCGACAGGATATCAGGGGCCGTGGTTCGTTTTATTCGGGCTTGTACAGACACAATTTAGCCTCCGAAAAATTGCTCGATGCGAATAACAGGTACGCCAATAAAAATTTCATGGACTTGAACCATGCCGATATAGGCAGAACCCCCGGCAAGTAGCGATAAAGTATCATGGCCCTCCCTGACAATGAGGGTTGGGAAAACCTGGTTGGTCACTCCCAGAATAATAAAAACCACAGCAAAAATCAGCAGGCCGCCAAAAAGGATGAGGCTGGCCATATCGCCATTGGCAATCAAATGGCCAATCGCCCAAAAAATCACTGCAACTGCGAAAGGAAAGCGGATTTTCTGGCGCAACTTGCCGCGGAAGAAAAAGACACCCAGAAACAGAAAGGCAACAAAGGTGAAGGCCATATTCAAGAAACGGGCATAGTGGGCTGGTTCAAAAACCGGTTTAAAATCAGTGAACGACCATGCTGTGATGATGGCCACAAGAGTGATGGTTGCCGCCAAGCCAAACAATGGTCCATAAGCTGCGCCATAACGGTCTTTGAGGCGGCTTTTGGGGCCAGGCAGTGCTGGTATCAAGTGAACAAGCGCAAATAATAAAACGGCAATTGCCAAAAAAATCATCAGAGTACCGCGACACCGAAAAGATTGAAGTGGAAATACAAAACAGTTGCAAAAATTGCGACACCGATTGCTATAGCGATGATGTCACTTTTTATCTGTGGTTCATATTTGGGTGTTTTACCCTTTGCCGAACACATCAGAAAATCATAAATCGCATAGGCTAAAAAACCACCGAGTAATAAGACCTCATTGAGATTGCCATTGGAAAACAAATGGCCGAGGGCCCACAAGCCTATGCCAACTGACATGGGCTGTTTGACGATTTTTCGGATATGGCTTTTGCCACCTCGCGAGCCAAGTACGATCATGCCAACAAGGGTAAATGCCCCGGTAACAGACAACCCCCATTCTGGCGGATTAAAGACGATCCGGGCAGCATCTGGTCCATAACGCGACATGCCAAAACCCCAAATCATCAGACCAAAACCAATGAGTGAAACAATGGAAAACAGTGCTTTGTAGGGCATTTCGCCAATTTTACCGGCGAGAGCGGCCCGAAACGGGGTCGATGTTAAAACATGAACTCCAAAGAAAACTGCCATTCCGATAATCAGGGTGGTCATTGCTTTCACCTGCTTGATTTTTTAATTCAGTCGCGCGAGACTAAAGCAATTATTACCACAGATAAATAAACAAATGACAATTGATCTACAACAGGCCCGCGACAGATTGGCCGCCTTGAAAGCAGAGACCATCGAGCTTTCGCAAAGGTCTCAACAAGATCGTAATGCTGTGCAGCTTGATCAGCAATCTGTAGGCCGTTTGTCACGCATGGACGCCATGCAGCAGCAAGCCATGGCCCAGGCGCAGGAACGCAACCGGACGGCAACGCTTTTGCGAATTGATCAGGCCTTTAAACTGATCGACCAGGGTGAATACGGATATTGTCTGGCTTGCGGAGAAAAAATTGCCACAAAGCGACTGGAAATCGACCCGACAGCCAGTCACTGTGTGGCTTGCAAAGGGGGCTGACCTAGCCCTTGCTTTTTGCCAGTTTTGTCAGATCGAGCGAGCGGCCTACGAGAATTTCACCTTCGCGGCCAAGGTTGCCCTTATTAGCGCCATCTACAGTATAGCTCAATAACCCACCATCGCGGGCAATGACCACCAGACCCTTCCTGACCGGGACCCGATAGCTGTCACCGGCCATCAGTGTGCGGGTCATTACAACATTGCCGCGATCATCTTCGATGCGTACCCAGACATTTGAGTTGGCTTTCAGGACCAGGCGGGAATTTTTGTTTTCTGTACCATAAACCTGACCGCCGCTGGTGTTGGCCTGTGACTCACCGACCGTTTGCACAGCCTTGTTTCTGGCCGCTGGAAGCGAGGCCGTTGGGATTTCAATATTTGCGATATTTTTGGCAATAAGTTGATCAAGTCCGGTCAAACTGCCGGCAGACTTATCGGCAGCAGTTGCAGCTTTGTCCTTTTTCCCTGTGCTTTCAGGCATTGGCTGTTCCGATATAGTGCTGATTGAAGCCACTTGTTCGGTTTTTTGGCGATCAATACCGGCAATTGCGGGTGTCGATGAACCAGAAGTAACACCATCGCCGGGCATAAAGGCCCAACTGGCAACACCAAATAACATTACAACAGCCAAAGTTGAGGCAACAACACCGCCAGCACCAGAGGCCACCGAACGCAGCCTGTCCATCAACGGAAACTTCAGAATTGTTGCGCTGGAAAGAGGGGCGGGGCGCTTTGTGCCTTTCTTGCCGGACAGGCCACGATGGCCGGGCATGGGTTGCCGAGGCAGAAATTTGGCGAAATGCTTGACCAGTGGAACCGGGTCAAAACCCAGATAAGTGGCATAGCTCCCAATCATGTTCATGGCATCATGGCGTGGTGGCAAACCGGTCAGGTCGCCCTGCTCGATAGCGGCCAAATGAGAGGCATAAATATTAACCGCCCGGCTCGCCTCTTCAAGGCTGATGCCTGCTTCTTCACGCTGACGCTGTAAAAACCAGCCTGCTTCACCGGCCGGGTCAATGTCACCATCAGGCCGGGGCCGAAAAAAAACAAACTCATTATTTTGTGCATTGGATGTATTCATAGCTTTACTCTTTTACTCTGTACTGAAACCAGGCTGTGCTCTTGCAGCAACCTGTTGCCCAAAAAATTTCCGTTGGTGAAAAGTATGAAGAAAAATGGTAAGCAGAGTATGAACAAGCACAAAAAAAGTTGAAGTTCAGCTTTTTGATCTCAAAGAGGTGTGGTTATGAGCGTTTCCCCGGCAAGTTTTAAAGCTGACCGCAACAATTACCTGCAGCAAGAACGGATTGATCTGGCTGCTGCTTTTCATCTGGCAGTGCTAAACGACTGGCATGAGGCGATTGCAAACCATTTTTCCCTGGCTGTTTCTGATGACGGATCGCAATTTTTAATGAACCCGCGATGGCAGCACTTTTCGCGTATTTCTGCCAGTGACCTTATGCTGCTTGATGTAAATGATACCTCAACCATGGATCAGCCCAATGCGCCCGACCCGTCGGCCTGGTGCATTCACGGTGCCATTCACCGTAACCTGCCGCAGGCACGCTGTTTGCTCCATGTTCACTCGCCCTATGCCACGGCCCTTGCCTGTCTGAAAGATCCGGAAATCAAGCCGATTGATCAAAATACCGCCCGTTTTTTCAATCGGGTTGTCTATGACATGGGTTATGACGGGATTGCCCATCGCGATGATGAAGGAGAGCGAATTGCTGCCTGTCTTGGCGATTTCAGAATTATGATGATGGCAAATCACGGGGTTATGGTGGTTGCTGATGATGTTGCCAAGGCTTATGACACGCTCTATTATCTTGAGCGCGCCTGCAAAACCCTGATGCTTGCCTATGCCAGTGGTCAGCCGCTTAATATCATGTCAGATGAGCTGGCTGAAAGAACCGCCAAAGACTGGGAAACTTACGCAAACTCAGCCTATTCTCATTTTGATGAGATGAAGCAGGTTCTGGTTGCTCAGGGCTCTGTTTTTGCTGATTGATCAGTCCCAGTCTTCAAACGGGAAAGTATCGAGCTGGACGGCTCCCTTGTCGGTGACGAGAACCTGAATTTCCAGCTTTACACACTCACGACCACCGTTCAGTCCCGTGCAACTTTCAATACACAACACCATATCTTCTTCTATGGTACCTGGATATCCTTTGCCCAATTCCACATCTACATGAGTTGGAACGGCCGGGTATTCATCGCACAAGCCCACACCGTGAAAAGCGCAGGAATAGCGGTTGTCGTGATATTGCTCAGGGATGCGCATGGATTTTTCTGAAAACTCGACAAAGCTCATACCTGGTTGAATGAGCGCCATATTGTGTTCGATTTCAGATTTGGCAAAGGCATAAATGGTTCTTTGTTCGTTGGTCGGCGGCACCAGACCAATTGTCCATGAGCGCGAAATATCAGAACAATACCCATACGGCCCGACAAGATCGGTATCAAAGGACAGCAGATCACCTTGCTTGCCTACATGATCTGAACATTCCTGAAACCATGGATTGGTGCGCTCACCGATCGCCAACAGGCGGGTTTCGATCCATTCACCGCCATTGCGGATGTTTTCGTAGTGAAGCTCGGCCCAGATTTCATTTTCGGTTTTACCGGCAATGGAATTTTCGCGCATCCGCCACATGCCTTGCTCACATACAGCGATGGTCCAGCGCATCAATTCGATTTCATCAGGTGACTTGATCATCCGGGCGGTTTCGGTTAATTCCTGCCCCTCGATAATTTCGATGCCGTGGGCCCGCAGGGCATCCACGCCACCTGGTTCCATCTTGTCGATCGCCAGACGCATATTGCCACCACCATGCTGGCGCACCACGTCGGTAATTTCAGCGGCCCAAATTTTCAACTTATCGGCAATCAACGGCCCGGAGCTAAAATAAAACCATGTTACAGCCGGGCGTACTTCATCAACCCGGTCAAGGCCCTCTGCCACATGCATGGCATTTTTGTATTCAAAACAGATTGTATGTCCGTCGGCGCAAACTATTGTGTAGCGGGCGGCATTATGCATGGTCCAAACCTGCATATCAGAGCAGTCCGTAGCATATCTGATATTGAGCGGATCATACAACAAGATCGCTGCGCAATCGTGTTCAACAACTTTCTGCTTAATCCGGTCATGGCGATAAGCTCGAACCTTGGCAATGGTTTCTGCCTTGATTGGGTTCACCAGAGGTTTGTCAGCACCTTCAAAATTTGGGTACTCTTTTTTTCGTTCGTCAGAAAAAACTTTAAGCATGGCGCGGTCTCCGGTTCTGGCTGGTGAGGTTAAAAATCTGTGGCAATGCCGCCTTCTTCAACCCGTTTGGCGATGAAGGCATCAAGCTCTTCAAGCATTGTCGCATCAACTGGCGGTTCCTCATAAACTTCAAGAACCTGCTTCCACACCTTGTTGGCTTTCTGCCAGCTTTGCGGCGAGCCGCCTTCTTCCCAGTTTTCAAAATTGCGCCAGTCTGAAATGATTGGTGCATAAAAGGCATCCTTGTATCGCGCTTGTGTATGGGCGGTGCCAAAAAAGTGTCCGCCGACCCCGGCCTCAACGATGGCATCAAGGCCAAGTGTTGCATCATCCACCACAACCGGTTCAAGGAATTGTGAAACCATTTGCAGCAAATCGACATCAAGAACCAGTTTTTCATAAGAAGCCACCAATCCCCCTTCCATCCAGCCCGCTGCATGTTTGATAACGTTGCCACCACCCATTGTAGTGCCCCACAGGGAAAACACCGTTTCATAGGCTGCCTGGGCATCGACTGTATTTGACGCACTTACCCCTGATGTCCGGTATGGAACATTGTATCGACGCGCTAATTGACCGCCAATAACCGTCGTTTTCATATATTCAGGTGTGCCAAATGCCGGTGCCCCTGACTTCATGTCAACATTTGAGGTAAAGCCGCCATAAACGACCGGAGAACCAGGCCGCACCAATTGTGTCATCACCATTCCAGCCAACGCCTCGGCATTTTGCTGGGCCAGGGCACCGGCCAGAGTAACTGGTGCCATGGCACCAGCCAGCGTAAAGGGCGTTATTACAATGACCTGGTTACGGGCAGACATTTCAATGATGCCATCAAGCATCGCGCCATCAAATTTCAGCGGCGAATTGGTGTTGATAACGCTGATCAGTGATGGTTCCTGATCCAGTTGCTCATTGGTCAGTTGCCGCGAAATACGGGTCATCTCAATGACATCGCGTATGGCATTCCGGTCAAGGCAATACCCGGAAATAACTTTGTCGGTCAGGGTAATCATATCGCGGGTACAGTGCAAATGCCGGGTCGATACGTGCCTGTCTATAGGCTCTACCGGATAACCACCGATCAGGTGAATAATATTGAAATACTGCGACAGACGCAGCAGGTTTTGAAAGTCTGCCGTGTTGCCGGAACGGCGACCACTATCCATATCAGAGGCATTGGGCGGGCTTGAAACACAACTGTTGGCAATGTAGGGGCCACCAATTTCAAGGTGCTTTAGTGGATTGCGGGCATGAAGGCGAAAATTTGACGGGGCCGTCTTGATGGTTTCTGTAACCATGTCCGGATCAAAGTGAACCATGTGGGTCGTTTCGTTAACGTCAGCCCCGGCTTTTTTAAGCAACTCGCGGGCATCCGGTGACATAAACTCCATGCCGATATCTTTAAGAATTTCAAGCGAGGCCAGATGCAGGCTTTCAAGCTCGTCACTGCTTACAAGTTCCAGCGGAGGAAAACGCAATTGTGGCTGTTTCCAGGGCAATTGAGCGACTTGAGAAACGCTGTTTTCATCTGTTGTCGAGCGTCTGCGCCCTCGTCTGTTTCTGGGGCGTCTGGCCACAATATCAACTCCGTAGTTTTTTGTTGTCAGGGTCAAAAAGCGGTTCCTTTTGCAAGGTTGCTTTATGGCGTTTGCCGATTATTTCGATCTCCCAATTCCCGCTCTGCCCGGCGTCTTCAACCGGCACATACCCCAAAGCTACCGATTTTTGGCAGTGATGAGCATAGCCGCCAGAGGTCACCCAGCCTTTTACCTCTCCATCAAGGTAGATAGGTTCATCGGAAACCGTATCAGCCTTGTCAGCATCAACCACAAAGGTAACCAGGCGATATTTTTGATTTTGCTGGTTTTCCGCCAGACCGGTCTTGCCGATAAAATCAGCTTTTTTGTCAGTGCTGACAAATCGGTCAAGGCCACATTCTACCGGATCATATATGGGGCGGTATTCACTGCCCCAACTGCCATAGGCTTTTTCAAACCGCAGCGAATTCAGGGCACGCGAACCAAACAGCCTTATATCGTGAGGTGCGCCAGCTGCCATAAGTTCATCAAAAATATAATTGAGATATTCCGGCTCACACCAGATTTCATAACCAAGATCACCGGTAAAGGTAACCCGCCCGACCAGCGCGGTTGCCATGCCGATATTAATTTCTTCAATGGCCATGAATTTAAAATTTTCATGGGAGACATCATGATCTGTTACCGCCTGCAAAACCTTGCGGGCATTTGGCCCGGCAATGGATACCCCGGTCATACCGACGCCGTGCTCAACAATTTGTACAGAACCATCATCGGGCAAATGCTGTTCAAACCAACGCATATGATAGTCTTCGGCAATCCCGGAACCGGCGATAAAAAAAGTATCATCGCCAAGGTTGGCCCCAAGGTTGGCCCCAAGGTTGGCCAGGGTGAAATCCCCGATGACTTTACCGTCTTGTTTCAGCATCGGGGCAAGTGTCATGCGCCCTGGTTTGGGTATCTTGCAGGCCAGCATTACATCAAGCCAGTTGTGTGCACCCTCACCAGAAACCGTGTAATTGGCAAAGGACGAAATTTCGATCAATCCAACACTTTCACGTACAGCTTTAACTTCAGCGGCCACATGCTCAAAATCGCTGGAGCGGTACCACGAAAATTTATCCTTTATTCCTTCAGGGGCGTACCACATAGCGCTTTCCAGACCCCAGGCATCATTAAACTGCGCACCAGCCTGCTTAAGCTTGTCATATAAAGGCGTTGTTTTTAAAGGCCTGCCGGCAGGAAGTGTTTCATTGGGAAATCTGATTGAAAATCGCCGGGAATAATTTTCCTGAACCTTTTTGCTGGTGTATTGCGGTGTTGCCCAGTCACCATAGCGGGCAATATCCATGGCCCAGATATCCATGCCCGGATCACCGTCAATCATCCAGTTTGCCAGTGCCAGTCCAACGCCGCCACCTTGTGAGAACCCGGCCATAACTGCACAGGCGCACCAGTAGTTTTGCAGACCGCGTACCGGCCCGACCAGCGGATTACCATCTGGGGCAAAGGTGAAGGGACCATTTATAATCTGTTTAATTCCAGCGTTCTGAAATGCCGGAAAATGTTCAAAGCCAACCTCCAGTGAGGGGGCAATCCGATCAAGGTCAGGTTCAAGCAGTTCATGGCCAAAATCCCACGGGGTAGTGTGTGGTGACCACGGCTTGCCGGCCTTTTCATAGGTGCCCATCAACATCCCATTGCGCTCTTGACGCAAATAAAGCTCACCATCAAAATCAACCGCATGGATTATCTCCTTGCCGGTTTTTTCATTCCATTCGATAACCTCGGGCATGTCTTCGGTGATCAGATACATGTGCTCCATGGCCAGCACCGGCAGTTCCAGGCCAGCCATGCGACCCACTTCGCGGGCCCACAGGCCACCGGCGTTAACCACATGATCGGCGGTGATTTCACCCTTGTTGGTTGTCACCTTCCAGGTGCCATCACCTTTTTGGTGCAAAGCCTCTACCTTGGTAAAGCGTTCAATTTCAGCGCCAAGCTTGCGGGCAGCTTTAGCAAAGGCATGGGTGACACCAGATGGATCAAGATGACCATCGGCATAGGTACGCATGGCCCCGACAAATTTTGCAGGATCAATCAGTGGCATTATGTCAGCAGCTTCTTCGGCTGAAATAATGTTTGCCTCAATGCCCAGATACGCACCCTTTGACACCAGGCTTTTCAACCAGTCAAGTCGTGCTTCAGTAGCTGCCAGCATCACACCACCGGTCAGGTGCACACCGGTGTCCTGGCCCGACAGTTCAGCAATTTCCTTGTAAAGGTCGATCGTATATTGCTGCAATTTGGCAACGTTGGGATCGCCATTAATGGTATGCATACCGCCAGCGGCATGCCAGGTAGAGCCCGATGTAAGTTCATCGCGCTCAAGCAATATGACATCACTCCAGCCAAGTTTGGCCAAATGATACAGCACCGAGCAACCAACAACCCCTCCACCAATAACGACAGCTCTGGCGTGTGATTTCATCGTTCATTCTCCCTTTTCGCGATGATGAAAGTTGCCGGGAGCAATAACAAGCCCTCATGCGACATCTTTTCCCTCATAATCGGCGAGACGGGGAAAAAGCTCTTATAAAACGATCAGAGTTAGTTCTTTTCTTCCGGCAGCATTGGCAAAGGGATGACGCCGACGCCTTCTTCCAGCAGGGATTTTGCCTCATCGAGCGATGCTTCGCCATAAATGCCGCGGGCTGGCTTTTCCTCGTAATGAATTTCCCGTGCCTCTTTGGCAAAATTTTTGCCGACATATTCAGCATTTTCAGAAACCTGCTGGCGCATTTTGCGGATGTTTTCAGCCATCTCGGTGATCGCCGGGTCCTCGTTGGCCGACAACATGGGTTGCTGGCGGTCACTGGTACTGGCGACGTTGGTCTTTGCCGGTATAGAGGGAGACATCAATTGTTTGCTGATTTCATCTGAACCGCAATAGGGACAGGTTACCAGCCCGGCCTGATTTTGTTCTTCATAGGCCGTGTTGCTGGCAAACCAGCTGTCAAACTCGTGGGTGTGCTGACATATCAGGTCAAAACGGATCACAAGGAGAACTCCCTGTCATGTTGCAGGGCCGGGATTTTGTTTCTTGCCTGGTTGACCTCCGCCAGATCAATGTCAGCGATAATCACCCCGGGCTCCCTGCCTGCATCGGCAAGAATTTCACCCCATGGGGAAATGATCAGGCTGTGCCCAAATGTTTCGCGACCATTTTCATGGTTGCCAACTTGAGCCGGGGCAAAAACAAATGACCCGGTTTCAATAGCTCTGGCCCGCAACAACACATGCCAGTGGGCTTTGCCGGAGGGGACTGTGAAGGCGGCAGGTACAGACAGAAATTGTGCCCCGGACTTTGCCAGCTTTCGATAAAGGTGGGCAAAGCGAACATCATAACAAATGCTCATACCAAGCTTGCCCCATGGCAGGTCGGCGATCACAGCCCGGGTTCCAGCTTTGTAGTTGGCCGATTCGCGATAATATTCACCCTCACCCAAGTCAACATCAAACATATGGATTTTATCGTAAAAAGCAGTAATTGTACCATCGGGCAAAAACAGGATTGAGCGGTTAACCAGCTTGCCATCGCCTGATTGCAAGGCAAGTGAACCGATCAGCAAATGAATTTTGAGTTCCTTGGCGAGTTGCCCGAAAGCCCGTACTGCCTTGTCATCATCCATGGTGCCAACTTTGGCAAACAATTTTTCCTTGTCTTCTTCCAGAAGATTGGTGACTTCGGGCGTTAAAACAAAATCTGCGCCATCGGCAACAGCACCGGAAATCCGACGGCTTGCATCATCGATGTTGAGATCGACGTCACGTCCTGAACACATCTGGATACATGCTACTTTCACAATATGGCTACTCTCACAATAGAACTACTTTCATGGCTCAAGCCATCTGCAACATCGGGTCAAGAGCACCTTTGGCCTCCAGTGCCATAAGCTCATCGCAGCCGCCCACGTGGGTATCACCAATGAAAATTTGCGGTACCGACGTGCTGCCGCCTGCTTTTCGGGTCATTGCCTGACGACCGGCAAAATCAAATGTGACATCAATTTCCTCAATCGTGGCATCTTTGTTTTTCAACAGACGCTTTGCGGCGCTACAGTAAGGGCAAAGTTTTGTTGTGTAAATTTTGACCGTCGTCATCGCAAATTTTCCCGATAGTGAATTTAAGTTAAATATGAAGCTGGAGCGGATTGTTTACAAGAGCAAATGACAATACGTCAACCTGCTGACATCCTGCCGTCAGAAGTGCCTGACTGCAAGCACCAACTGTCGCTCCGGTGGTGATAACATCATCAACCAGCACTACTTTTGCACCATGAAGCTCACCAGACTTGTTTTCATCCACAACAAACGCCCCTTTCACATTATTGCGCCGTTCAGCCCCCTTCAATCCGACTTGCTGGCGGGTTGAACGGCTGCGCAATAAAATGTCGGACTGATAGGCGATGCCGGTGTCTATAGCAATTTGTCTGGCAAGGGCCGCTGACTGATTGAAACGCCTTTGCCATTGGCGAAACCTGTAAAGGGGTACTGGAATGATCAGGTCTGCTGTTGCCAGCAACTCGCTACCTGCCCGGTTCATGGATTGGCTCATCATCCCAGCAACTTCGTGGCGATCATGGTATTTCAACGCGTGAATAAGTTTGCGGGACATATCGTTAAACTCGACCGCTGCCCGCGCCCGGCTCCAGACAGGGGGTTGTGCGAGCGCCCGGGCACTGACAATTCCCTTGCCGGGATCAAAGGCAAAAGGTGTTCCCATGCGATCGCAAAGCGGGTGGTCAATAAAAGAAAGCTCATCCCAGCAGTCAAAGCACAGGCGGCCTGGTTCGCGGGTCAACTGGTGGCAACTTATGCACTGGGCCGGCAAAACCGCATCAACAAGTTTTGCTGTCAGCGATTTCAACTGCCTTATACCTGTCGCCAATCGGATTTGTGCGATCATTTTAGATGAACCTTTATCGGGGCTTGCCCTTTTCTCAATCTACTCTAAACAACTAATATGCCTCACTCCAACAAGATTTTTGCCAACAAAGTTTTTGACCGGCAACTGGTTGCCAAAAGGCGGGTGCAGGCTCTGGCCAGGGAAAATTATCCTGATTTTCTTGATGAACTTATCGGGCAGGAACTGGTGTCGCGACTTGATCTGATTGAGCGGCAATTTGAGAACTGTGTGATCCTTGGGCAACCGGCAAACCGTTTTTTGCAGGAAATCAGGCGCTCGCCAAAGCTTCACAACATTATTGCCCAGCGCAGTGGGCCAGGTGGTCGCAGTGAGCTGGTTTATGACAGTGAATGGTTGCCGTTCAAAGACAACAGCCTTGATTGTATTATCGCACCGCCCGGTTTGGAACTGGTTAATGATCTACCGGGCACACTGATCCAGATCAATCGGGCATTGAAACCTGACGGGTTGTTTCTGGGTGCGATGTATGGAGGTCTGACACTGGTTGAGCTGCGTCATGCCTGGTTGTTGGCCGATGAAGAAACAAGTGGTGGCGCCAGTCCGCGGGTGGCGCCCTTTATTGATGTTCGACAGGCCGGAAACCTGTTGCAACGGGCCGGGCTGGCCTTGCCGGTGGCAGACGCTGACGTTTTGACAATACGCTACGACAATGTCAAAGCGCTTATGACTGAAATTAAAAATATGGGGTTTGCCAATGGGCTGGTGCAGCGGTCGGGCAAATTTATCAGCCGTGGCTTGCTTGAGCTTGTTGACTTCCATTACCGTAAAGAATTTTCAGACCCCGATGGCCGGATCAGGGCAACGCTTGAGATCAATTACCTGACCGCCTGGTGCCCCCATGACAGCCAGCAAAAACCATTGAAGCCGGGTTCTGCAAGGCAGCATTTTTCTGACGTGCTTTCTGGAACCCAGGAAAATTGATCAGGTTTTCTGATGCTGGTTAATCCAGTCCCAGCCACCAAGACTTTTGATTAATGGGGCCAGATAAGGCTCGTAACGCTTCCAGCGATCAAGGGAAGATTTGTAAATCGGCTGGCGCACCTGCCAGCGGCTGGCGGTCATCACGCTGCGCTCGGCATCTTGCGGATTAAGACAATCATCGCTCCAGTCCAGCCCGGTAAACTCAATCAGTTTCCTGGAATATTGCTCGGGGTCCTGAACCAGATCCTCATATTTGATTTCCAGCATCGGCAGTGGCAGAACTTTGCGCCAATGGTCCATGGTCATGGCGTAGTGGCGATAATACTGGCCGAGCCAGTCCAGTTGATAAGAGTATTGGTGACCAGTGCGGAAGCGTTGAAAAAAGCACGACACGCAAGTGTCAAGTGGATGGCGCCTGACATGGACAATTCTGGCATCGGGAAACATCAGTGCGATCAGGCCAAGCTGAAAAGCGTTTTGTGGCATTTTGTCGGTGAAGCGGGTGAAGCTTTGGTCATTTGCCCGGTCAGCTACCATTTTGAGGCAGGTATTTGCCGCGCTTTTGAGATGGGCTTCGGGCATCAATGGCAGAAAACCGTTTGCCTCGCCTTTAAAACCAAGCTGGGTTTTGGCAAAGTCACGCATTTGGGCATTGATCGAGCCGATCATTGGTAATTCACCAGCTGCAAAAACATTTTTGTGCCGTGACAGGATGGTCTCAACCAGGGTGGTTCCTGACCGGGGCATGCCGATAATGAAAATCGGTGTGTCAGTTGTAACGCCTTTTTCCCGGCCTGCTAAAAGTGCATCTTTGGAAAGGTATTTACGCGTTTCAGCCAGGGCGACCTTAATGTCATTGGTATCATATTGCGGCGTTTTAAGCCGGGCACCTTCAAGGGCAAAATGAAAGGCTTCGTGATAATTTTTGGTGTCGTTCATAGCCTTTGACAGGGCATAGGTCAGAAATTCACGATCCGGGTCACTGAGTTCGTTGCCGGCATAGAGGGCTTGCATTTGTGCAATAAGCGGGTCGTTTTGTTCAAACCTGTAGACGCCGCTGAGATTGAAATACGCTTCGGCATAGTCGGGTTTCAAATCAATTGATTTTTTGTAATGGCTGGTGGCTTTTTTGATCTGGCCCAGGCTGCCATAGACCGCTGCAATATTGTGATTTTTTACCGCACTGTCCGGTGACAGTTTCATCGATGTGCGCATCAGTTTAAGCGCTTCATCAGGTTGCTGGGTGATTTGCCACAGGGCCAAACCCAGATAATGCATGGCGTTGGCATTTTTGGGTTCGGTTTTCAGCACATCACGAAAAGCATCGGCTGCTTGCTGATATCTGTCGGCGCGCTGGTGGTTAAGACCTTCTTGAAGACGAGATGACATGTAGCGGTTATCTTACAGGTCTTTAAAGATTCGCAAGCCCAAAAGGTTTTTTGCCTTACAGGCTGGCAAAATGCCCAAACCGCCGTGGGTCGCCAAATC
>UOEC01000037.1_pt1 | contig 14954 bp, 11 predicted proteins | sample 1988601 | NCBI WGS metagenome assembly UOEC01 (sample SAMEA4712195, study PRJEB27164) | hydrothermal vent metagenome | biome: marine basaltic hydrothermal vent biome; feature: marine hydrothermal vent; material: mineral | place: Pacific Ocean | collected 2011-06-14/2011-07-23 | depth 1719 m
GTCAGTTTACCCGTTTACGTGACTAAAATCCATAATTTTTCGCCATTTCAGGGTCTTTATTTGCAACCAGGCGGGCCAGATCAACAATCACTTTGGCTTGTTTCCATGTTGCGTCATCCTGCATTTTCCCGTCAATCATCACCGCACCTGTACCATCTGGCATGCCATCCAGAATACGCAGGGCAAATTTGACTTCACCGACATCGGGTGAAAATACTTCTTTGGCAATGGTTATCTGTGAAGGGTGCAGGGACCATGCGCCGGCACAACCGAGCAGAAAAGAGTTGCGGAACTGGGCCTTGCAGCCCTCAAGGTCTGAAAAATCGCCGAATGGGCCATAAAATGCCTTGATACCGGCTGCGGCGCAGGCATCAACCATTTTGGCGACGGTGTAGTGCCATAAATCCTGTTGCTGGAATTGTCGGGGCGCATCTGAACCTTCATCAGGATCAGACAGCACGCCGTAAAACGGATGGCCGCCGCCAACTCTGGTGGTTTTCATGCCACGCGAAGCTGCCAAATCAGCCGGGCCAAGGCTCATGCCGTGCATGCGGGGGCTGGCGGCGGCGATTTCGGCCACATTGTTAACCCCTTGGGCGGTTTCGAGAATGGCATGAATCAGGATTGGTTTTTCGATATTGTGTCGTGCTTCAAGCTGAGCCAGCAACTGGTCAAGGTAGTGAATGTCCCAAACACCTTCGACTTTCGGCAGCATAATGACATCAAGCTTGTCGCCAACCTGACCAACAATGTCGGTGATGTCATCCAGGATCCAGGGGCTGTTCAGGCAGTTAATCCGGGTCCACAAACCGGTGGCGCCAAAGTCGTTATTTTTAGCAAGTTCGATAAAGCCGGCACGGGCTGCCTCTTTGGCATCAGCGGGGATGGCATCTTCCAGGTTGCCCAAAATCACGTCTACGCTTTTGATCATGTCTGGCACCTTGGCCCGTATTTTTTCAACGTGGGGCGGGATGAAATGGATCATCCGTTCCAGTTGGACCGGTAATTCCTGCAACGGAGCCGGGGCGCCAATGGCGAGCGGTTTGAAAAATTGGCGGGGCAGTTTCATGGTCATAGTTCTTTCAAAACAGATTGTCGTACCGAATTTATCGGGCAGAATTTATTGGACAGGTTATCATTACATTCAAGATAAGGGAAACACTATGCAACCATTAGACGACATTTGAAGAGGCAGTCTTTTTAAATAATTTGCTGGAAAACGGTCTTTGAAAAGACTGATTGTTGGTGCAGTTGCAGAAGCAGGGTGGTGGCCGTGTTTTGCCTTCAAACATTTTATCAACAACTTTACCTAACGAAAAAGTTGACCCGGTCGGTAATTTCGTTGATTAATGCCCAAAACCGGAATCGATGAGAGTTCGTTGATGTTATTTAGAGCCAGGCCTAAGATTGCTTTGTTTTGTGCTGCGATCGCGATTGTTGCGATAGGCGGTGGTGGATTGGCGTTGGCCAAAACAATTGTTTTGGATGATTTCGAATCTGAAAAACTGGATATGAATAACTGGTCAGTGCTCCATATGCCGGCCAAGCGCCAGTGGATTGACAAAAACCGCAAGCGCAATGGCAACAGTTCGCTGGCAATTCGTGTCAAAGGCAATGATATCGACAAACGCTGTAACTGTCAGGTCAGCGAAGTTCGCGAAGCTAATGACGTTCGAATAGATTTTGGTACCGATGCCTGGTATGCCTATTCTTTCAAAATTAGCGGTCGCGGTGGTGATGGCGAACAAAACCGCTGGCAATTGGGTGGCTGGAAACAGGAAACCGATGGCAGTCCGTTTGTTGCACAGCGGTTTGACAACGGGGTTTTTCATATCACCCTTGAAAGCGGTAGCTCGCGGGTATTGATTGCCACAGCAGAGGGCAAGGCAGACAGTTTTGTATCTGCTATGGCAAAAGGTCTGATGTCGCAGTTCGGATTTCTGACTCAAAAAGAGAAATACGATGGCAAGGATGACATAACGCTGGCTTATGGTGAAAACCCCATCCTGCCCAATCCTGCCAAAGGTTGGGTCGATATGATGTATCATATCAAAGGGGGCCTTAATGGTGATGGTATTTTGGAAGTGTATGCCAACGGACGGTTTATCGCCCGGGCGACGGGCACAATCGGGGTCAAGGAGTTTGATGGGAATTCGCAATATTTCCGCTTTGGCCACAACCGCGATGCCATGCCGGGCACCGCAACCTTGTTTTTCGATCGTTATCGGCGCGGTGATACGCGCGCTGATGTTGAAAAGTGAGATCTGTGCAAATCGCGCTTTTTACTGAAGGCTAAGCTTTGTTTCCATCGGGTAGTCGGTTGGTGACAACCGTGACCATTCGGCTATGGAGCCGTCATACATTTTTGAACTTTTGTTGCCGAGTAATTCTGAATCAACAAACCAGCCCAATGATGCCCAATGGCCGGTATTGCAGAAAACAATCCGGTTTTTGTTATCGGAGACACTGGCGTAGCGATACAACTTCTTTAAGGCGCTGATGTCGCGAAAGGTGCCTTTGTCGTTAACTGTTACCCAGCGGCCGGGAACGCTGATGGCGCCGGGCAGGGTGCCGGTTCTGGTGATCGAGCCACTTTTGTTGACACCCATGTATTGATCAGTCGGGCGGCTATCCAGCAAAGTTGCACCGTTTTCGAGACTGGTTTTAACTTCCTGGGAGGTAGCCAGTATTGCCGAATTAATTGTTGCGGTGAAAGTTTTTACTTGCGGTTTGATGTCACCGCGTTCTGTCGGGTTGGATTTGTCCTTTAGATACACACCCATGCCGCCGTTCAGGATTGATACCTTGTTGTGACCAAGCACTTTGAATGTCCAGTAAATCCGTGTCGCGACGGCTGTTTCGGCGGCGCTGAAACCGCCATGCATCAAAATCACATGGGTGTTGTTATCAATACCGAGGCGCCCAATCAATTTCTCAAGGTGCTCTTTGGATGGCAGCATGCCCTTTACCTGACCTTTTTTCTTGCGCCACTTATCACCGTTGTAACTGGACTGAATGGCGCCGGGAACATGGGCCTGCAAATAAGCAGCCTTTGACCGCAGGTCGATAAATACCTTGTTTGGCGCGCCGATGTTGGTTTTTACCCAAACCGCATCGACCAGCGGCGGATTTGCATAGGCAGTCGTTGCGGATATGATCAACGACATCACCATGGAAATAACTGCAAAAATGACTTTTACACGTACATGCATCATCAACTTCCTCTATTTTCAAGTGAACTGTGGTTTGGCGTTTTTAAGTTGCTTCATGGTTTCATTATAGCCAATTTCGATGGTTTCATCAAAACACTTCCACTGGCGGATTTCAATGCCGCCCAGGGGTGGCTCGACAATAAGGTCAGCGCGACCGGCCTGTTTGCGGCTGATGGCTTCGCCGTTAACGGTTCCCGAACGCATCAAAATGGCGATAATCGGTGGTGACAGGGCTTTGCGATACCAAGGCCTGTTGTTTTCTCTTTCGAACCACTCGGTATCCATCATCTGCTCGCGGGCAACGTCAACGGCAATGACCGGGCCGCGATGTGCGCCGCGCATGACGTCGACGGGCATGTTGTCCAGAACACCGCCGTCAACCAGAATGCCGTGTTTGGTCGGAACAGGTGGCAAAATGCCGGGCAGGGCGATACTGGCTCGCAGGGCTTTCCATAATTTGTCAGTTTTGTGAATATGAACCAGGCCGTTGGTTAAATTTGACGATACGCAAAAAAATGGTGTCCATAAATCGGCAATATTTGCTTCGCCAAAATTTTCAAACAACAATCGTTCGACTTTGTGTCCGCGCACCAGCGACATCAGGGGAAGGGTATAGTCTGACAACGGGTTTGAGGAGACAAAGGAGTGGCGCACACGCCTTTCAATCTCATCAATCGTCCAACCATGGGCATGACATGCCGCTATAATAGCTCCCATGCTGGACCCACCAAGAAAGTCTATGGTGAGGCCCATGTCCTGGATGGCCCGTAAAGCACCGATATGGGCATAGGCGCGGGCACCGCCACCAGAAAGTACCACGCCCAGACCACGTCCGGTCAGAATTTTGGCCAGATGCTGCCAGTCAGCTTTGGTGTCGCGAATATGAAAATGCCGGTTGACCGGGATCGTGTCCAGCCAAGCTGTGGTTTTTTTTGGTAGACTGATGGTTTTGGGTTGCAGCAAAATCAGATCAACCAGTTGATGGATTGCCCGTTGGCGCAAAACCTCGATCGACAAGTCACTGTGCGGGCGTTCATCAGCGTTGGCGATGATTAGAATACGGTCGGCCTGTCTGGCACATTTGGCGTTCCAGGCGACTTCGCCGGATTGACCCAAAAACAGCACCAGGTCACACTGTGCTTCCAATTGGCTCAGGCGGTTAAGGCTTTCCATACCGTTTTTTGCAGAAATTACAGTATATTTGACCTCGTCTTCGGTAAGAACCTGGGTAAGTTTTCCCAGCATCAGGGATAAGTTGGAATTTTGAGAAGCAGGCAACAGGGCAATTGTTTTGGGTTCAAGCTTTCCTTGTGACTGGGTTGCCACCTGTTGCAGGCGATGAACCAGCAAGCGATTGAGTTCGTTCATAATAACCGGTTTGGATTGCACCAGACGGTCGAACTCCACCCGGGTTAATTTGATCAGCTCACAGTCGCGGATGGCCGTTACAGTGGCAGAACGGGGTTCACCGGATATCACAGCCATTTCGCCAACGGTTTCACCCGGCTTGATGACGGCCGACAATTGCGGATAACCGGTCGGGCCCGGAAAGTAAACGCCCAGTGAACCGGTCGTCACCACATAAATTGCATCGCCGGCATCGCCAGCTTCAAACAAATGGTCACCGGCGCGAATTTTCAGCCGTTCGGTAGCATTCAGAATGGTTGCACGAATCTGTGGGTCAAGCGACCGGAATATGTCGTGTCCGCTAGTTTTTGTCATGTATTATACGAAAAGCCAGAATGTTCTTTGAATCAGGTTTGGTATTGAGCATAAAGATATCACAGATTTGATTCAATCAGAGAAGTACCAGGTCAGGAAACAATGGGCGTACTAAATTCACAAATCAAACCTTCGTCATCGGAATTTAAATCAAATGCCAGCGCTATGGGGCAATTGATTGACGCATTGGAGCAAAAACGCAAGGCAGTTGCTTTGGGCGGTTCTGAAAAATCACGTCAGCGCCATTTGGACCGTGGCAAGTTATTGCCACGCCAGCGGGTAAATCAATTGCTTGATGCCGGAACACCGTTTTTGGAACTTGGCGGTTTGGCGGCTAACGATATGTATGGCGGTGATATTAACGCTGCAGGTCTCATTACTGGTATCGGTCAGGTTAGCGGGCGGGCGTGCATGATTGTCTGTAACGATGCCACGATCAAGGGTGGCACCTATTACCCGATGACCGTAAAAAAGCATTTGCGAGCGCAGGAAATAGCGCTCGAAAACCATCTGCCGTGCATTTATCTGGTTGATTCGGGCGGTGCTAATCTGCCCAATCAAACCGAAGTTTTTCCTGACCGGGAACATTTTGGCCGGATATTTTACAATCAGGCCAACATGTCGGCCAAAGGCATTGCCCAGATTGCCTGCGTTATGGGGTCGTGTACAGCTGGTGGTGCCTATGTTCCGGCCATGAGTGATGAAGCGGTTATTGTTCGCCAGCAAGGCACGATTTTTCTGGCTGGACCGCCGCTGGTGAAAGCTGCCACCGGTGAAGTGGTTTCTGCTGAAGATCTGGGCGGGGCAGAGGTGCACACCCGCGTGTCAGGCGTTGCTGATCATTATGCCCATGATGACAGCCATGCGCTGGAAATTGTCCGTGAAATTATCAGCAATCTCGGTGAATTCGAAAACCCGGCAATGATCAGCGATATTGAAGAACCGGCCCTTTCGGCGGAGGAATTAAATGGAACGGTGCCGGTTTCCCTGTCTAAACCCTATGATGTTCGTGAAGTGATCGCCCGACTGGTGGATGGCTCACAATTTGGCGAATTTAAAAAGAATTACGGTGAAACGCTGGTGACGGGATTTGCTAAAATCTGGGGCATGCGCGTGGGAATTTTGGCCAATAACGGTATTTTATATTCTGAGTCGGCACAAAAAGGGGCTCATTTTATTGAGCTGTGCTGCAAACGTAAAATCCCATTGCTGTTTTTGCAAAACATCTCCGGTTTTATGGTTGGCAGCAAATACGAATCCGGTGGAATTGCCAAAGACGGGGCCAAATTGGTCAATGCAGTTGCTTGCGCCAGAGTACCAAAAATCACCATTATTATTGGTGGTTCATTCGGGGCGGGAAATTATGGTATGTGCGGCCGCGCCTACAGCCCGCGGTTTCTGTTTACCTGGCCCAACAGTCGCACCTCAGTGATGGGAGGCGAACAGGCAGCCTCGGTGCTCGCGACAATCAAGCGCGATAACCTGGAAGCGGCAGGCAAAACCTGGTCGCAAATAGAAGAAGAAGAATTCAAACAACCCATCCGTGAGCAATATGAGGCAGAAGGCAACCCCTATTATGCAACTGCCCGCCTCTGGGATGACGGCATTATCACTCCGGCCGAAACCCGCGATGTACTGGGTTTGGCGTTTTCCATCACCCGCAACCGACCTGTTGAGAACACTGATTTTGGCGTTTTCAGGATGTAGAAAGAATCACCGTTAGACTTTGTGCTATGTTTTCTGCGGGCAAGTATTACCGGGGAGGGGGCAGATTATGCCACAAGGGAAACTGGATTATCGCCAGCTGATTGAACCAGCGTTGGCGCATTTGAGACAAACAGACCGTTATACCTATGTAGATGAGATTTCAGAAATACTGATCGAAAACCTTGAGTTTCCAGACGATGACTTGCTGCAATTGCTGCCAAGTGGTCGCCAGACGGTTTTTTATAGCCAGTTACAATGGGCCTTGAGTTACCTTGAGCAGGACCGGTTGATTGAGTCTGACGGAGCAGATGCCTACCGCATTACTGCGGTTGGGCGGCAATTCACCGGGGCCGATTTAGAGCGGACTGTAGCTGGCAAAGAACCTCTGCCGCAATTTTTTCAATCACCAGGTCAGCCGTTTGAAACCGGTATGGCAGAAGATGGTCCTGAAAGCGGGGTATCAAACCCGCACCTGGCCATGGCGCGGGAGTTTGAAACCATTTATCAGGATCTCAAGAGCAACGTTATTAAACGTATTTATGATCAAAGCCCGGCGTTTTTTGAAAACCTGATCATCGACCTGTTGCTGTCCATGGGGTATGGAGATCGCCGCCGTGACCTTGTTGCCCACCTTGGACGCTCGGGTGATGGGGGCATAGATGGCGCAATCAAACAGGACCAATTGGGACTGGATGTGGTTTATGTACAGGCCAAACGATATCGACCCGGTCTGGCTGTTCCGGTTTCAGCGGTGCGTGATTTTGCCGGGGCGCTGGAAGCCCACAAAGCCAATAAGGGTCTGTTTGTAACCACATCGCATTTCACCAAATCAGGCAGGGAGTTTATTACAGCGGTTTCCAGCCGAATTGTCCTGATTGATGGTGACAGGCTTTCCAGCTTGTTGATTCGCAACAATGTTGGGGTGTGTGTTCATGACACCTATGAGATAAAGCGAATTGACGAAGACTTTTTCAATAATGCTTGATCACACCAAAACGTTCCTATATTGTTCCTTTTCGATTGTGGACAAGCCTAACCTTACACTGGCACCTGACCCTTTGTTCCGGTAAGTTTGCGCCAATGTTTTCAGCAGCCCGATTTGAGGCAAAGGAGTTATTCACATGGCAGGTTCAGTAAATAAAGTCATTCTGGTGGGAAATCTGGGTTCTGACCCTGAAATCCGCCACACCCAGGACGGGCGCCCGATCGCAACGTTCAGTGTTGCAACATCGGAAAACTGGCGTGACAAAAATACCGGCGAGCGGCGCGAAAAAACCGAATGGCACCGGGTGGTGGTATTCAGTGAAGGGCTGGTGAAAGTGATTGAGCAATATGTAAAAAAGGGTTCGAAAGTTTATATTGAAGGCTCGCTGCAAACTCGTAAATGGACAGACCAGTCCGGCGTTGAAAAATACACTACTGAAGTGGTGATTCAGGGCTTTAACGGCACACTGACGATGCTCGATAGTCGCAATGCCGGTGGTGGTGCCGGTGCCGGATATGGTGCTAGCACCGGTGGTGATAACTTTGGCCAGTCCGGGCCAATGGATTCACCCGGCGGTTCTGGCGGTAGTTCTGGCGGCGAACAACCAAAAAATTTCACCCGTGATCTTGACGATGAGGTTCCGTTTTAAACCGGGATATTGTCCAACAGTCGGGTTTTGCCAAGCCACCCAGCTGCCAGCAGGCGGATCGGGTCACTTGGTGCTTTGAGCTTTGCCAGTGTGTTGGCGTGGCGTGCCTCGAGGTAGTCCAGTTTAAAACCGGCGGTTGATAGCACCTTACCGGCTTTTTGTGTCGCCAACTCTGTCTCAATACCGTTTCTGATATCGTTGGCTGCAACATGCAGTAATCGATTCATTTCCGGGGCAAGCTCCAGTTCCTGTTTGTTCAAATATGCATTGCGCGAAGAAAGCGCCAGGCCGCCGGGTCCGCGCACTGTTTCAACCGGAATAACCGTTGTTGGGATATTGAGATCACGGGCCATTTGCGTCACCACCATCAGCTGCTGATAGTCTTTTTCCCCAAACATCGCATAATCGCAATTGGCCATATTGAACAATTTGGCCACCACTGTGGTCACACCACCAAAAAAGTCCGGGCGGAAGCGATCTTCCAGACCTGCAAGGGCAGGGCCTTCAAGCAACACTTTACTGGTAAATCCGGGCGGGTAAACCTCGTCACCATCAGGTACAAAAACCAGATGAGCGCCCACTTGGGCCAGCATATCCAGATCACCCTGAATATCGCGCGGGTAGGTCGCAAGGTCTTCATTGGGGCTGAACTGTTTCGGATTGATAAAAATTGTCACCACAACCCGGTCGGCCAGACGAACGCCTTTGCGCACCAGTTCAAGGTGGCCTTCATGCAGGGCGCCCATGGTAGGGACCAGAGCTGTACGCAGCCCTTGCATTTTCCAGGCATTGACCTGAAAGCGTAACGCTTCAATGGTTGAAACAGTATTGAGACTCAAGGGCATTCAGCTCACTTAACCTGATTTATTCAAGTGCAACCTCTGTGTTTTCCTTTACCTGCTCCACAACAAAATAGAAACGGGTATTTTCTGTTTACGCCAGTCGCCTTACTGCGTATGGAAAGCTTAATGCCACCTTTTTTAAGACAGGATGCCAAAAATGACCAGCGTTACTGACCGTGCCATAAAAACTGAACCATTTCCCGATGAAACCAGTCTTGTTGAAGCCCTGGCCCACGCGGCCCGGTTTTCACCGCAAGAATCTGTTGAGGTTGAGGAACAGGCACGTCAGCTGGTCACGGCGATCAGGGCCGGGCGAAAGCAATCAGGTGGTATTGAAGAATTTATGCAGGAGTATGAACTGTCCAGCCGTGAAGGGCTGGTTCTGATGTGTCTGGCTGAAGCTTTGTTGCGCATTCCCGATGCGATCACTGCCGACAAGTTGATTGCCGATAAAATCGGCGGAGCGGAATGGGAAAAACATATGGGTAGTTCCCAGTCCCTGTTTGTTAATGCCTCAACCTGGGGTTTGATGCTAACCGGAACGTTGCTTGACCCGGAAAATGCGGCGAAAAAAGATACGGTTGGATATCTCACCCGCCTTGTTTCCAAACTTGGGGAGCCTGTTATTCGCCAAGCCATGCGCCATGCCATGAAAATTATGGGCAAGCAATTTGTCCTGGGTCGGGACATAAAAGAGGCATTGAGTGTGGCAGAACCATTGCGGCAAGCTGGTTACCGCTTTTCATTTGATATGCTGGGTGAGGCGGCTCACACCAAATCTGACGCAGAAAAGTATTTCAACGCGTATCAAAATGCCCTGAGCCATATGGCAAAATCGGGCAAAGCAGATGGTGGTGACATTTTTCAGCAACCATCTATCTCGATTAAACTGTCGGCCATTCATCCACGCTTTGAAGAAAAGCAGTTCGACAGGGTGATGGTGGAGTTGGTGCCAAGGCTGACCGGTCTGGCGGTGCAGGCCAAAAAAGCCAATCTGGGGCTGACCATAGATGCTGAAGAAATGGACCGGCTGGATTTGTCTCTGGATGTGATCAAAGCGTTGGCGGAAAATCCGGAACTGGCGAACTGGAACGGGCTTGGTCTGGCGGTGCAGGCCTATTCGCGTCGGGCCATGCCAGTGTTGAAATGGCTGGCCGACCTGGCCGGGCAGACTTCCCGTGTGATACCTGTAAGGCTGGTCAAGGGCGCTTATTGGGATACGGAAATCAAGCTGGCTCAGGAAGCTGGCCTGGAAGATTACCCGGTTTTTACCCGCAAAGTCTCGACCGATGTTTCTTATCTGGCCTGTGCCAGATACCTGCTTGAAAACCGTAAATTATTTTATCCACAATTTGCCAGCCACAATGCCCAGACCCTGGCCAGCATTTCTGTTATGGCGGGAAATAAAACCGGATATGAATGCCAGCGGCTACATGGCATGGGCCAGGCGTTGTTCGATCAGGTTATCGATAAACAGGGTCTGGACCTGCCTGCCCGGATTTATGCCCCGGTTGGCAGCCACGAGGACCTTTTGGCCTATCTGGTGCGTCGATTACTTGAAAACGGTGCCAACTCCTCCTTTGTGAACCGGCTGAGTGATGATGGGTTACCGATTGAGGAAATTATTGAGAACCCGGTAAACAAGTTGAGCAGTCTGGAGCAAATTCCCAACCCCGGTATTGTCATGCCTGGCGATATATTTGCACCTCGAAAAAATTCATCCGGGATTGCCCTGTGGCACCAAAGCACGCGCCAGGAAAATTTGACTGGAATGGAAAAGCATAGGGGCTCTATCGAAGCCAGTGCGATCATCGATGGAAAGGAAGTTTCCGGTGAAATGCCGCACGAGGTTCTGGCACCCTATGATCATTCAATTGTTGTTGGCAGGGTTAGTCATGCCCGAAAAGAACAAGTGCAAAAAGCGCTGGCAACAGCAACTGTTGCCCAAAGAGACTGGAACGGCATTGGTGGCGGGCAGCGAGCAGAAATATTGGAGAAAGCGGCCGGTCTTTTTGAAAAAAACCGACTGAAACTGATGTCGCTCTTGATTCGTGAAGCGGGAAAAACCGTTGATAACGCTTTGGGAGATATTCGTGAAGCTGTTGATTTTCTGCGCTATTACGCGGCGCAGGCGCGGGAAAAATTCTCGTCGCCGACAAGTCTGCCCGGTCCCACGGGTGAAAACAACGAGCTTTATCTTGAGGGGCGTGGGGTTTTTGCCTGTATTGCGCCATGGAATTTCCCGTTGGCGATTTTTACCGGGCAGATTTCTGCAGCACTGGCTGCTGGCAACGCTGTGGTGGCCAAACCTGCTGAACAGACACCGCTGATTGCATCGGTAGCAGTTAAATTGTTGCATGAGGCTGGCGTTCACCCCTCAGCCTTGCAGTTTTTGCCGGGCAGGGGAGCGGAAATTGGGGCGGAACTGGTTGGTAATCTGCACACTTCTGGTGTTGCCTTTACCGGCTCGACGGAAACGGCGCAGATAATCAATCAGTCTCTGGCTGCCAGACAGGGGCCTATTGTTCCATTTATTGCTGAAACCGGCGGGATGAACACGATGCTGGCTGATTCTTCGGCTCTGCCTGAACAAGTGGTGTCAGATGTGGTTTATTCAGCCTTTGACAGTGCCGGGCAGCGCTGTTCGGCGGCCCGTATTCTGTTTGTACAGTCCGATATTGCCGGGCGGGTTATTGCCATGTTGCAGGGGGCCATGGAAGAGTTGCAAATCGGCAACCCGGAAAATTACCAGACCGATATTGGCCCGGTTATCGACCAGCAGGCCAAATCTATTCTTGATGCGCACAAGGCAAAAATGGCGGACATGGGTAAAACCTTGATGGATATGCCTCTGTCTAGCCAAAGCCAATCTGGCACTTTTGTATCTCCGGCAGCCTACCAGCTCGATAGTATTGAGCCGTTGAAACGCGAAGTTTTTGGGCCGGTGCTACATGTGGTGACGTTTTCGGCTGATCGCCTCGGGCAGGTCTGTGATGCGGTTAACCAGACCGGTTATGGCCTGACCTTTGGCCTGCACACTCGCATTGAGCAAACCGCCCGGGAAGTCAGCCAGCGCATCAGAGCCGGGAACATTTATATTAACCGCAACCAGATCGGGGCGGTTGTCGGGGCCCAGCCCTTTGGTGGTCACCGGCTGTCTGGTACAGGCCCAAAAGCAGGCGGCCCCAACTATTTGACACGCTTTGCTACTGAAACAGTTGTTTCTACCGATACGACTGCCTCTGGAGGTAATGCCGCACTTTTGTCTTTGACTGGTTAAAAACTCTGATAAGGGCTTTTTATATCTGCAATGAATGGTTATCTTGAATGTTATGAGTAAAACACCTGTTGCCAGACCAAATGCCCCTGCAACCACCTCGTCTGATGATGAGGTGGCCGGTTTTCTGCGCAAGGTTAAAACCATGGCACCTGTTGCTGCCAAACAAGGCGGGCAGGGTCGACTGATTTTTGCCCTTGATGCTACCTTGAGCCGTGAGGCCACATGGGATCAGGCCCAGCACATTCAATCCGGAATGTTTGCTGAAGCAGCCCGTATTGGTGGCCTTGATGTGCAATTGGTCTATTTCCGTGGCTATAACGAGTGTCAGGCGTCGAAATGGGTGGATGACCCCAAGCAACTTGGCCGTCTGATGACCAAAGTGAAGTGCCGGGGTGGACATACCCAGATCGGAAAAATTCTGAGCCATATCAAGCGGGAAAATACCAAAGGAAAAGTAGACGCTGTTGTCTATGTGGGTGACTGCATGGAAGAAAACATCGACAAGTTGTGTCAAACTGCTGGCGAAGTGGGCTTGCTGCATGTACCTGTGTTCATGTTTCAGGAAGGTCACGACATGCAGGCAACTACTGCCTTTAAAGAAATCGCCCGTTTGACCGGCGGTGCCCACTGCCGGTTCTCGGTGGATGCGGCTGACCAACTGCGCCAGCTGTTACGCGCCGTTGCCATTTATGCTGCGGGTGGACGAAATGCGTTGGCAAAATTTGCCCTGAAGAATTCACAAGGGTCGCTATTACTGGAGCAACTAAGATAATGCAATTACTCCTTGCCGCGCTGGTTTTGGGCCTTTTTTGGCTTGCCATCAAGAAAATGGCGGCGTCCAATCCGGCCAATTTGAAAACCAATCTGCGCAAAGTTGCCGGTGTTGTCGCCGTCGGCCTGTCAATCATTCTTACATTGCGGGGTGGCTTGGTGATTGCCATCCCGATATTTTTTGTCGGTCTGGGACTGTTGGGACTGGGGCATCTTGCCGGGATTAATTTGCCCTGGTCAAAAAAGTCTGTCGGGCAACGTTCGCACGTTCGAACCAAAATGTTGTTGATGGAACTTGACCATGACAGCGGTCAGATTGAAGGCGAAGTGTTAAGTGGCCAGTTTGGAGGACAACCGCTTGGCAGCCTGGACCTTGAGGAATTGATGGTGGTGCTTGAAGAATGTATTGGGGCAGGCGACCAAAGCGCCCAATTGCTGCAGGCTTACCTTGATAGCAAACATCCTGAATGGTCAGACGGGATTGATGGCGACAAGCGCCAGGGTACAGCGCCTGCTTCGGGTGGGACAATGACAGAGCAGGAAGCATTGGCAATTCTTGGCCTTGAGCCAGGAGCATCAAAGCGCAAGATCAAATCAGCCCATCGTGGTTTGATGAAAAAATATCACCCCGATCATGGTGGCTCAGACTATCTCGCCACCAAGATCAACGAAGCAAAAGATGTTTTGATCGAATAAACCTAACTACGAGGTGCGAGTGCGAAGCAGCCGAAGCCTTTTCTGGACAGGGTACGACAGGCACGCGCTGCGGTTTTACGGTTAAAGCCGGCGAAACGGGCCCGATAGAATTTGGAACCGTTTTTGTTCACCTCAATGGTGAATGCCACTTTGCCCCGAAGGTTTTTACGCGCTTTTTCTGTCGCATTTGCAAGGCGTCCGGTTGCGCCTTTCTTGCTGGGGAAGGCACCAATCTGAATGTTCCAGGTATCGCTGTGATTGCTGGTTTTTTTTGGTTGATTGCTGGCTTTTGGTAGTGGGGCTTCAGCAACCTTGGTGACGGACTTGACCGGAACGATTTGCGGCGGGTTGGTTTGCGGGATGATCAAATCTGACTTGGTTGAGCTGACCACGGCAAAAGAACCATCGTCATTTTTAAACGGGGCAATTTCAGCTTGGCCTTCATCATCGATGATGCTGGCTGTTTTAAAGGTTGAAACAGCAGCTTGTACGGGTTTGGCCGGGATAAGGCGATCTTGTTGTTTTTTGGCCAACACCACCGGTTTTTGAAAAACCGGCTTTTTGCGGGGCAGCGGTGGGTTTTTTACAACTGCCAGTCTTGTCGTTGCAGCCCGAACAGGTTTGTAACCAGGTGGCCTGCCTGCTGTGCTGGCGATACGGGTGGAGTTGGTCAACCGTTTTTTGGCAAACATGCGTTTGATCAGGGAGCTCATATAACGGTTGCGCGCTCTGCCGGTCCGGCCTCCCATAACCACCGCAACAATGCGTTTTTTGCCGCGACGGACAGATGAAGTAAGATTAAAGCCAGAAGCGCGGGTATAACCGGTCTTGATACCGTCAACACCTACTACCCGACCCAACAACTTGTTGTTGTTGCCAAACCGGCGACCGCGGTAGCTAAAGCGCTTGGTGCCAAAGAACTTGTAATAGCGCGGAAAATCGCGTTGCATCCGCAGACCCAGAGTTGCCATATCGCGCGCAGTGGTGCGTTGGCGGCGGTCGGGCAAGCCTGAAGCATTGCGAAAAGTTGTACGGGTCATGCCGATCCGTCGAGCGGTTGTCGTCATGCGGCGGGCAAAACGAGTTTCGC
>UOEC01000041.1_pt1 | contig 14929 bp, 14 predicted proteins | sample 1988601 | NCBI WGS metagenome assembly UOEC01 (sample SAMEA4712195, study PRJEB27164) | hydrothermal vent metagenome | biome: marine basaltic hydrothermal vent biome; feature: marine hydrothermal vent; material: mineral | place: Pacific Ocean | collected 2011-06-14/2011-07-23 | depth 1719 m
AACCAATCAGGCCGAGCGCACCAAGCTGGAGGCCGAACGTTCAGAGTTGGCAACGGAATACAATAAAGCCCAGGCCACCGAGCAGGAACTGCTGGCCGGTTCGCAAACCCTTGAGCGTTACACCTCGATGTTCCAGACCTTTGTCGACAGTCTGAATAATCAGATCGCGGCTCAAAACACCCTGATCAACAAATTGTCCATCGACACCGAACAGCGCATCGTCTTGTACAAATCCCTTGAAGATTCACTCAAAACCGCCGCCCAGCAGGAAGTAGCTCACCAGATCAATACTCTTGGCACCAAGGTAGATACAGCAGCTGAAGAAACCATGGCCGGTATCGGAGCGGCGGCCCAGCGCCATATTGCAGATCTTCTGGAACTGCATGAATCAAATATGGTCAATACGGCTGAAATTCAACGCCGCAAAAAGCTGGCTGATGAAGCCTTTGCCCGGCGCTTTTCTGATGTCATGGAAAAACACGAAGCGTCCAACTACACAGCTGGCTGAGCAACATGGCCCCCCAGTCTTCAACGCCTCCTTCCACAGTGCAATATGCCACCCGGCATTATTTTCAGGCGGTCGATGCCGCTTTTGACGCCCTTGATCAGATTTTCGAAACCGAAGGCATTTGGGTCAAAAAGCACAATCTGATTTATGAGGTGGTCAATCTGCATCTCGGCCATTTGCGCTGGGCCTTTGAGTGCTGGAAAAAAAACGTCTGGTTCCTCGATAAATTCAACATTGATCTTCTCGATTCCGGCATGCCCGCCTACCAGCATGTTTTGCAGATCGAAAATGACCGCGCCCGGATCGAGGAACGCCTCGCCGAACTGCCCGAAACCGGCCAGATCAAAAACGAAATGGCCGAACTGATGTTAAAGTACAAACAGTTTCCAGCAGCTTTACAAAAAACCATGGGCGAACGGATGTATTTTGATGCCCTGGACAAAGGCCCGTCTTTTCGCCCGTTCACAGCGCCTGTGACGGTCAAACATTCTTTTAACCCACGTTCCAAACGTCCCTTTTATGTGGTTCACTGGGCCGTTTATGATGGCCGCCAGAATATTCCGGTGGTCTATATGGCCGTCATTGAAGACTCATCGCCCGAAGCTCCCCGCCCGGTTCCCAAAAAAACCGGCCCCTGGGGCGATGTTGGCGGCGATACAATGCTGGGTGATGGCCTTCCCAACAAACAAATCTCCGATGCATTTACTGCATTTGTCAAAGACAATTCGCAATACTCCCTCACCCTGACCACCATTGCCACCGCCATGGACAAGGATTTCCCCACTCTGCACCCCAAACAATTGCGCCGCTTTGTTTTGGGTCCGCTCTATATTGGTGGCGTTACCAGCCATCACAAGCGGGTGGAAACAATTTTGAGCGGCGTCAGTAACCCGCAAGACAACTGGTTGCTGAACTGGACTTTGCAGGAATTGCTGTCCAAGCAGGAAATCTCCTCCAAACACGGCCTGTGGGGCAAAGCGGTCTCAAAAGAGATTTATCACATCGACACCAGTAATCTTGATGCAGCAAAAAATGGCGTCAGTTCCCAGGAAAAACACGCCCTGGTACCCCATGAGGCATTCCAGAAAGCTTATGCAACCGGTGTTGCAGAAAATATTTTTGACGGTTATCAACTTTATGTGGCCAGCGGCGACCACATTATCAGACATGTTTAGGAGGCCACCCAGGTGGTTTTAAAATGGATACAGGACTGACAACACTTTCAGAAAAAGACATTCTCAAACACCTGACCACCGCCCAGTCATTGGTCGAACGGGCAACTGTTGTTGTCAAGACTGATACCAGCCGGTCAAAAACCAAACTGGCCGGCACCCGCCGCCGGTTTGTGTCAACAGTTTCAACCGGCGGTTCAACCAATACCGTCAATGTCAAGATCACCGACACCATTCAGGCCATTGCCCCGCAAGACGGCATGTTGTCCATCGCCCAGCACACCCTGAAATTCCGCCTGCGTCGCGCCCTTGCGGTTGCCCTTGCGGTACAGGATATTTTTGCCCGGCAAAGCGACCTTGAAAGCCTCGCGGTTGAAAACAAAAGCGCGCCCCTTTCTGGCGACAAGGCCAGCCGCTTTCACAATCTTCTAGCCGCTGGCAGTTTTGTTGCCGCCTTTACCGCTGCTTCCTTCATTAGCCAAACCATCGACACCAGCGATGACCCAACCAGCGATTTGCCCGAGCCGGTATTTTCCTTTGACTCACCCCACGAGGCCCTAAAACATTTTCTCTACGGGCTGGACAGCGCCATCACCGAAGCGCCCGATGACGCTCAAATGATGGCTCGCGCCAAGGGGTTTGCCCGCGCCATGCTCGAAGGTTTGACTGCCCGTCAGGCCCGCTTTGATGTGCTTAAATCCTTTGAACAAAACCACATCCGCCTTGATGCTGATGATTTTGAACTGAACGGTTTTGACATTCGCGATCGGGGCAAGCGCCAGAAGCTGGTGATGAATTTCAAAAAGCCCAACGAGCTGATCGGCAACCACATCGCCAAGTACCAGGCCATCAAACTGACCAAAATGATGATGGCCTATGACTTTGACCGCCAACTCAATCCCTTTGTTGATCTTGGTGGTTTCCTGTTTACCTTCATCGGTGATGGCAATCCCGGCACCGGCAAGACCACCCTCATTCAAATGATCGCCGGCCTGATCAAGGATTATTGTGACGTTGCCAGTTATCCGTTTTATTACGAGAACTTCGGGGTTGACCAGATCAGTTCCTATCAGGGCAAATCAGGCCAGAACTGCAAGCAGTTCATCACCAATGTCCTTAACCCCAAAGTCATCGCCTTTGGCACTGTCGATGATATTGACCAGGTCGCCTCCAAGCGTTCAGATGATCGCGCTTCGGCCGGGCAACAGGAAATCACCGCTGTTTTGATGGAAGGTTTTTCCGGCTCAGGCACCGTCATTCGCGGCAATTGCACCTTTGGCATGTTTTCCAACTATCCCGAAAATGTCGATGATGCCCTGCGTCAGCGTGCCAGCGCCCGTTGGCTGGTGGACGGTCCGCAAACCACCGACGACTATATCGACATTTTTGCCCTGCTGCTTGGCAAGAACCACGACATCAAGCTGGGCAACCACGACCTTTATGCCGCCCAGGAAATTCGCCAGGCGGTGTCCAGCGCCTATGAAAAACACGCCAAACCCCAGGAAGACGCGCTCCTGAAAGTTTTTGACAAATTCGGCAAGGCCAATGGCGAATTGAAAAACCTCAAAGACATCGGCCTTTATCTTCATGCCATCAAACAGGCCGAACCGCGCTTTACCGGCCGGGCGATCAAGAACATCACCGATGCGGTAAAAATGCGGGCCATGGACATTGATCTGCCCGATGAATGGTTCGAGGACCCGGCCCGCTTCATCCATAAAACTTTCGATGAAAAACGCGACATGATTGCCGAACTGCGCACCCCCATTACCCTTGAAATGATCGTGCAGGAAGTCAACCGCTACGCTGATTCTGAATTCCGCTATACCGACAAATCAGATTCAGTTGCTGTTGAAAACATCATCCGCGACCTGCGGGTGCGCGAGCGCGCTGCTGCAGAAATCACCGAGATGAAAGAGGCCGGACACTGGAGTAGCAACTGATGGGGGGTAACGACTGATGGAACGCCTGATCGACAACGCCCTGATCTATGGCGCGATGTTTCCGGTCGATGATCCCTATTTGATCAAGCGATACAACACCGCCCTGAAAGGCTTTGGCCTGACGGAAACCAAACTTGAAAAATTTGTTATTGATGCAGCAGGCTATTCACCCGAAATTGCCAAAGAGTGCAAAAACGAAGACTACCTCAATCCCCATGGCATCAACCGCCGGTTTATTATTTTATCACCGGAACAGGAAAGCCTGCCCGTGGTCTATAATCAGTTCTCATCAACCTATGATCTGATGATGGCCTTCTTCCGCAAAAATGCTGAAAGCCTGCGCACCCTTACTTTGAAAGATGTGGTGTTTGGTGAAATCGAAAACTCAACTTTTCGCATTGAAACCATCGATGACATTTTGTCCATCCACGAGGTTGAGTTCAATGTCCGCACCGGCGGCAGGATTTTCGAAAAAGCCGGTGAACTGCGCGAGTTGCTCGACCGGTTTTTCGCTGAAAAAAACAGCTGGCAGAACAATGATCTGATGAACCAGATTCTTGAACGCGGCAATCTGGTCGGCGATATCCGCTACAATAACATTGTCCCCCGTCATACCCGTTTCCAATTGCCCTCATTCTGGACCCGGCACTTTGAGGGCATCTATGTTTTTCGTGAAATAAATGACGATGTAACCATTATTGGCCACCCGGAAACCCCGGAATTTTTGTCATCCAATCAACATAATTTCAAATATGTCAGTTTTGAAGATTCTGAAACCGTTTACGCCTTTTTGAAAAACAGCGGCCGGATTGCCGGATTTGAACCTGACTGGCTCAAATCCTCCGGGCTGGTTGATTTGCGCAGCGAAATTCTGGTCCGCTCAGCCATGGGTAAAACCGACAAAAAAACCGACTTGAACACCCTCAACCCCAGTCAGGTCCGTAACTGGATACACCAAAACCTCGATGAACTGTCACAAGACGGCACTTTCAGTTTTTTGACCACGGTGCAAAAGAGCCTGCTAAATACGAGCCTGCCAAGCTTGAAAAACACCACCGCTGCTCTTAAGTTAATGATACTAAGGGCAAATCCTGCCCACCATGATCGCGTATTGGTCGCCCGCATGCTTTCACAGTACGCACCATTTGATTTCTACACCAAGTTTGCCGTAAACAAACAAGCCTTTTATGACGACTATGCAGAACTTGAAGAAAATTTGCGCGACTATGTCGTTAACAAAATTACCAAAAACTATTTTCCCAACCGAAAAAAATACTGGGAAAATCTGTTTGCTGAACCGGAGGACTGATCATTGCTCGACCCATTTTTTGACTGGATCAAAAGACTGTACGCGCTGATCATTTCAGCCATCAAAGGCACATACAAGGCAATTCTCGCCCCCTTTGTCTATCTCTATACCCTGTATAAAACCTCCGGCTGGATTTTGCGTGGCATTTTGCTGGTTCTACTCATTCCACTGTTTGTAACCTATGGCTGGTTCATCTGGAGCGCCATGTGGATACGCGGCTATGATATCAACTACGCCGATAAATACGAGAACGGTGAACTGACCGTAACCTCCGGTGAGCAAGTTTCTGCTGAAGGCGGTTCCAGCGACAGCAAAACCTGCGGGCGATCATCCATCGCCAGGGTGAGCGCTGACCTGATTGATTTCAACGTCAACCAGAATTCCTGGATTTCTTCCATGCCAGCCTATAAAGCCGGGTTTTTCGGATTTGGCTGGGACAACACCCCATGGCTGGACAACAAGGCCAGTTTTCAGCGCGGTGTTCATCAGGCCGTTCAGCGCACCGCTGTTGAATTAACCGATACCATGGGCCGTATTCGTGGCACTTCGGAAGTCAACAGGGATTTGCAAGGGGCCCGAAGCGCCGTGCAGTTTGATGAGTTTACATGGTACTTCAACCCTTTTGATTCAAAACGCCCCTTTGGCCCAACCACCAAAACACCGACCTATTATCGCGGCGCTATTTCCCAATTTCGAAGCTTTAACACTGCGCTGGAAAAATGCCAGGCGACCTTTGATGCCCGCGCCGATAATCTGCGCACCTTGCTTGATCGCATAGCCAAGGATATTGGCTCCACCTCAGCCTCAATCAAAAGACGCTCAGAAGCCAGCAACGCCGGCTGGTTTGATTTTTATGCCGATAACCAGTTCATGTACGCCAAAGGCCAGCTTTATGGCTATTACGGAATTCTTCGCGCCGCCCATTCCGATTTTCGCGGCATCATCGAAAAACGAAATCTCGAAGACGTCTGGAACAACATGGAAAGCCAGATTCGTTCCGCCCTTGAACTCGACCCGATGATCATTTCCAACGGCAAGGAAGATGGCTGGCTAATGCCCACCCACGTCACCACCATGGGCTTTTATGTTTTGCGGGTACGCTCAAATCTGGTTGAGATCAGGTCAGTGCTGGACCGGTAAAGGGTGGCGCCGGGGTCTAAGTTGTAACATGCAATGCCTTGCACCGATTTTCCAGATCAGGCCAATTGCCGCAAGGCTTCTCCTGCAATCATCGCCACTGACACAGCAACATTAAGAGATCGCGCTTCTGGCTGAATTGGAATGGTGATGCTGTGGTTGACACTCTTGTGCACACTCTCTGGCACCCCGGCACTTTCACGACCGAACATGACAACATCGCCCGTCTGAAACTCAAATTCCGTATAGCCAGACGAGGCTTTTGTTGTCGCCAGAATCAGGCGCTGCCCACCCATCTCCTGGACAAAATGTTCATAGGAATCATGTCGGGAAATCTTCACCTGATCAATATAATCCATACCCGCCCGTCGAAATGACTTTAACGACCACTGAAAACCTGCTGGTTCTATAATATGCACCCCAAACCCAAGACAGGCAGCCGTTCGCAGGATTGTACCGGTGTTTTGTGGGATATCAGGCTGATAAAGGGCAATTTCGATCACGGTTTTTTGTCTCTTGTTTGTGCACATAACTGGTTACAATACTTACAGCATCAAATGCGGCGATTTTGCTGTTAAACTGCGACATATCATGGCTGGACATTCATGTCGCGTGGTGCCAAAACACCGTAAGGGATATTAAACAAACTTTAATGTTGAAGCGAACCTGAAGGATAAGAAAAGTGTCCACAGTAGAAGAACCCCACGGTACCCGCCGCGATTTTTTATATATCGCGACTGGCGCAGTTGGCGCCGTCGGTGTTGCAGCCGTTGCCTGGCCATTTATTGACCAAATGAACCCCAGCGCCTCCGTGCTGGCGCTGTCAACCGCTGAATTTGATTTGGCCCCGATTGAAGTTGGCCAGAGTATTACGGTGAAATGGCGCGGCAACCCGGTTTTTATCCGACACCGCACAGAAAAAGAAATTGCTGAATCAAAAGCAACACCGATGTCCGATCTCGTTGATCCTGTTTCTCGCAATGTCAATGCACCCGAGGGCTCTGATGCTTCAGATATCAATCGCGTTGTTGATGGCAAAGAAAACATGCTGATCATGATGGCCATCTGCACGCACCTTGGTTGCGTACCGGTTGGCGAAGCCGGTGACTTTGATGGCTGGTTCTGCCCCTGTCACGGATCGCATTATGATACATCTGGACGTATTCGCAGCGGCCCGGCGCCACGCAATCTTGATGTGCCGCCTTACAAATACATCACCGACACCAAAATCCTCGTAGGTTAAAGCGGGTTAAAGCTGGTTAAAGGAAAATCGCAATGAGCGGAAATTCAAATTATCAATTCAAAAATCCGGTCGTAAACTGGCTGGATACCAGATTGCCTATTTTCAGTCTGATCAAAGTTCAGGCAATGGACTTTCCAACCCCCAAGAACCTCAATTACTGGTGGACCTTTGGCGGTATTCTGGCCATCATGCTGGTTATTCAGTTAATTACCGGCATTGTTCTGGTGATGCATTACACCCCAACCACCGAACTGGCGTTTACCTCGGTTGAAAACATTATGCGCGATGTCAACTACGGTTGGCTGCTGCGTTATCTGCACGCCAATGGCGCTTCAATGTTCTTTTTGGCTGTCTATATTCACATATTCCGCGGCATGTATTACGGCTCTTACAAAGAACCGCGCGAAGTGCTCTGGATGCTCGGTGTGTTTATCTTTATCGTCATGATGGCAACTGCCTTTATGGGTTATGTGCTGCCATGGGGGCAAATGAGCTTTTGGGGTGCCAAGGTTATTACCAGCCTGTTCTCGGCAATTCCTTATGTCGGTGATCCCATTGTTACCTGGTTGTGGGGCGGCTTCAATGTTGGCGACCCAACGCTGACCCGGTTCTTCTCACTGCATTATCTGTTGCCATTTGTTCTGGCTGCCCTGGTGTTTCTTCACATTTGGGCCCTGCATGTACCTGGCAACAGCAACCCGACCGGCGTTGAAGTCAAGTCAGATGCCGATACCATTCCGTTTCATCCTTACTACACCATCAAAGACCTGTATGCGATTATGCTGTTCATGATGCTGTTGGCAGCCTTTGTATTTTTTGCGCCAAACTTCCTTGGGCACCCGGACAATTACAATGAGGCCAACTCACTGGTAACACCGGCAAACATTGTTCCTGAATGGTATTTCCTGCCGTTCTATGCAATTTTGCGGGCTATTCCTGACAAGTTGTTTGGCGTCATTGCGATGTTCTCGTCATTGCTGGTCCTTCTGGCCTTGCCATGGCTCGACTCATCGAAAGTGCGCTCTGGCAAATACCGCCCGCTGTTCAAACAGTTTTTCTGGTTGTTTATCATCAATTTCCTGGTTCTGGCTCTGGTTGGTGGCAATCCTCCTGTAGGGGCATGGGTGATAATCGGGCAAATCTCAACCGCCTATTACTTCTTCCACCTGCTGATTTTGCTGCCTTTGCTTGGCTTGATCGAAAAACCCAAACCACTACCGGCCTCCATCAGTGAAGATGTGCTGGCCAACAGCAAATCAAAGTCATGAGGAATATAAAGACAATGAAAAAACTTTTTAAAAGCCTTGCCATTCTCGGTATTTTTGGCAGCCTCATGTCAACCCAGGCAATCGCTAAGCCGCTTGAGGCAACCAATTACGATTTTTCGTTTGAAGGCATTTTCGGCACCTTTGACCGGGCCCAGTTGCAACGTGGTTTGCAGGTTTATCAGGAAGTCTGTGCTGCCTGTCACTCCCTTAAACGGGTGGCGTATCGCAATCTCAGCGAACCGGGCGGGCCTGAATTTTCCGTAGCCCAGATTAAAGCTTTTGCGGCTCAGGCAGACGTAACCGATGGCCCGAATGAAGAAGGCGAAATGTTCCAGCGTCCTGGACGCCCTTCTGACCGCTTTGTCTCACCCTTCCCCAATGATGAAGCTGCCAAGGCCAGCAACAATGGTGCGTTTCCACCAGACTTGTCCTTGATTACCAAGGCGCGCGCCGGCTGGCATGGTACGCCCAAATCGCTTTACACCTACTCTCTGTTCAATGGTTCAGGCGGGCCTGAATATGTTGCCTCTCTGCTTTCAGGTTATGGTCGCGAAGCCCCCGATGGGTTAGAAAAAGACGGCTTGAGTTACAACCCGTTTTTCTACGGCAGATGGATTGCCATGTCATCGCCCCTGAGCGAAGATGGTGTTGAATATGGTGATGGCACCAAGGCAACCGTGGAACAACAAGCCAAAGACGTTGCTGTATTCCTGACCTGGGCGGCTGAACCCAAAATGGAAGAGCGCAAGCGCCTCGGTCTGATGGTGCTGCTCTACATGGCTATTTTTACCGCCATGCTTTATCTGGTTAAAAAAGCAGTCTGGTCAAAAGTAGAACATTGATGACAGGTACGGTTCTGGGCATCATTGGCGGGTCAGGTGTTTATGACCTGGATATGGATGATGCCCGCTGGGAGACTATCAACAGCGCCTGGGGAGAACCTTCCGATCAGGTGCGACGCGGCACCATTGACGGTTTACCGGTGGTTTTTTTGCCACGCCATGGCCGTGGTCACAAAATTACCCCGTCAGATATAAACTACCGGGCCAATATTGACTGCCTGAAACAGGCTGGTGTAACCGACCTGATTTCAGTATCTGCCTGCGGGTCGTTCCGCGAGCACCTGCCACCGGGAACCTTTGTCATTGTCGACCAATATATCGACCACACCAAAGGACGCGCTAGCAGCTTCTTTGGTAAAGGCTGTGTGGCTCATGTTTCCCTTGCCGATCCAACCTCACCCCTGCTTGCCGACGTTGCCGAAGCAGCAGCAAAAGCTGAAAACATCACCCACCATCGCGGTGGCACGTTTCTGGTTATGGAAGGTCCGCAATTTTCAACCAAGGCTGAAAGCCATATGTACCGCTCCTGGGGCTGCGATATTATCGGTATGACCAGCATGCCCGAAGCCAAATTGGCCCGGGAAGCCGAAATTTGTTATGCCAATATCGGTATGGTCACTGATTTTGATTCATGGCACCTTGAGCATGGTGCCGTCGACATAACAACCATTCTTGAGGTCATGCGTGCCAATGTCGGCAATGCCCAAAAACTGGTCAAACGCATCGCCAAAGACATGCCCCGTCAGCACCCTGCCTGCCCCATCGGGTCCGACAGAGCGCTGGAGTTTGCCATCATCACCCAACGCGAAGATCGCGACCCCTCGCTGGTCCACAAACTCGATACCATCGCTGGACGGGTCCTGTAAGTTTATTTGTACGACGGAATCCGGTACTGCACCGGCCAACCATTGTCTTTCAGGCAATAATTGTACTGTTTCCACAAACCAATTGCCTTACGGCGGTGTTTGGCCACACCGGGCTTGGCGCGGGCCTTGCGACCGGCAAACATGGCGCGGGTTTTATAATAATTGCAATAGGAAAGGGCATAAGGCTCATCGCCATACCGGTAAAACCCGGCATTGGCGGATTGTGAAAATGATGTTGCTGCAAATGCGGCAAGCACTGTCAGGGAGATGGAGTTGAACATTGGCTACTCCTTTGTACAAAAGCTGCATACTCACTCAATATAGGCATGGCGCAACGATAATGTGACTACTTTTTTCGGTCAACGATAAAACGGGCTGCCGCATAAAGGTTTTCCGCCTTTTCACCAAACAGGCTAAGCGCCTCACAGGCTTCATCACTCAAAAGTGCCGCTCGCTGTTTGGCCCCGGCAAGGCCATAAAGGTCAATGAAAGTTGACTTTCCCGCCTCGGCATCTTTCTGGGTTGCCTTGCCCAGCTGTTCGGGCGATGATTCCACATCAAGCACATCATCGGCAATTTGAAAAGCCAGCCCAACTTTTTGCGCATAAGTCGCAAGTGCCGCAAATTGCTCAGGTGTTCCGCCTGCCAGAATAGCCCCTGAAACAAGCGAGAAGTGAAACAATGCCCCGGTTTTCAGGTTTTGGATTTTGATGATTTCCTCAAGGCTTTGTCCCGTGTGCTTTTCCGCTTCAAGATCAAGCATTTGCCCGCCAACCATACCGTTGTGACCCGATGCCTTTGCCAGCGCAAGCACCAGTTGGCTGCGCACTGCCGGATCCCCATGGGTTTGCTCATCTGCAATGATTTCAAAGGCATAAGTCAATAACCCGTCACCTGCCAAAATCGCAGTAGCCTCATCAAAGGCGATATGGCTGGTTGGTTTGCCACGGCGCAAATCATCATCATCCATGGCCGGTAAATCATCATGCACCAGCGAGTAGCAATGGATACATTCAAGTGCCGCCCCGACCCGCAAAGCATTTTGCCGTTCAGCCCCAAGCATCTGCGCACTTTCACAAACAAAAAACGGTCGCAGCCGCTTGCCCTGACCCAATGCGGAATAGCGCATCGCTTCACCAATGCGCGGGGCAGCAAAGTTCTTCAAAGCCAGCAATTCACCCAGCAGGTTTTCTGTTTCATCTGCAGTGGTTTTTAGAATTTCAAGAAAAGACATGCAGCAAGCCATCGGGGGTTTCAGAGATGTCCTGCTCTTATATAAGCCTGCCTGTGAACATCAACAGGAAACTTCAAGACTCCATTTGACAAAAAGAACATTGACGTATTTCAAAATTCCAGCGGTCGTCCCTCCTGGGACTATCAGCGGTGTAACAATCCGGGAATTTCTGTTAAGGAAAACCCACTTTTCATGACCGGCACTTGTGCCTGCAGACCACCACAGCACAACATCTCGTATAGAACAAAACCTGAATCGCATCGAGTCAGCGATTCGGTCACCTTGTGTTCCCCTTTGATTCCAAAGATTAACAGCATAAAAAAACCAGCCATCACGCGAGGGGGGGACGTGGATGGCTGGCTCTCTTAAAACAAGGCCCGGACTATTGAGGGTCAGGGGGGGATCAGCGTAAAGCCCGAGCCTTGCAAAACTTTTTTAAGAAACGCCTCTTGTTATTGGTTGTTGTGTTGTTTCTTCATGCGGTTAACTTGATACGGGTTTTAGCAAGGCCGGTCTGAACCAATTCTGAGGACGCCGTTCATTTTCGGTTCATCAATATCCCAGTGTTTTATCCACTACCGTCGGCATTTCCCCGTTTTTAAAAAACCTGGTAATATTGCCTGCTGCCAGCACCGAAGCGGTATGATAATTGGTGCGGGCCGAAATGTGGGGCAGGACGGTGACTTTGGGATGTTGCCACAAAGGACTGTCCTGCGGCAGGGGCTCTATATCAAACACATCGAGTACGGCATGTTTCAGATGACCGCTGTCAAGCGCTGCCAATAAAGCCTGATCGTTGATTACCGGCCCGCGGGCAAAATTGATTATCGAGGCGCCGTTTGGCAACAATGCCAGGGTTTCCTCATTCAGCAAACTGTGGGTCTGGTCGGTCAGCGGCACCAGTACAATCAATATGTCCGAACGCTTTAGAATCTGGCTTAGCCCGTCCGGCCCAGCATAAGTTGTCACCCTTGCAATTTCTGCCTTTGAGCGGCTCCAACCACAAACCTCAAAACCGTTGGCTAGCAGCCGACCGGCTGCCGCCGTTCCCAGCTTGCCAAGTCCCAACACCCCCACACACCGCTGCGATGGCAAAGGCAACTCATGGTGCTGCCAGATTTTGCGCTCCTGCTGGACGCGGTACGCTGGCATATCGCGATGCAGATAAAGCGTCCAGGCCAGTGCCGCCTCACTCATGTCCGCTGCCAGTTGCGGGTCGGTCAGTCGAACAATGTCAAAACCGGCATTAGGCAACTCGGTCATCAACCGCTCAACCCCGGCCCACAGGCTCTGCACCCATTTAAGGTTCGGCAACAGCGCCAGATCGCCCGGATCAGGATCAGCGACAATCGCCACCTCGACCCCGGCCCGCTGCGCCTCGTCAAGCTGCTCAAAAGCCACCACCTGATAACCCGGCAGGGCATCACGCAAAACCGACTGCCACAACCGCGTTTCATCATCATCCAGTTGGGCAACAAAGGGAATAATCGCACTCATGAGGCAAACACCTGTGTCATATCAGCAAAGGTCTTCACCTCAATCGGATTACCCGATGGATCGCAAAAGAACATCGTTCCCTGTTCACCCGGCTCGCCAACAAAGCGCATGGTCGGAGAAATGACAAATTCCACACCGGCAGCTTTCAGCCGGTCACCAAGCGCTGCCCATTCCTCTGGTTCCAGAACAACACCCAGATGAGGCATCAACACCATATGCTGGCCCACTTTACCCGTTGCCGATGTTGTAAATGGTTTGCCCAGATGCAGCGAAATCTGGTTGCCGAAAAAATTGAAATCAACCCAGCTCGACGTACTGCGCCCTTCCTGACAGCCCAGCAAGTCACCATAAAACGCTCGCGCCTCATCGAGATCGTTGACATTAAATGCAAGATGAAAAACAGCAGACATCACGGGACCCTTTTCATAAAACCAGTTCTGACTTTGAACTTGTATCATCAAGTCTTGACCTTGCAACCGATTGCCTTCAAAAAGAGTGACACAAGTCACAATTTCCTCATTAAACACCTGCGAAAGTTCGCCATGGAAAAATTCACCAAACTGACCGGCGTTGCAGCGCCCATGCCGTTGCCCAATATCGATACCGATATGATCATTCCCAAGCAGTTCCTTAAAACCATTCACCGCACCGGCCTTGGCAAATCGCTGTTTTATGAAATGCGCTTTCACGAGGACGGCACGGAAAACGAAAATTTTGTCCTCAACAAGCCAGCCTGGCGCGAGGCAAAAGTTCTCGTTGCCGGTGATAATTTTGGCTGCGGGTCCTCACGCGAGCACGCTCCATGGGCCATCGCAGATTTCGGCATCCTTTGCGTTATTTCAACCAGCTTTGCTGACATTTTTTACTCCAACTGTTTCAAGAACGGCATCCTGCCAATCAAACTGCCCCAGACAGATGTGGACAAATTGATGGATGATGCCGAGCGCGGTGCCAATGCCACTGTCAGTGTTGATCTGGAAAGCCAGACCATCACCGGCCCCGATGGCGGCACCATCATTTTTGAAATTGACGCCCACAAAAAGCATTGTCTGCTCAACGGCCTTGATGACATTGGTCTGACCCTGGAAAAACAATCGTCGATCAAAGCCTTTGAAACCAAACAGGCTGCCAGCCAGCCCTGGATTTGAAAACACCCCCTTAGGAAAACACAATGACAAAAAAACTGTTCTTGCTCCCCGGTGATGGCATCGGCACTGAAGTCATGGTCGAGGTTGAACGCCTGATCAAATGGTTCAACGATCGCGGTATCCAAAGTTTTGAAACCGAAAGCGGTCTGGTTGGCGGCTCTGCCTATGATGCCCACGGTGAGGCAATTTCCGATGCCGACATGGCCATTGCCATGGCATCCGATGCGGTTATTTTTGGCGCGGTTGGCGGTCCCAAATGGGACGATGTACCTTATGACCAGCGCCCGGAAGCTGGCCTGTTACGCCTGCGCAAGGACATGGAACTGTTTGCCAATCTGCGCCCGGCAATTTGTTATCCGGCGCTGGCCGATGCCTCTTCGCTGAAAAAAGAGCTGGTTGATGGCCTTGATATTCTCATCGTACGTGAGTTGACCGGCGGAGTTTATTTTGGCGAACCCAAAACCATTACCGATCTCGGCAATGGCCAGAAACGCGCCATCGATACGCAAATCTATGACACTTACGAAATCGATCGTGTTTCACGGGTTGCCTTTGAGATGGCCCGCACCCGGTCCAATCTTGTTCACTCGGCTGAAAAACGCAACGTGATGAAATCAGGCGTCTTGTGGAACGAAGTCGTCACGCAGGTTCACAAAAAATCCTACAGCGATGTCGAGCTCCAGCACATTCTGGCCGACAATTGCGGCATGCAACTGGTCCGCACTCCCAAGCAGTTTGACGTCATTGTCACCGACAATTTGT
>UOEC01000086.1_pt1 | contig 14776 bp, 11 predicted proteins | sample 1988601 | NCBI WGS metagenome assembly UOEC01 (sample SAMEA4712195, study PRJEB27164) | hydrothermal vent metagenome | biome: marine basaltic hydrothermal vent biome; feature: marine hydrothermal vent; material: mineral | place: Pacific Ocean | collected 2011-06-14/2011-07-23 | depth 1719 m
TCTATGATACCGAGGGTTTTTATATGGGTGGATTGCTTGCTGAATTGAGCGCCCAAGGAGGGTGCGATGTAACCTATGTTACCCCGGCAGCGATGGTCTCAAACTGGACCACCAATACGCTTGAGCAGCACCGGATACAAAAGCGCCTGCTGGAATTGGGCGTAAAAATCATATGCCACCACGAAATAACCAGCGACATGATGCTGAGGTGCGTTTTTACCGATAAACGCCAATCGGTAGGTTGCGATATCCTGATACCGGTGGCAATACGACAACCGGAAGAAAAGCTTTGGCAAGACTTGATCAGTGACCAGAACGCTACAGCAAAAACCATTACCAGAATTGGGGATTGCTTTGCCCCGGCAACCATAGCTGCTGCCGTTTACTCGGGCCACAAGTTTGCCCGTCAGTTTGGTGAACAGATTAACCCCGATATTGCACCCTTCAAACGCGAGTGAAATTTTACCAACAACCGCGTTGCAATTTCCAAAAACTGGGGGTACCATCTTTGTCAACATAAACAGGAGGTAGAACTATGGGAATTTGGGATTTTGTAAAATCGGCTGGCCGTAAAATAGGCATTGGCAGCGAAGAAGCAGCACCTGCGGCTGACGATCTGAAAAAAGAGTTGGATTCATACAAACTCGGCACTGATGATGTCAAAGTCGAAGTGGTCGGCGACAAAGCGGTCATTACCGGAAATGTGGCGGATCAATCGATATTGGAGAAGGCCATTGTTGCAGTTGGCAATACTCTGGGAATTTCCAAAGTGGAAAGCAATGTTGAAGTGCCTGACGCCAAAGAGCCGGTTTTTCACACGGTCAAAAAGGGCGATACCTTGTGGGCCATTGCATCCAAACAATACGGTAACGGCTCAAAGTACAACGCGATTTTTGAAGCCAATAAACCAATGCTCAGCCACCCGGATAAAATTTATCCAGGACAGGTGCTGCGTATTCCTGATCTGGGCTAAACGCAGATTTTCACGCAAATTTTGGACGGGGCGTTTTTCGCCCCGTTTTCCATAAAATGACGGCAACAATGAATATGTTGAGGATGTTCCAGCCAATGCCGTTGATAAAGGCGATCTTGTAGGAACCGGTCTGATCGAAAATCCAGCCCGACAGCCAGCCGCCAAAAGCCATACCCAGCACCGTTGCCATGATCACCATCCCAACTCTTTCACCGGCAACCTCTGCAGGTAAATATTCGCGAATGATCACCGCATAACTGGGCACAATCCCGCCCTGTGACAGGCCAAAAATCAGCGATGCCGCATAAAGGGCGCTCAGGCTGTCAAACGGCAGATATAAAAATAGCGCCAGAGTTTGTAAAACCGAGCCAATTAGCAAAGTTTTTACCCCACCGATCTTGTCAGCCAGCAGTCCTGACAGGATGCGCGAGACAATCCCCCCGGCCAGCATCAGCGACAACATTTGCGCCCCGGCTTGAACGCCAAAGCCCAAATCGGCACTCAGAGCGACAATATGAACTTGCGGCATTGCCATGGCAACACAACACCCGACACCGGCAACTGCCAGCAATATGGTCAGGGTGCGCGGCGACAAATCAATTTGGCGGGTTATCGAGCTCTGGCCGGTTACCGAGCTTTGGCTGGTCTGATAAGGTGGCCTGCGCCGAAGACCGAACGCAAGTGGCAGCATAACAACAATCATGGTAATGGCAATAATCAGATAGGCCTGGCGCCAGCCGTCCTGGGCCAGCACATCACTCAGCAGTAACGGCCAGATTGTCCCGGCCAGATAGTTGCCGCTGGCGATCGCTGCAATTGCTACGCCGCGTCGACGGTGAAACCAATGCGATACATCTGCAATCAGCGGTCCAAAAGTTACAGCGGTAGATGCCCCGATCAAAGTGCCCTGCAACAGGGCAAACATCCAGAAATTGCTGCTCATTGCCGCCAGCGCAAAACCGGCTGCCTGGGCAATTGCCGCGATAACCAGTGCCAGATAGATGCCATAGCGGTCAACAAACCGCCCAATCAGAAAATTGCCCAGCGCAAATCCAAGCATGGTGGCTGAATAGGCCAGCGAGGCCTCACCGCGCTCAACCCCGAAATCGCTTTGCACTTGTGGCAAAACCATAATGACTGCCCACATGCCAATCGACCCGATGGTCGAGATAACAATGGACAGAATCAATCGCTGCCAGGAATAGGTGCTGTCGAGGGGACTTGACATTTTGCTTCGCGCTGCAATTTGAACGAAACTGCAACGCTATAGCAAAGGTCGGGATGGTCAATCAAATACTTTAGCTATGTACCGGTCCAGCATTGGACTTGGGGTGAAGGACAACTTTTGAGCCCTTGGGCACCATGGCATAAAGCTGTTTCACCTGATCATTGACCAGTCGGGCACAGCCATTGGAGACCGCAACGCCAATGGTACGCGGATTGTTCGTCCCATGAATACGCAGCAGTGAATCACCGCGTTTGCGGGTGAAGAGATAAAGCGCCCGGGCGCCCAGCGGGTTATTGATACCACCTTCAACGCCGTCTTTAAATCTCAGATATCTTTTGGGTGACCGTTTGATCATGGCGCGCGTGGGTGTCCATTTTGGCCACTTCACTTTTCTGCCAACGAAAAATGTTCCCGGGTGATATAAGCCCTTGCGCCCGACGCCGATACCAAACCGCATGGCCCGGCCATTGGGCAGTGTCCAGTACAGGTAAAAATCATCAGGAAACACATGAACCTGCCCGGCTGGATAATTTCCAGGCATGTTGACTTCTTGAGGCATATATTTTTTTGGTAGCTTGTATCTGGCGCCCTTTTTATGAGCTAATGCAGGCGAAATCCCCAGTGTACCTGTAGCAAGGCTGGTAATTAAAAAGCGACGTCGATTCAACATGTTGCACCCTAGTTATTTAAGTTTGTTGTCCTCAATAATGCGGCACTCCCGAGCCGCAAATACAGTTATAATGAAATAAACTGATTTTGTACGTAGCGCTAATGACGTTTTCGTAATGTTACTCTAAGGTTAACTAAGTCTGTTTGGTGAGCGCGCGTGCCAATCGTTTTATGGCCCAATTGAGCTGGTTTTCATCAAACCCGGCATATCCGGCAATCAAACCCTGCCGGGCCGGTTTGCCATTGTAACTTTCCGAAAGCGGGCGCAAAATCACACCGACCTCATCAGCTCGTTGACAAATTTCAGTGTCACTCATTTTACCGCACAGCTTTTTGCCGATCTCGCCAACCAAATGCATACCACCCCCGGCAGGCTCAAACTCGATCAGGTCTTGCAGATGTTTTTGTGCAGCCTCGACAAATACCTTCTGGCGGGCCGAATAGATGCGGCGCATTGAGCGAATGTGACTGGCATAGGCACCGCTGGCCATGAACTGGGCCAATACCGGTTGCGCGAACCCGGAAGCATTGGGACCATTGTCTTTCATCACCTGCCGCACTGTTTGCAACCGGGCCAACGGAATCACCATGTAGCCAAGTCGCAGGGATTTTGAAAAAACCTTGGAAAAGCTGCCCAGATAAATGACCGAACCCTCCCGGGCAAGACTCATCAGCGCTGGCAACGGCTGACCCACATAGCGGTATTCACTGTCATAGTCATCTTCAATAACAAAGCGACCGGCCTGGGTTGTCCATTCAAGTAATTGCAGCCGCCGGGCAAGCGGCATGGTGATGCCAAGCGGATATTGCCTCGATGGGGTGGTAACGGCGCAAACCGGCTGGTGCTGGAGCGCTGCCAGCAGGTCAACCCGCATTCCGTGTTCATCTACCGGCACCCCCTCCACACGAAGGTGCAGTCGGTTCAGCAGTCGACTAAACAGACGATAACCGGGTTCTTCAATCGCTACGGACTGGCCAGGTTCCAGCATACTCTCAATAATGGTTTGAAGCGCTTCGCTGGCGCCCGATGTAATCACCACTTGTGCCGGTTGGCAATTTATACCGCGCCAAACCCGCAGATGTTCAGCAATCTGTACACGTAGCGGCCACCAGCCAAGTGGATCGGCATTGGCCAGCAGGTTTTGATCGGGATTGGTCCACACGCGCTGAAACAGTTTTGCCCACTGCTTGTGAGGAAACAGCGTCATGTCAGGGCTGGTAGGTTGAAAGGGTTGCAAAGGGCGCGGTGCCTGCGGGTCTTTGGTCTCAAGTAGAAACGGTTTGCTCACCTGCGGTGCCTCATCGGGCAAACCTGCCGCAACAAAGGCCCCGGCTCCGTGGCGGCTTTCAATATAGCCCTCTGCCGTCAGTTGATCATAAGCGGTTACCACCGTGACCCGGGATACCGACAGTTCGTTGGCAAACTTTCGCGTCGATGGCAATTTGCTGCCCGGTTCCAGACGTCCTGCCAGAATAACCTCTCGAAGCGCCTGCACCAATTGTTCAAACAAGGGCAGCCTGGCCTGGCGGTCAAGCACAATATCAAGAACAGCGGCATCTTTAAAAGTGGTATTTTTCATTTTATCAATTTTGGATATTTTGATCAGACCATTATCGCGCTACTCTCGATTTAAATCAACAGGCAACAGTTGGAATAAAATCCATGCATACTCACAGAAAACAGCCCCGCCCCACTTTTTCACAGGCCTAACAAAAATAAATTTGTCAAATTTGGGTTGTCGATGTACCCTTAAGGAAATCGAAAAAGAAAAGACAAAACAAGGGTAGGACAATGATCAGAAAATTTGTTGGTACTTTGGCTTTTGGTCTGTCGGTGGCAATGCTTTCAAACGCAGCCCAGGCGCAGACCTACAAGATTAACGTTGCTGGCTGGAAAGGTGGTTCTTACAATTCAAAGTCCACCGGACGTTTCAGCCATTGTGTTGTCTCAGCCAAATACAAGCGCGGCGACCGTTTGCTGCTGTCGATCAACAACAAATACATATTTTCTCTGGGCATTGCTGATAACCGCTGGAAGTTGCGCAAGGGCAGCACCTATCCGATTACCTTGCGTGTTGACAAACGCCAGCGCTTCAAACGCAGAGCAGTGGCGGTTTCTTCCAAGCAACTGGTAATCCGCATCAATGATCGTGCGACGTTTTTCAGAATGATCAAATCCGGGCGCACTTTGTGGGTCAATGCCAACGGACTTGACCGCGGCTACAGCCTTCGCGGTACCCGCAAGGCATTAGATGCAACATTGCGCTGTGTTAAGAGTAAATTGCGCACCGCCTCGAACGAAGGGTATGACCAGCCACGCCCCGTCGATGAACCGCGCGAAAGCAACCCGTTCGCAACCGGGGAGACCACAACCCGGCCACAAAAATTTGCTGGCCTGCCACCCAAGCAAAAACCGCGACAAAAACGGCGAGCGCCCAACGGTGTGTCAGATCAGAAAGCCTTGATTTTTACCATTAACCTGCTTTCAGAAGCTGGAATTAGCGGTTACAAACTGCTTGAGAACAACCCCTTTAAGGGTGCTGGGTATCAAGTGGCCTGGCGTTATTCAGAAGGTCGTCGTGGTGCGCTGGCAACCTTTGGAAAGCGAAAAGCTGATTTTGTTGATACTCAGACCTCAAAACTTTTGGGCAGCGATGCCAAGGCGTGCAAAGGCAAATTTGCCTCTGGTTTCCGCAAATCTGATTCCTCGTCAGACTGGTCAGGCAGGCGGCTCTTTACGGTTTGCTCCAATTCGACAGACGGCAATGACTTTGCCATCAATTATTCCATTGGCCTGCAACCATCGGGCATAGCAACCATTGTTGCCACCCATGTAAATGCCACTGGTCTTGAAAGTACTGAATCCGATGACAGCGAGCAAATTGATCAGGCGATCTATCAAAGTTCCGTATTTCGTGATATCGGAAAATAGCAACCGGTCGGACAAAAATAATGATTGATCTTTATACTTGGCGCACGCCTAACGGTTACAAAGTCTCCATTGCGCTGGAAGAAATGGGTCTGGCTTATGAGGTCCATCCGATAAATATCATGGAAGATGATCAGTTTGATCCTGATTTCCTTGAAATTTCGCCAAACAACAAAATCCCGGCGATTGTTGATCGCGACAATGGCCAGAAGCTTTTTGAATCCGGTGCCATTTTAATTTATCTGGCCGAAAAAACCGGCAGGTTTTTATCAGACGACCCCAAAAAGCGCATCGAAACCATTCAGTGGCTGATGTGGCAAATGGGTGGTTTTGGCCCGATGCTGGGTCAGGCCCATTATTTCCTCCATTTCAACAAGGGGGCCTCCGAGCACGCTGAAAATCGCTTCAAGATTGAAACCCAGCGGTTGTATGACGTTCTTGATGAACAACTGGAAGACCGGGAGTTTGTCGCCGGTGAAATCTCCATTGCAGATTTTGCCATTTTCCCCTGGGCTGCCCGCCATGAATGGCAAACCATTGACCTGAATGAGTATGAAAACGTGTTGCGCTGGTACAGAATCATGGCCGCCCGCAAGGGCGTTCAGGCTGGCGTTCTGGTTACCGATGCGGACTATGTGTTGCCGGTGCCCTGATTTCAAGCCTTGCAGGCATTGTAAACGGTAAACTTCGTTTGATGTGTGCAGCAGTTTGAATTGGTGTATAAGGCTTGCATGAGAAATTTTGTATATACAACCAGAATGGTGCTGGCCTTGTTGCTCGTGCTGGCCTTGCCGGTTGACGTTGCCCACGCCCAGGCTCGAAAATCCCTTGTCGGTGTTGATAAGGTGCGAGCCGAACCCCTGTCGCAAACCGTGCCTGTAATTGCCACGCTGATTGCCAGACAATCAGGTGCAGTGGCAGTGGAAATTGGCGGTACCGTGCGCCAGTTGAAAGTGGCTGTCGGTGACCAGATCAAAAAGGGACAGGTCATTGCTGTTCTGGAGGCTGACACCCGCACGGCGCGGGCTAAAGTTCTGGAGGCCGAACTGGCCGGTCTACAGGCGCTGCTTGATGTTGCCCAAATTGATTTGACGCTGGCCAAACAGGAAATGGACCGACAAGGCCGATTAAAAAAATCAAATGCCTTTAACCGCTCGGTGTATGAAACAAGGTTGCAAAACTTCGCCAGAGCCCAGGCACAGATTTCGCGGGCAAAGGCTGCCATTGCAGCAAAACAAGCAGACATTGACGTCCTTGAGCTGGAAATTTCCAAGTCAACGATCACCAGCCCTTATGCGGGCGTGGTGGTGAGACGCAGAACCGAGCAGGGCAGTTATGTGCGCTCGGGCGATGCGGTGGTTGAGTTGATTGGTGACAAACAGCTTGAAATCGAAGCCAATGTTCCCGCCCTCCGTATCGTTGGCCTGAACCCGGGCTCTAAAGTAAATGCCGAACTGGCAGACGGCACCAGATTTATCGCAACTGTCAGGGCCATCCTGCCGGTGGAAAATCCGCGTACCCGCACTCGTCCGGTGCGCTTTTCTCCAGTCTGGCCGCAAGACACTGCCCGTTTGGCCAGCGGCCAGTCGGTAACATTGCTGCTGCCGACCGGCAAGGCCCGCCAGGTAGTCACCGTTCACAAGGATGCCATTGTCAACAAGGCCGGGCGCAATGTGGTTTTTGTCATCCGCGATGGCAAGGCAGAATCTCGCAATGTCACTCTGGGGGTGGCAACCGGCGGGCGTATTGAAGTCATTGCCGGATTGAAAGCTGGTGAAGTAACAGTGGTGCGTGGCAACGAACGTTTGCGCCAGGGCAGTGCCGTTAAGGTTGCCACGGGCTCATGAATCTTATTCGCCTTGCAATTGAACGCCCGATTGCCATCGTTTCCGGCGTCTTGATGATTGTTCTGTTTGGCTTGGTTGCCCTGCGCACCATCCCGATACAGCTGGCTCCTGATGTTGCCAAACCGGTAATTTCTGTCAGCACCGCATGGCCTGGTGCCGCTCCTGCCGAGGTTGAGCGCGAAATTGTTAATCGCCAGGAAGAAGTCCTTAAAGGGCTGGCCAGTCTGGCTGGCATGGAAAGCTCGTCGCGCCGTGGCTCGGCCCGTGTGACGCTCGAATTCAACATCGGCACCAATATGGACAAGGCCCTGTTACTGGTTTCCAACCGGTTGGACCGGGTGGGCGGTTATCCTGAAGAAGTCAGTCAGCCCACTTTGTCGATGGCAGGCAATGAGGACCGGCCGATCGCCTGGTTTATTCTTCAGCGTTTACCCGGCAACACCAGGCCGATGCACGAATATGGCGATTTTTTCAGGAACGTTCTGCAGGAAAGAATAGAGCGGGTCGAAGGCATTTCTGAAGTATCGGGGTTTGGCGGCAGCGAGCGTGAATTACAGGTCGTTGTCGAGCCGCAATTGCTGGCTCGCTTTCGTATCACACCGGGTGAAATCATTACTGCCCTGCGCCGCGCCAATGCCTCTTTTTCGGCTGGCAAAGTTGATGAGGGAAAACGCAGCTATACGGTGCGGGCAGAAGGAGAGTTGAACAGCATAGAGGCGGTGCGTGCGGTAATTGTGCGCTCTGAAAATCAGCAGGACAGCAATCTGATAGGCCGTGTGTCGGTTGGCGATATTGCCGATGTCAAATTTGCCTATAAAGAACCGACAGCCCGCATTCGCCAATTGGGTGAACCTTCGCTGGCCTTTAATGCCAAACGCGAAACCGGCGCCAATGTCATTAAAACCATGGAAGGTATTCGTATCGCCCTTGCCGAGCTTCGCGCCGGACCGGTCAAAGAACAGGGACTGGTGCTCAAACAGGTTTATGACGAAACCATCTACATTGTGTCAGCCATCGAACTGGTACGCCAAAATATCTGGTTTGGCGGCTCGCTGGCAGCGATCCTGTTGCTGATGTTTCTGCGCTCATGGCGCGCCACTCTGATTGTTTCTATTGCCATCCCGGTTTCTGTTATCGGTTCATTTGTTGCCATGGCAGCGCTTGGCCGCTCGATCAATGTGATATCGCTGGCCGGTCTGGCCTTTGCTGTTGGCATGGTGGTCGATGCTGCAATTGTTGTTCTTGAAAATATTTACCGCCTGCGCGAACAGGGCAAAACCCGGCGCGAAGCAGCTTACGAAGGGACCAAACAGGTTTGGGGGGCGGTGTTTGTTTCGGCCCTGACCACGGTAATGGTTTTTATCCCTTTGTTGATGATGAAACTGGAGGTCGGCCAGTTGTTCCGCGATATTGCTGTGGCGATCTCGGTCTCGGTTTTGCTATCGCTGATCGTTTCTGTCACCGTTTTGCCGGCGCTTTCCAGCAAACTTTTACCCGCTGGCAAAAACGGCAGGCTTCAAAGGTTTTCAATCCCTGGACTTGACCATCTGGCCCGCGGATTTGTTGCTGTGGTGGTTGGTTACGTGCGCACCACATTGAAAAGCCGGATTTTGTCGCTGCTTATTGTCGTAGGTATTTCGGTTGCTACGACAATGTCTGCGCTACAGTTTTTGCCAAAGCTGGAATATTTGCCGACCGGCAACCGCAACCTGATGTTTGGCGTTTTGGTGCCACCGCCCGGCTATAACCTTAAAACCATGACCGGCATCGCAACCCGTTTTGAAGATGCCACCCGACCCTTGTGGACGCAAACAAACCCCGAACCGGCAAAACCGGGCGACCCGCCGCGCATGCGTCATTTCTTTTTTGTGGCACTTGCCAACCGAACATTTATAGGTGCAGCAGCCGAGGACCCTGCCAAAGCATCCCAGCTTCGCGCTCCCTTGCAAAAACTGGTTTCACAAGAGCCCGGGACTTTTGGCATTATTGCCCAATCTTCTTTGTTTGGCCGGGGTCTGGGGGGTGGTCGGCAAATAGACCTTGATATTTCCGGCCCCGACCTCAACGTCATTCTGGCCACAGCCAGCAAGGCCGCCAGAGAGATTTTCCGGGTTTTCCCGCGCAGCGAGGGCAACGGTTTCCGACCGGTGCCGGGGCTTGAGTTGGGCGCACCCGAAGTGCGAATAAAACCAAACCGCACCGCCCTTGCTGATGCGGGGGTGACCGCATTTGAGCTTGGCCAGTCGGTCGATGTTTTTAATGACGGTTTGCGGGTGGCTGAAGTGACCGTGGACGGTGAACGCATTGACCTGCGCATTAAGGGCCCGCAGGACCAGATTACCCAAACCCAGGGCATCTCGGTTTTGCCGGTGATCACCAGAAATGGCGAAATTTTGCCGGTGTCCTCGCTGGCCACTGTTGAGTTGACTACCGGCCCGACCCAGATACGCCACAAGGAACGCCGCCGGTCTGTCAGTTTGCGGATTACACCGCGCGGGGGCATTCCACTTGAAACGGCACTTGAAACCATGCAGCGCGAAGTTATTGGCAAGTTGCAAAAGCAGGGGTTGCCTGACGGGGTAACCCTGCGCATGTCCGGTACGGCTGAAAAACTCAATACCACCTGGCTGGCCATGCAGGGCCAGTTGATCATCGCCATCATACTGGTTTATCTGGTCATGGCGGTGCTGTTTGAGAGCTTTGTCTATCCGCTGATTATTCTGCTTTCGGTGCCGCTGGCAGCAGCGGGTGGAGTCGCCGGGCTGACGGTTCTCAATATGTATTACCCGCAAAAACTGGATATGCTGACCATGCTCGGCTTTGTCATACTCATAGGCATAGTTGTAAACAACGCCATATTACTTGTCCACCAGACGCTTGTGCACATAAGACAGGATGGTTTGCCAGCGGCTGATGCCATCATCGAAGCCACCAAAAACCGCATACGGCCGATTTTCATGTCTACCCTGACCAGCGTTTTTGGCATGTTACCGCTGGTTATGCTGCCCGGTGCAGGTTCTGAGCTTTATCGCGGCCTTGGCTCTGTAGTAGTTGGCGGTCTGTCCGTATCAGCCCTGTTGACCCTGCTGGTTATTCCGCCAATGCTGGCGATTTTTGTTGGCCCGCTGGAAAACAGACGCAAGAGGTTGGCCACATGAAACTGCCAATCACCCGCCGCTTTCTGCCGTTATTGCTGGGGGTGGCCGCCCTCGCTCTGGTGATGTCAAACTACGTTGATAGATCAGCCCAGGATCCGATCTCCGACCTCGTGGTTGCGCCCGGATATAGCGTTACCACCTGGGCAAAAGACCTCGAGCGTCCCCGCGTTATGGTTGAGACCGCTGGTGGTGATCTGATTGTGTCGACCTATCGCGGTGGTTCGGTCCTGCTGGTGAAGAAAGATGCCGATGGTGATGGTGTTTCTGACGGCAGCAAGGTTTTGCTACCTGATCAGAATTCGCCTCATGGCTTGCTGGTGGAAAATGACACTCTGTTTGTCGCCGAAGAAAACCGGATTTCAAAATATCAAATTGTCGGTGATACCCTGACCAACCGCCAGACTGTGCTTGATGGCTTGCCCGATGATGGTGATCACGCCAGCCGAACCCTGGCGCGTGGACCCGATGGCTGGCTTTATGTGTCGATTGGCTCAAGCTGCAACCGCTGCATTGAGGAAAACCCCTGGCGCGCCGCGATCATCCGCTTCAAAGAGGGTGGCAAGCCGGAAATTTTTGCCAAAGGCCTGCGCAATACCGTTGGCTTTGACTGGCACCCGGTCACCGGCAAGCTTTATGGCGTAAATGCCGGCAGCGACCTGCTTGGTGACGATATCCCGCCCGAAGAGTTGAACCTGATCGAGCAGGGCAAACACTATGGCTGGCCGTATTTTCACAGCACCGATTTTAAAGATCCCAAGTACTGGTCAAAGCGGCCCAAAGGCGTTGAGTTTGTTCCACCAGTGCACAGCTTCACAGCCCATTCCACCCCGCTGTCCATCCGCTTTCTGAAAGGAACCGCCATGCCCACCGCATTGGTCGGTCGGCGTGGCTCCTGGAACCGCTCGGTCAAATCCGGCTATGACGTGGTAAAACTGACCTGGCAACCAGACGGCACCATAACCCAGTCGCCGTTCCTGACCGGTTTTGTAAAAAACGAGGAAGCCTCAGGCCGCCCGGTAGACACATTACAGATTGCCGATGGCAGCATTTTTATTTCCGATGATACAGCCGGGGTGATTTACAAGGTTGCGCCGGTGAAGTAGCTGGTTAGGCTCAAGCCAACACTTCACCTCCCCCTTGTGGGGAGGTCGAACGCTGCTCTTGCAGGGTTCGGGTGGGGGTAAAAGCCTGGCCGCAAATACCCCTTGCCTGCTGCAACCAACACCCCCACCCGAAGCCGGTTTGTAACCGCCTTCGACCTCCCCACAAGGGGGAGGTGAAGAATTTCATCCAAAAACCCACTCACCCCAACCGTGCCAGAACCTTCTCTCGCCCGATCAGCGGCAACAAACCCGCCAACTCCGGCCCATGCGGCAGGCCCGTTAAAGCCAGCCGCAGGGGCATGAACAATCCCTTGCCTTTGCGGCCCGTGGCTTCTTTTACTGCCCCGGTCCAGGTCTTCCATGTGGTTTCATCAAAATCTCCATCGGGCAGAACCGTTACAGCTTGCGCGATAAACTCCCGGTCCTCATCGGCAATCACCGCTGCCACATCCCCAGAGACTACATCGGCCCATTCCTTAACATCGGCCAACACATTGATATTGCCGCGTACCGCCAGCCAGAAGGTTTCGTCAGCCGCAATCCCCATATCGGCCAGTCGCGCCTGCACCGCCTCAAAAGGTGTGTCATGCAGCAATTTGGCGTTGAGGGTTTTGACCTCTTCAATATCAAACCTCGCTGGCGCGCGCGACATTTTTGAAATGTCGAAAACCTCAACCAGCGTATCAAGGCTTTGATGGGCGGCAATCGCTTCCGAGGTGCCAAGCAAAGCAGCATGGCTGACCACCGCCATTGCCTCCAGTCCCAGCTCGCGCATGCCACCAATCGACAGGGAGCCGATGCGTTTTGACAGGCTTTTGCCATCTGCCCCAACCAGCAGCGAGTGGTGGGCAAAGGTTGGTGGCGTGGCCTCAAGCGCCTCAAAAATCTCAATCTGCACCGAGGTGTTGACCACATGGTCCTCACCGCGAATGACATCGGTTACACCCATATCAATATCATCGACAACAGAGGGCAGGGTGTAGAGATAGGTGCCGTCTTCGCGGATCAAAACCGGATCAGAAAGGCTGGCCATGTTGATGGACTGATCGCCGCGAATGAGATCAACAGACTGAACCACCTTGTCGCTCAGCTTGAAACGCCAATGGGCTTTGCGACCTTGCGCTTCCAGTTTGACCCGTTCATCATCGGTCAGGTTATAACCGGTGCGGTCATAAACCGGCGGCTTGCCGGTCGCCAGTTGGCGGCGGCGCTTGCGCTCAAGTTCATCGGCAGTTTCATAACAGCGATAGAGCCGCCCGTCGTTTTTAAGCTTTTCTGCCGCCTTGTCGTAAAGCTCAAAGCGTTTGGATTGGTAATGCACTTCATCGGTGGTCAGGCCGAGCCAGGCGACATCGGTGGCAATGGCCTCGGCATATTCGGGCTTTGAACGCTCCAAATCGGTGTCATCAAACCGCAGAATAAACTTGCCACCCTGTTTTTTGGCATGCAGCCAGTTAACAATTGCGGTTCGCGCATTGCCGATATGAATCAGGCCGGTGGGTGAGGGCGCAAAGCGTACTTTTACACTTGATGTCATGTGATTTTGTCTCGAAAGCCATTGGTAATAGGGTAACGCCGCTCCTTGCCAAAACTGCGCGAGGTGATTTTCACACCCGGTGCAGCTTGTCGGCGTTTGTATTCAGCGATGTAAAGCAAGTGCTGGATGCGTTCAACCACCTGTTTGTCATGGCCCCGCGCCACAATGTCATCAAGGGCTGCTTCATGCTCGATAAGTTGCTCAAGAATATCATCAAGCACCTCATATTCGGGCAGCGAATCCTGATCGGTCTGGTCCGGCCGTAATTCTGCACTGGGGGCCTTGGTGATAATGCGGTCAGGGATGACCTCTTTGCCCTGCGTGTTGCGCCAGCGGGCCAGATCATACACCTGACATTTGTAAACATCCTTGATCGGATTAAAACCTCCATTCATGTCGCCATACAAAGTAGCATAGCCGACGGACATCTCAGACTTGTTGCCGGTGGTTAAAACCATATGGCCAAACTTGTTGGAGATCGCCATTATAATCACGCCGCGGCTGCGCGACTGAATGTTTTCTTCCGTCACTCCCTGGTCGGTGCCTTTAAACCTTTCCGCCAGCACCTTGCCAAAACCCTCAACCGGGTCAGCAATCGGGATGACATCGTAAGGCACACCCAGCGCCTTGGCACATTGGGCTGCATCGGCAATCGAATCCGGCGAGGTGTATTCATAGGGCAGCATCACACAGTGAACCTTTTCAGGTCCAAGCGCATCAACCGCCATGGCAGCGACCACTGCACTGTCAATGCCGCCTGACAGGCCCAGCACCACGCTGTTGAAATGGTTTTTAAGAACATAGTCTTTCAGGCCAAGCACACAGGCTTTCCATACCGCCTGCAGTTGCGGCAAAGTTTTCGCCACTGGCCCTGCCTGGCAGACCCAGCCATTTTCTTTGCGTTGCCAGGTGGTGACCAGCAAATCGTCCTCAAAGCTACCCATTTGAAAAGCCAGCGACTTGTCGCCATTCAGGCAGAAAGAAGCGCCATCAAAAACCAGTTCATCCTGCCCACCCACCTGATTGAGATAGGCCAGCGGCAAACCATTTTCGACCACCCGGGCAGTAACCACATTCAATCGCACATCGGTTTTATTCTGGTCATAGGGCGAGCCATTGGGTACCAGCAGCAATTCCGCCCCGGTTTCTGTCAGTGTTTCACAAACTTCATCATTCCAGATGTCTTCACAGATCGGCACGCCAATACGCACCCCCCTGAAATTGATCGGTCCCGGCATCGGTCCGGCAGAAAAAACCCGTTTTTCGTCAAAAACCCCATAATTGGGCAAATCATATTTGCACCGCACCGCAGAGACCTCACCCGCATCAAGC
>UOEC01000168.1_pt1 | contig 14591 bp, 13 predicted proteins | sample 1988601 | NCBI WGS metagenome assembly UOEC01 (sample SAMEA4712195, study PRJEB27164) | hydrothermal vent metagenome | biome: marine basaltic hydrothermal vent biome; feature: marine hydrothermal vent; material: mineral | place: Pacific Ocean | collected 2011-06-14/2011-07-23 | depth 1719 m
CCGGTGCCAGGCAAACTGGCTGATGCCAACAAGCAGATCAAAAAAACAAATCGCCTATTCACTGTCTTTCCCTCGATTTTTGTTTTGCCATTTGTCGGTAATCAATATCATGGCCGGTAGCACAATTATCGCGGCAAACAAGGCCAGAACAAGAACAACAGACATATAAGTGCCAAACAGGCGGATTGATGGCAGTTGTGACAGTTTTGTCACCACCATGCCGCCGGCCAGTAACAGAGTTGCAGTAAATAAAACCGGCCCGGTTTTGCTCAGGGTGCGCGACAAGGCTTCTGCCATCGTGCGGCCCGGGCGTTCAATCTGTAAGCGGTTGACCACATGAATAGTGTTGTCAATGGCAATACCAAAAGCAATTGTCAGAGCCAGAACCCCGATCAGCGAAAAGGTGTTGCCGGTCACATACAAGCCTGCGGCCACCAAAGTCAGTGGTAAAAGGTTGGGGATGGCTGACAGCAGGGCAAACTTGAGCGAGCGAACAAAAACCCCGACCATCAAAATGGTGATCAGCACCGCAACGGCCAGCGAGAATTTCAAGCCGCCAATCACCAGCGGGCTTGAATAGGCCGAGCGCGCGATACCGCCAGAAATCGACAAGGTTGCATCCGGAAAGGCAACGCGCAGTGGTGCCAGCACCTGTTCAAACCGGTCAAGGACCTTGCGGGTTTCGGCCGAGGTTGCGTTGGGAATGTAAACCGTCATCAGCCAGGTTTTATTGTCCGTAGACACAACCTGGTCACGAAATCCCGGCGGCAGGCGCTCAATGACCTCGGCAATCGCATTGCCATCATTGTTGTCAACCGGTCCGAGCCAGTCGAGCGCGGTAACAAATGAAAACACAGCCCGAACGCCGTCCTGTTTTTCCAACTGGCGATGGGCGGCAACCAGAACCTCAGGAGGGCCAACGCTGGCTGTTTTATTTTCAACCAGAACATTAAACACATCGGCCCCGCCAAATTTTTCATCGATTTTGTCAATGGCGAAGTTGGCCGGGCTGGTCTGGCTGAGAAACTGCCGGTAGTCATAATTGGTGCCGGTGTTGAAATAGGCATAACCGGAAAAGGCCAGCGCCATCATGCTGACCACCGCAATGGCAGTAGTGCGGGTTTCGATAAAATGCCAGATGCGGCTGGAAAGCCTGTCGAGAGCATGGTTGAAATGGTCGGTTTTTGTATTTGGTGCCGAATAGTTTTTCAACAAAACCATGCTGAGTGCAGGCACCAGCGTAATCACTGCGATAAATGCCAGAAACACCGACGCTGCCCCGGCCGCCCCGAACTCGCGTACAGCGTTGGAGGAACTCAGCAGCAGGCTCGCAAAGGCAACCATGGTGGTAAGGGACGTCATGGCACAGGCCGGGCCCACATCAATGACCGCTTTGCGCACCGCTTCTTTGATGTTGCTGCCAATCGCCAGCGTCCGCCGGATGGTCTGGATCATGTGCAGGGCATCGCAAAAGGCGATCACCAGCACCAGCGTTGGCAGCACATTGTTCATTGCTGTTACCGGCCGACCGGTGAGGCCGAACAGCCCCAGCAGCCACAACACGGCAATCAGCGGCGGAATTGCGGCAATCGCCACCAGAGCCATATTGCGGAAAAAAACAAAGCAGATGAATATGCCCAATATTGCGCCCGTCAGATTGAGCAGGTGAACATCCCGGTTAAGGGATTTGAGTACATCATAGCGAATGGCCATACCCCCGGTTTGAATGACCTCCAATCCGGCTGCCGGTCCCACAAGGTCAGTCAGTTGCCTGACATCATTTAGCGATTTTTCAACCCCGTCCAGCCCGCCCTCGCGATGAGCAAAGGATATGATCATCATTGATGTGGTCAGATCTTTTGACAACATCAGGTCACCGACCAGCGGGTGTGCATAAACTTTATCAAGCAGCGCAGGAATGTCAGCTTCCGGCGGCAGATTACCCGGCAAAACCGTCGGCGTGTTACCATTTTCATCGGCCCTGGTCCGGGCGGAAAAAATTGACGACACACCAACAACACCGTCAATGAACTGCATCTCCAGATGCAATGCCCGAATGGCTTCAAGCTGTTTGCCCGTATAAGGTTTTTTGCTTTCGATCAGCAGCACCAGCTCTTCACGATGGGCAGGAAAAGCGGCAGTCTGGCGATCGGTTGCGCGAGAGACCGGATTGTCAGCCCGAAAGACCTGACCAGGATCACCGTCAAATTTCAAATGGGTCAAGCCATACAGAGCGGCAATACAGGTCAGGGCGACAATCAAGAGACTGAGCAAGGGGCGCTTCAGGCAGAGCAGGCCAATTTTTTCCAGGCCAAAGCCAAAACGTGTCATCTATAATTTTTCCAGCATCTCGCGCACAAAAGCCGACAGGCCGACCCGGCGAAAACGCTTTAAGCGTTCTGATTTCAGGATGGCAGCGATTTCACCTTGACAGGTTTTCAAATCATTATTGATCACCACATAATCATACTCAGCCCAATGGCTGATTTCGTTGGAGGCCTGGGCCATCCTTTTGGCCACGACGCTGGCCTTGTCCTGCGCCCGTTTGATCAGGCGCTCATGCAAATCATGGGCAGAAGGGGGCAGAACAAACACCCGCACCAGATCTTCGCTCAGTTTTTCATGCACCTGCTGGGTGCCCTGCCAGTCAATGTCAAACAACACATCGCGACCCGCTGCCAGCCAGTCCTCGACCGGCTTGCGCGGTGTGCCATAGCCATTGTCAAACACCACCGCTGATTCAAGTAACTCATCGTTTTCCTGCATGTCTTTAAATTTATCGAGCGAGATAAAGTGATAATCCTTGCCATCGCGTTCACCTGATCGCGGTGGCCGGGTTGTTACCGACACCGACATTTGAATATCAGGGTCAGTTGCAAGAAGATGGCGGGCCAGAGTGGATTTACCGGCTCCCGAAGGTGAAGAAAGCACCAGCACCAGACCGCGGCGCGAGATTTCTAAATTTGACATGTCATTCAATGTTTTGTACCTGCTCGCGTAGTTGATCAATGGTGGTTTTCATATCGAGGCCGATATGGGAGAGTTCCTTGCACGATGCCTTTGAACACAACGTATTGGCCTCACGGTTAAATTCCTGGGCCAGAAAGTCCAGTTTGCGGCCGACAGCGTCATCACTTGCAATCAACTCTCGCGCCGCCTCCACATGGGCAAACAGCCGGTCGAGTTCTTCCTGCACATCAGCTCGCGTGGCAATGATTACAGCTTCTGCATGCAGGCGATCCGGGTCAAGATTGTCGTTGGCCTCCAGCAATTTTGCCACCTGTTCAATAAACCGCACTTTCAGGGCCTCGGGCTGGCGACCGGGGCAATCACGTGCGGCAACGGTCAGGTCATAAATTTTTGTTATCTGCTCGCTGATAACTTTTTCGATCCGTCCACCCTCTAGCGCCCGCATTTGCGACAGCGCGGCAAAAACGTCCCTGGCGCTGTCCATGATTGCGGCCTGACGGGCGGCAATTGCCTCATCATCCTCGCTCTCCTCACTGGTTTCCAGAACCCCGCGCAGGGCCAGGAGGTTTTCCACATTGATCGGTGGTGAACCAAGGCGCTGGCGCAAGGACTCGGCGATTTTCAAAACCGCTTCGAGCGCGTTCTCATTGATGGCCAGTACAGATGCGCCTGTTGCCCGGGTCAGTTGCAGGTTCAGTTGCAAATTGCCGCGCCGGAAATATTTCGTAGCCAGTTTACGCAAATCAAGCTCGAGGCTCTCAAGTCCGTGCGGCAGGCGGCTGCGCACATCAAGTCCTTTGCCGTTGACACTCTTTACTTCAAATGTCCATTCATAGTCGCCCGATGAACCTTCAGTACGGGCAAACCCCGTCATGGAAATCAGCGCCATATTGGCCCCCTGTTTAAATTTCAACGCGGCGATGGCGTGGTCAGGTAGGCCCGCATGCCATGTTGATAATTGACCAACGCCTCATCGCGCATTTTTTCTGCTTCAACAAATTCTTCCGGCCCCACATGAGCGCGTAAATAGGCTTGCCGAAATGCCTGAAACTCGGCTTCGGCTTTTAACCGGTGCTTTTCCAGAAATTGCCTGAACTCTTCCATGCCCTGCCGGGAGGGGTGAGCCAGGTACAAAAATTTCAGCGATGTACCATTGAGGGGAGTTGGATCATTATTGACGGCTGGGTCGTTGCCAAAATAAACCGCAGGTCTGAAAAAACTGGTTTTCTCGTTGGCTTCCTTGCACACGGGCAGGCAGGCATTCTGAAACCCCTTTTTGCTGTCGCACTTGCAAATTCCGACCGCTGAAGCTGTCCCGGCTGTAATCAGGCCAATTGACAAAACCGCAGCAACTAAAAACCCCAATACACTCCAACGCTGCATGCTCATTTCTCCCGTTCTTGTGACTCGCGAGATATTAGAACATGTTGGCCTATATGCAAAGCGCGGTATGAATTTGTGGACTTTTTACTCCACCCATTTCCCCAAAAGCTGAATTGCCAGCTTGGTAATTATAAACTTGCAAGATGAAACAGCCCGTGTCAACATTGTCAATGAGGTTGACGGACTTGAGCCAAGCGCTGGGAAATTGTTTAGGGTTTTTAAGGAGTTATTCAATGAAAAAAATATTTGTAGTTTCGAGCGCTGTGGTAGTAAGTGCCGTGCTGGCTGCTGGTGGCGTTGCCATGGCACAGAAAAAGCACGCACCAAAACCTGTATGGGGTGCAATGGTTGCCGGTCTTAGCGACATTCAAAATATGACAGCAGCGCTAATGGTATTCGACATGAAGCGGGTTGAAAAAATCGCTGATGAATTGCAAAAACGCGAAACCTTTATCTCAAATATTGAAAGGCTTCCCGAGCCGGTGAGAAAAGGTCATGCTGTCGTTGCTGAAGCTGCAGCAAAGTTGGTTGCCGCCGCTAAAACCGGTGAAGAAAACGATGTGGCCAATGCAATCAATGGTGTTGTTTTGACATGCAACGCCTGCCATTTCGATCTGCGTGACGCCGAACGCCGCAAGAAAGCAAATTAGCAGTTTCATTGAAGTTTCTCCCGAGAAATGAAATTACCACTTAACACCACTGCGACATGCACTGCCCTGTGGCAGTGCCTGTGCATTGTATTGTCATCTTTCACGGTAACCGTTTTTGCAGGTTTGCCCGCCGCTGCCCAGAGCGATCTCGTGCAGCGCGGTGCCTATGTTATTCGCGCTGCCGGATGTCTAAGTTGCCATACTGATAAAAAAGGAAATGGCAAGGAATTTGCTGGCGGGCGGGCGCTTAAGACGCCATTTGGGACATTTTACAGCCCCAACATCACCGCAGACAAAGAGACCGGAATTGGTAACTGGAGCGATGAGGATTTCTTGCGAGCCCTGAAAAAAGGTGTGAGGCCGGATGGTGCACGCTATTTTCCAGTATTTCCCTACACATCCTATACACTGATGAGTGATCAGGATGCGTTGTCCGTTAAAGCTTATTTGTTTTCTTTACCGTCCGTCACCAGAAAAAATATCGATCATGACGTGGGTGCACCTTTTGGCTGGCGGTGGCCGATGAGATTTTGGCAATTGATGTATTTTACCGCAGGTGATTTCGTAGCTGATGCCAAAAAAGACGCTGAATGGAATCGCGGGGCCTATCTGGCTACTGCCTTGACCCATTGCGCTGAATGCCACACACCGCGCAATTTTGCCGGGGCAGTGAACAAGAAAATGTGGATGGCCGGCACTAGAAATGGCCCAGGTGGTGATGCTGTTCCCAACATAACGCCTGCGCCTGCCTCGGGCCTTGGGTGGTCGATTGATCAACTGGCGTTCTTCCTGAAAACCGGTACCAAACCAGACTGGGAGGCCGCAGCAGGCGTCATGGGCGAGGCGGTTACAGATGGTTATAAATATCTCACTGACGAAGATCTGCGTGCCTTGGCGCGTTATATTAATACCCTGCCGCCCATCGAAAACCATATTGGTGGCTAGCCCCATTCTCGGCCGGAAGTACTCTAAATCATCGCCATGCCACCATTTATGTGCAGGGTTTGCCCGGTCATGTAAGAGGCTTCATCGCTGGCGAGATAAACTGCAGCTGCTGCGATGTCGCCAGCCGTGCCAAGCTTTCCCGCCGGGACATTGGCCAGAATGCCATCTTTTTGCTTGTCGGTGAGGGCATCGGTCATCGGGCTTTCGATAAAACCCGGGGCGATGCAATTGGCCGTGATGCCACGGGTTGCCAGTTCCTGGGCGATGGATTTTGTCATGCCTATCATGCCCGCTTTTGCTGCTGCATAATTTGCCTGGCCGCCATTGCCGGTCACCCCGACAATTGAGGTGATGCCGATAATGCGGCCGGAACGTTTTTTCATCATGCCGCGCATGCAGGCCCGCGCCAGCCGAAAAGCAGCAGTCAAATTGACATCGATCACCGCGGCCCATTCTTCGTCTTTCATCCGCATGGTGATATTGTCGCGAGTGATCCCGGCATTATTGACCAGAATATCGACGCTGCCCCCCGGCACTCCAAAAGCCTCTATAGCTGCTGGCACCAGCGCTTCCACCGCATCGGGATCACCGAGGTTGGCAGGTACAACATGGGCTCGTTCGCCGAGTTGAGCTTTAAGGTCATTCAGTACGTTCTCGCGAGTACCAGACAGCGCAACAACTGCTCCCTGACCGTGCAGCGCGCGGGCAATTTCAGCTCCAAGGCCACCGGTTGCGCCGGTTACCAGTGCGGTTTTTCCTGTCAGATCAAACATCGTCAATTTCCTTTTATATTTTCAACGGCGGCGGAAAAGTCTGCCGGTGTGCCGATGGCTATCCCTTTGGCATCAGGCGCATTGCGTCGTAACATGCCGGTCAAAACTTTACCGGCTCCCAATTCAACAAATGTCGTTATGCCGCTGTCAGCCATATTACCAACGCTTTCACGCCAGCGCACCGTGCCGGTCACCTGTGCCACCAGACTGGCGCGAATGTCAGCCGGATCGCTCAATTGGTCGGTGGAAACATTGGCAACCAGGGGCACGCAAGGGGCATTCATTTCCACCTCAGCCAGAGCCGTTGCCATGGCATCAGCCGCCGGGGCCATCAGGGCGCAATGAAAGGGGGCAGAAACCGGCAATAATATCGCCCGCTTTGCTCCGTGTTCTTTTGCCAGTTCACAAGCCCGCTCAACCGCCGCTTTTGAGCCTGACACAACCACCTGTCCCGGCGCGTTGTCATTGGCCGCCTGGCAAACCTCGCCATCAGCAGCTTCTTGTGCGATCGCAACGGCATCGGCAAATTCAAGGCCGAGCAGGGCGGCCATGGCCCCTGTACCAACCGGCGTTGCCGCCTGCATCGCCTGGCCACGAATTTTGAGCAGGCGGGCTGTATCAGCCAGAGAAAACGTGCCAGCAGCTGCCAGTGCAGAGTATTCCCCCAGCGAATGACCGGCCACACATTGGGCCGTATTGGCAACCGAAAGGTCAAATTCCGTCTCGAGCACCCGCACCACCGCCATTGAAACCGCCATAAGGGCAGGTTGGGCGTTCTCGGTCAGCAGCAATTGATCATCAGGCCCCTCCCACATAATGGTTGAGAGTTTTTGCCCAAGTGATTCATCCACCTCATTAAAAACATCTTTGGCAACAGCAAATTCATTGGCCAATTCTTTGCCCATACCGACTTTCTGGCTGCCTTGTCCGGGAAATACAAATCCAATGCCCATTTTTGGTCCTTGTTCGTGTTACTCTGGTGCGAAAATTCCTGTGCAGCACGAAACATGCGCGCGCTGCAATGTCAAGAATGTTGCATCATTAGATGTCATTAAATTTACCATTGGTCATTTTAAACTTTACCCGATTTCTCCTTTACTGTAAAAGAGCAGCCAGCGGGGTCCGAAATACCGGAAACTGATTATGAAACTGCTTCTTATTTTCATCGCAGCTGTAGCCCTGTCGATCAACCTTGCCATTGCTGGCCAACATGCTGCAAAAATCGGCAAAGCGGTAGTGGTTGAAAACAGCGTTGACCTGATCACCGACCAGGGTGCCTTTGAAATCGTCGTCGGCACTGATATCCGCACCCGGCAAACCGTCAACACAGGTGAAAACAGCTCCAGCCAGTTCACCATGAGTGACGACACCCGGTTGGCTGTTGGCCCTAATTCACAATTGCTGCTGGATGAATTTGTTTACGACCCGAACCCGTCCAATCGAAAAGTTGTGCTGAAAAGCATTAAAGGTGCCTTGCGCTTTGTCACTGGCAAGAACCCTTCAAATACCTACACCATCAACACACCGACCGCCGTTATCGGGGTGCGCGGCACCATGTTTGATATTTACATCAACGATAACGGAGAAACCGTTGTCGGCCTGCTGAAAGGCAAGGTCAACGTTTGCCCACCCGGCTCGCGCCAGTGTCAGGACTTGCAAACAGCGGGGAGGTTTCTTTCCATTGACCGGCAGGGGCGTATCCGCAAGGCCGACAGGCCGGACCGTGCGATGCTTGGCAACATATCATTTGCCATGGCATTTCCCTTCCTTGGTGGCACAAAACGTTTGCGCGGCAAGCTTGCAGCCCCGGGAAAATTGCGTCAGCAAATCAGAAAAAAAGCCGGGCTGCGTGACAGTCCCCGCAAAAAAATTAAACGCAAGGCCATCAAGCGCAAAGCGATCAAACGAAAAGCGATCAAACGAAAAGCCATCAAGCCCAAAGCGGTAAAACGAAAAGCTGTCAGGAAACGGGTGCGGCCAGTGCCGCCAGGCCGCAAACACAAAGTTACCAAACGCAGGAAACCAGTCACCGCAAAAATTCGCCTGAAAACCCGTAAACGCAAACCACCCAAACGCAAGCAAACCGGTAAACGCAAGAAACAGCGCGGGAAAATTAACGGCATCATCATTTTCCCATTACCGGGCAGTATTTATCTGCCGGGCAAGAAAAAGACTATACCGCAATAGCAATATTCTTGGTTTGCACGTAATTCAATAATGCCTCGCGGCCCTTTTCGCGGCCATAGCCTGATTTGCCATAGCCGCCAAAGGGGGTTTCGACGCCGCCTGCAAACCATTCATTGACGAAAATTTGCCCAGCCCGCAGTTGTTTGGCCGTTGTTGTTGCCCGGTCGAGGTCTTTGGTGAACACCCCGCCAACCAGCCCGTATTGGGTGCCATTGGCAATCTCGATAGCCTGCTCGTCATTGACAAATTTCATCACCGACAGCACGGGTCCAAAAACTTCTTCCTGGGCAATGGTCATGTCGGGGCTGACATTGGTGAATACGGTAGGTTCAAGAAAATACCCCGGACGATTAAGACGATGTCCGCCAATGGCCAGAACGGCACCCTGACGTTCTGCATCCTCACACATGCTCGCTGCCCTGTCGCGCTGATTTTGCGAAACCATGGCTCCCATATTCAGGCCCGCCTCGCGAAACCCGGTGCCGGGGCCAAGTTCAATACTGTTGGCAAGTTCGACAACCTGCTCAACCACTTGATCATGGATGCTCTCATGCACCACCAGCCGTGACAGGGCCGAGCAAATCTGTCCGGCATTGTAGAATATCCCGCGTCGCACGCTGGCGACAACAGCCTCCATATCCGCATCGTCATAAATCACCGCTGCTGATTTACCGCCCAGTTCCAGAACGCAGGGTACAATATTTTGGGCTGCTGCTGTTGCGATGGAAACCCCGGTCGCTACAGAACCTGTAAATACCATCTGGTTGATCAGGGGATGTGCGGCAAGGGCCGCGCCCGCCTCTGTCCCGTAGCCGCTGAAAATGTTTACCGACCCGGCTGGCAGTCCAACCGCTTCTGCAGCTTTGGCCAGATAACCCGATGATAGTGGGGTAAGTTCCGGTGTTTTGATCACGCAGGCATTGCCCGTTGCAAGACCTGCAGCAAGGGATCGCGAGGCGATTTCCAGCGGGAAGTTCCACGGAATAATCTGGGCCGAAACGCCATAAGGCTCCAGCACGGTGAAATCGAGATAGTTGGCCCCAAGCGGAATGGAACGACCCTCCAGCGTTTCAGCCTGGGCACCGTAATATTCAAAATACCGCGCCGCCCCGCGCACTTCGTTGCAGGCCTCCCAATGCGGTTTGCCCATTTCAAGACACAACACATCGGCAATCGCCTCAAGATTATCAATCAGATAATCCCCAAGCTGGCGCACCAGCCGCCCGCGCTCAACCGGGCGCATGTCGGTAAGGGTACTGCTTTCATGGCAGCGCTTTGCCGCTTGGACCGCCACATCCACATCGCCAGAATCAGCAATCGCTTGTTCGGCCACAGTGTCACCGGTTGCCGGGTCCTCAACCACCAGCCACCCGGCACCACCGTCCACAAATTTGCCATCAATGTAATTCTGCCAGTAGGGAGGGATTTGGGTCATGGTCTGGCTCTCACTTTCACCTCCCCCTTGTGGGGAGGTCGAAGGCGGTTGCAAACCGGCTTCGGGTGGGGGTAACGGAGGTATCTATGGCTACAAATTATTAAACTAAACGGTGAAAGTCTACCCCCACCCGAACCCTGCCAGCGGCAGCGTTCGACCTCCCCACAAGGGTGAGGTGAAAACTCAATCTATCAGCTTGCGCGCCATGCACAAGCGCGGCTCGACCTCATAGCCTAGCGATTCATAAAACGCCTGCACTTTTTCATTGCCCTCGCGGATCAGCAAATTCAATTTCCAAACATCGCGCTCTCGTAGCCACTCTTCTGCCGCCGCCATAATCTGGTGGCCATAGCCCTTGCCCTGACAGGACGGGTCCACCGATACATAATAAACAATACCCCGGTGGCCGTCATGGCCAACCATCACGCTGGCCAACATTTCTCCCGCCGCCTCACCAACCAAAACATCAGACTCAGAATTGCGCCGGGCAAAGGCGATGTCTTTTCCGGGGCTATTCCATGGACGCACCAGCCCGCAGTCGGTCCACAGCTTGATCAGCCCAGCCTCATCATCATCACGAGCCGGGCGAATGTGCAAGGTTTCAGTCACGGTAAAAGTTTTCCAGGGTTGATAATGTTATTTGGATCAAGCTGACGTTTTAACCCGGTCATGATCTCCAGTTCAACATCTGATTTTATCCCCGGCATCAAATGCCGTTTGAGCTGGCCGATACCGTGTTCGGCACTGACCGAGCCACCCATGCCGGTGACGATATCATGGACCACCTTGTTGACCTCATCCCAGCGGGAAAGAAATGCATCGGTATCAGCTCCAACCGGCTGGGTGACATTAAAATGGATATTGCCGTCACCCACGTGACCAAACGCTACCGGGCGGGCACCGGGGATCAATTCAACCACGGCAATGGCAGCTTGCTCAAGAAAGTCGGAAACCTTGTTAAGCGGCACCGAAATGTCATGCTTGATCGAGCCGCCTTCATAGCTCTGGGTTTCGGGCAGTAATTCACGAATGGCCCAGATGTCTTCAGTCTGCCTGTTGGATTGGGCAATAACCGCATCAATGGCAATGCCCTGATCAAGCGCTGTTGCAAGAATGTTCTCAACATTGTTGGCCAGCTCGTTGCCTGGCTGCGACGACGACAATTCAAGCAGCACATACCAGGGGTGCGGATCACCGAACGGGTCGCGGGTCTGGCGATGTTTGATGGTGAACTCAAGGCCAGCTCTTGGCAGCAATTCAATCGTCGTAACTCGCTCGCCACTTTGTTGTTGGGCCAGATTGAGCAGTTCCAGCGCCTGTGCTGGTGACTCCACCGCCAGAAAGGCCGTTGCCCGACTTTGCGAGGCCGGAAACAGTTTCAGCACTGCAGCGGTAATCACACCCAGCGTGCCTTCAGAACCGACAAACAGGCTTTTGAGATCATAGCCGGTGTTGTTTTTGCGCAGGGTATTAAGCCCGTTCCATATCCGTCCGTCCGCCAGCACCACCTCAAGCCCGAGACACAAATCGCGGGCCGAACCATAGGCAACCACATTAAGGCCACCGGCATTGGTCGCCAGATTGCCGCCAATGGTGCAACTGCCCTGCGAGGCAAGCGTCAGCGGTAGAAAACGATCAATCTCGCCCGCTGCTTTCTGTGCAGCTTCAAGAGTAGCGCCTGCCTCAATAGTCAGGGTGCTCTGGTCAGCATCCACATCGCGAATTTTCGACAGCCGCTCCAGTGACAGAATAATCTGCTCGCCGCTGTCATCAGGAATTTGCCCGCCGACCAGCCCGGTATTACCCCCTTGTGGAATAATCGCGGTACCTGTTTCATTGGCCAGTGCCAGTATTTTGGAAACTTCCTGAGTGCTGGCCGGTTTCAACACCGCAGCTGCCGCGCCATGAAATTTTTTGCGTGGCTCATCAAGATACCGCGCCATGTCGTCATCGGTTTGAAGAACATATTTGTCACCAATGATGGCGGCAAAACGTTCGAGAAGTTCTGGTGCAAGCTGGGTCATATTCAACATATAGCATATTTCTTAACCGGTTTCACGCGACGTAGCAGCGCGGCGTAAGCGGTCATTGATGGCCTCACCCAGCCCGTAATTGGGGATCGGAGCAACAGCGATTTGCTCAACTCCTTGCGCATCAAGCTTATGCAGCATCCTGAACAGATTTGCCGCTGCTTCGATTAAATCACCTTTTGGCGACAAGTTCAGATCAGGGTCCGTATCACAGGGGCCAAATTCCAAAAAGGCTTCATGTTTTTCAGGCCGCACCACGTTCAGGCGAAGTTTGGCCCTGGGCGCATAATGGCTTTTGAGCTGACCCGGTGCGGTAGGGTTGTTGCTGTCGATTTGCCCATCGGCAACCGTTACACCCAGTGTTGCTTCAATGTTAGCCCGTGCCAAGCCGCCATGACGCAGGATGGTCGCGGTTTCATCCAGACACGAGACAATGGTTGATTCAACCCCGACAGCACAGTCGCCACCATCCAGCACCATATCGATTTTGCCCTCAAGTCCGGTGATCACATGCTCAATGCTGGTTGGGCTAACGGTCCCGGATGGATTGGCCGAGGGGGCAACCACCGGTCCGTCGAACTGCTCAAGCAACGCGTGCGCCTGCTTGTGAGCCGGAACCCGTATGGCCAGACTGTCCAGCCCGGCGGTTGCCAGCAGTGACACCGGACAATCGGGCATGCGAGGTACGACAAGGGTTAGCGGACCGGGCCAGAAAGCTTGCGCCAACTTTTGCGCCACTTGATTAAATATGCCCAGTTTTTGCGCGGCCTCAAAGGTCGCCACATGAACAATCAGCGGGTTGAACTGCGGCCGCCCCTTGGCCTGATAAATTGCTGCCACCGCCGTATCATTGGTTGCATCAGCGCCAAGGCCATAAACAGTTTCGGTCGCAAAAGCCACCAACCCGCCGCTTTTGAGATGGCCAGCGGCCAAAGATATGTCAGTAGTTCTTTTCATTTGCAGCGGCACGTCCTAATCTGGTCAAAACACGAGATCACAGGAAAATGCCTATCATGTACACGCCGCAAATCGAAGACCTAAAACATACGCTTAATGACATTATCGGCATACAAAAGTTACTTGAAAGCGGCGTGTTTGGTGATCTCTCACAAGACCTGATCGAAGCCATTCTGGTTGAGGGCGGAAAATTTGCCAGCGAGGTCATTGCTCCGCTCAACCGGGTGGGGGATGAACACGGCTGCACACTCGATACCAAAACCCACGCCGTCACCACCCCACCGGGCTGGAAAGAGGCTTATCAGCAATGGTCGCAAGGCGGCTGGGCCTCATTGCCGTGTGAGGAAGATTACGGCGGGCAGGGCCTGCCACTGCTGGTTGGCCTTGCGGGTCAGGAATTGTGGAATACCGCAGCTCTTGCCTTCGGGCTTGGCACGCTGCTCACCCAGGGCGCTGTCAATGCCCTTAAAGCCCATGCCACCGATGAGCTCAAACAAACCTATCTGCCCAAAATGGTGGCGGGCACCTGGACCGGCACCATGTGCCTGACCGAACCACAGGCGGGTTCCGACCTTGGTGTGCTGAAATCAAAAGCCGTCCCCAATGGCGATGGTTCCTATGCCATTTCCGGCACCAAGATTTTCATCACCTATGGCGATCACGACCTGACCGAAAACATCATCCATCTGGTCCTTGCCCGGCTGCCTGATGCGCCCGAAGGCTATCGCGGCATCTCGATGTTTGTGGTGCCGAAATTCATACCCGATGCCGATGGCGCACCGGGCAAAAAGAACGATGTCAAATGCATCGGCCTCGAACACAAATTGGGCATCCACGGCTCACCTACCGCCGTCTTGCAATTTGGCGACGAGGGCGGGGCCACCGGCTGGCTGGTCGGTCAGGAAAATCGCGGCCTCAACTGCATGTTCACCATGATGAATGACGCCCGCCTGCATGTCGGTATGCAGGGCGTGGCGGTGGCCGAGCGTGCTTTCCAGCTGGCGCTGTCCTACGCCAAAGACCGCAAGCAAGGCTCAAAACCGGGCAGCAATGGCCCGGTCGCCATCATCGAACATCCTGACGTCGCCCGCATGCTATTGGAAATGAAATCCAAAACGGCAGCGGCAAGGGCGATCTGTTATGAGACCGCCAGAGCGCTCGATCTGGCCGAGCATCTCACCGACGAAGTTGAAAAATCCGAGCAAGCAGCATTAGCTGCCTTGCTAACCCCCATCGCCAAAGCCTTCGGCACCGACATCGG
>UOEC01000115.1_pt1 | contig 14305 bp, 13 predicted proteins | sample 1988601 | NCBI WGS metagenome assembly UOEC01 (sample SAMEA4712195, study PRJEB27164) | hydrothermal vent metagenome | biome: marine basaltic hydrothermal vent biome; feature: marine hydrothermal vent; material: mineral | place: Pacific Ocean | collected 2011-06-14/2011-07-23 | depth 1719 m
GTGAGGCCGAAGGGGGAATCGTTCATCAGTTTGATGGCTTCCTCGTCGCCTGACACTTTCATGATGCCGACCACCGGGCCGAAGCTTTCATCCATCATTACTGACATGGAATGATCGACATTGGTCAGGACTTGCGGGGCGAGGTAGGCTGAGCCTTTGGTGTCCATGGCGAAATCGCCTGCATTGATGTGGGCGGTTGCACCGGCAGCGACCGCATCGTTGATCTGCTGGCGGACAAAGTCGGCAGCAGATGGCTTGATCAGCGGACCGAGGGTGGTTTCGGTGTCATGCGGGTTGCCGAGTTTGTAGCCTTTGACCAGCTCGACAAAGCCGGGGACAAATTCATCCCAGACATCTTCATGCACATAAATCCGCTCGATGCCGCAACAGGACTGGCCGGAGTTGAAATAGGCCCCGTCGGCAATGTTTTCTATGGCAAAGGCAATATCGGCATCGGCGCGCACATAGGCCGGGTCCTTGCCGCCAAGTTCAAGGCCTACCGGGATGAACTGGTTCGCCGCAGCTTGCTCAATCTGGCGACCGGCGGGAACAGAGCCGGTAAAGCACACCATATCCACCTTGCCGCTTGCGATAATATTAGCGGTCTGGTCGTGCGATAAAATCAGGTGCTGAAAAATGCTGTCGGGCACGCCAGCTTCGGCAAAGGCTTTTTCAAATCGTTCGCCAATGACCAGTGTGGCTGAAGCGTGTTTGAGAATTGAGACATTGCCTGCCATCAAGGCCGGAATGATCGAGTTGACCGCCGTCATAAAGGGAAAATTCCACGGCGCAATGGTGAACACCACGCCAAGGGGCGCGCGTTCGATTGAGCGTTCAAAGCCTTCTTTGTCACCTGGGTCAACGGGGGCAAGAGCCTGTTCAGCGATGGAAATCATATAGCGGGCACGCTCTTCAAAACCACCGACTTCGCCAGCGCCATAACGAATGGGTCGGCCCATGGATGTGGCCAGTTCAGGGCCAATTTCATCCTTCATCGCCAGCATGGCATCAACCACGGCGGTGCAATGTTTGGCCCGCTCGGCAATGCTTAGTTTGCGCCAGCTTTTTTGCGCCTCGCGGGCTTTGTCGAGCGCTGTATCAATTTCGGCTTGCGTTGCAACACTGCGCTCGGCAAATACCTTGCCATCGGCAGGGGAAATACATTTCACCATTTTACTGTTTCCTGAATTTAGATAATCTCAAAATACCGCTGCATTTCCCAGTCGGTAATGGCTTTGCGGAATTCGCGTTCTTCCCATTCTCGCGTCGCTGAATAGTGGTCGACAAATTCATCACCAAAAACCTCACGGGCTGGTTTTGAGCGTTTTAAACGACCGGCTGCTTCCATCAGGGTGCGCGGCAATTGTCGTTTTGCCGGGAACTTCTGGTTATAGGCAGTGCCAACGATACCGGCGTCCGGTTCGATCTTGTTCTCAATGCCCCACAGGCCAGAACCCAATGCCGCCGACAGGGCGATATAGGGGTTAATGTCAGCAGCAGAAATGCGGTACTCAACCCGCTGGGAATTGGGCGAACCGGGAATGGCGCGCAAGGCGCAGGTCCGGTTTTCAACCCCCCAGCTGGCTTCGGTTGGGGCCCAGAAGCCGGGTATCAGGCGGGTGTAGGAATTGACCGTACAGGCTACCATGGCCAGAAATTCCGGCATCAATTGTTGCTGCCCGCCAATAAACCATCGCATCTGGTCGGACATGTTGTCGGGTTTTGAGTCATCGTAAAAGGCTGAACTGCCGTCTTTGTTTTGCAACGACAGGTGAATGTGGCCGGACTGGCCGGGCCAGTCGGGGGAATATTTGGCCATGAAGGTTGCCATCCAGCCGCGTTTCATTGTCATGATTTTTGTGTAGGTTTTAAATAGCGCCGCCTTGTCGGCCGCTCCAAGCACATCACAAAACGCCAGCGCTGCTTCCAGCACGCCAGGCCCGGTTTCGGTGTGCAGGCCTTCAATCGGAAAATCCATTTCCACACACATGGCAAGCAACTCTTCGTAATAGTCCGCATAAACTGATGATCGCAGCATCGAATAACCAAAGGCTCCGGGGGTTATGTTTTCCAGATTGCGATAGCCTTTTTCGCGAACAGATTGTGAGTCCTCGTTAAACACAAAAAATTCAAATTCGCACGATCCGAACGCTGCCAATCCCATGTCATCGGCTCTTTTGAGAACCTTGCGCAAGGTGCCGCGTGGACAAACTTTTTCAGCCTCACCGGTAAACTCCCCCAGGAACAGCAGAGTGTTTTCTTCAAAGGGGATTTCCCGGCCGCTTTCAGGAATAACCCGCATTGGTGCGTCGGGATAACCAGTGTGCCAGCCGGTATATTTAACATTATCATAAAGTTCGTCATTGGAATCCCAGCCCAACACCACATCGCAAAAGGCAAAGCCCTTATCAAGCGAGGAAAAAAACTTCGACCGGCTCATATATTTGCCGCGCATAACCCCATCGGCATCAAAAAAGCCGATTTTGACATTATCGATACCGCGCTCATTGATGATCGCTTTGGCATCCTCCACCGATTTAAGCCCAAGCCCTGCCATGATATTCTCCCTTAGTCTGTCGTGCTGATTTTATTGACAGCGATTTTTACCGTTTTTGCCAGTTGATCTGCATATTGCCGCTGGCTGTTGTCATCTGCAATGAGGGTGTTCTTGATTTCTATCATGACGTTTAAAATTGGGCGTTTCTCGCCGTGTTTGACCAGCGTGTGGGTAACACCGTCTCGCGGCCCATAAGGTTCATTGCGCCGGACAAGAATATCATCATCAAAGACCAGCTCTGACAACATGGCATCAGCAAGCCGGGAATCTGTATCATGCAGCACCCCAATATCAACAGCCCGTTCGATCCTGTTATAAACCGGGGTGAAGCTGTGAACTGTCACCATTACCGGGTCTGGACGCCGGTCAAGCTGCTCGCCAATAGCCTTGTGGAAGGCATTATAGATATTTTCAGTACGCCAGTGTTTTTCTTCACCAGAAAGGTCGTAATTGCCCGGTATTTTGGTGCTTTCAGAAAGCTGGCGCATAGCCTCATCAGAAGAAGGGGGTCGATTGCAGTCATACACCAGCCGTGAATAGCGTTGCTTGACCAGTGTACCTTTAAGGGTCTTTGCCAGCATTTCTGCAACCGGGGCTGCGCCCGGGTCCCAGGCGATGTGACTTTGTAATTCGGTTTCGGAAAGACCGAGGTTTCCCAAGGCTGCCGGAATGGCGACACCAGCATGCTCGCACACTACGACAAAAGGCGAAACAGCTGTGCTGTCAACGACAATCGCTGCGTCACCCTTATCGGTTTGTAGTGTAGAGGTTTGAAGCATTTACGGGTCCAGACTTTCCTGTGTGACCAATTATTTTCAGAGCAGTATGGCTTTGTCAATTTAATTACAAAATTTTTGTCCAAATGTATAAAAACCGGCTCGATTTGTGCTAGAAAGGCTTCTTGAGGGAAATTCAAAAACCAGAAAGTTGTTGTTTCATGGCCAGTACAACACCGCCCACCATTTCAGAGCTAATCAGAACCCGCTACAGCGATTTGACCCGCAAAGAACGCAAATTTGCCGACACGTTGCTGGCAAATTACCCGGTTGCCGGGCTTGCCAGCATTACCGAAGTGGCCGAAACTGCTGAAGTATCGACACCGACAGTTCTGCGTACAGCCAAAAAGCTTGGGTTTAAGGGTTTCCCCGGTTTTCAGGCCGCATTGCGCTCAGAACTTAAACAAACCCTGGCCAATCCGATCGTAAAGCACGAGCGCTGGGCCAATCAAGCACCTGAAGAGCACCTCCTCAACCAGTTTGCTACTGCAACGATGGATAACCTGTCCTCGTCCCTGCGGCAGATTGATCATCATATCTTTGACAAGGTGAGTAAGTTGTTGGCTGATGAAACCCGCAAAATTGCTGTGGTTGGCGGACGTCTTAGCCATGCTCTTGCTGATTATCTGGCCACTCACCTGCAGGTGATCAGAGACAATGTTACTCTGCTGTCGTCTTCGCCCAGCCGTTGGCCCCATGACCTTTTGAACATGGGAAAGGGCGATGTGCTGGTTTTGTTTGATGTACGGCGGTACGAAGCAAATTTGTCGGACCTTGCCCGTCTGGCTGAAAAACGCGGCATAAAAATTATCCTGTTTACCGACCAGTGGATGTCGCCGGTATCAGCGCGGGCAACTCACACATTGGCGGTACGCATTGAAGTGCCCTCGGGTTGGGATTCAGCTGTTGTGACGCTGTTTATGGTCGAGGCGCTGGTGGCATCGGTTGAAACTCACCGTTGGCCGCAAACCCGCAAACGCATCAAAAACCTTGAAAAACTGTTTGATGCGACCCGCCGCTTTCTCAAAAACCCCGTATAGACTTTACGACCTGGGCAATCGTTTCGCCATTTTGCTGCGGGGCCATAATATGAACGCCGCTGATACCGGCAATACCTTTAAAAGCCCGCGCCAGTTCGATGCATATCTTCTGTCCCTCAGCCTTTTGATCACCGGCCTCTTCCAGGCGTTTAAGGGTTCTTTCCGGAACCGTTACGCCAAACAGATTTTCGTTCATGAAACGGGCCTGGCGTAGCGACAATAACGGGCCTATACCGACGATAAATTTCAGTTGTTGGGTAATGCCCAGATCATTCAAGCGGGCAAAGTAATTGCGGGCTGTGTCAATATCAAAACAAAATTGAGTCTGGGCAAATTGTGCTCCTGCGGCAATTTTTCTGCGCAAGCCATCAGGCTGCCAGTCAGATGCGGGATCATGGGGGGCATCGGCACAACCAATAAAAAACTCAGGTGGCGATGTTATTTCGCGCCCCTTTTTCCCCAAGGTACCTTGTAAATCCGATGCCATTGAAATCAGCTCAGATGATTCAATATCAAACACTGCTTTGGCCGTCGGCATATCACCTTTGGCCGGGTCGTCACCACGCAAAATCAGCAGGTTCTTGATTCCCTGCGCGCTGGCCCCGAGCAGGTCTGAAGCAAGGCCAATGGTGTTGCGGTCCCGGCAGGTCATTTGTAAAATGGGCTCAAAACCTTCAGCAACCAACAGGGCGCTGGCAGCAGTTGAAGACATCGCAAGGCGCGCGCCAGCACCATCGGTCAGGTTAACAGCATCGACCAGACCGGCAAGCGGGGCAACCCGCTTGAAAAGATCATCGCGGTCTCCCGACAAAGGTGGAACAATTTCGGCGGTGATGACGAAATCACCTTTTTTCAGTTTTTGCTCAAGCATATCTGTTTCTTGTTTTGCAGTAAGTAGTAAAGATAGGAAATGCCACGGGATTAAAAAGGTCAGAAAGCGACATTTCCAATGCCTATTCGGCAACCGTGTTTTTCAGCACGCCTACTCCTTCGAGGGAAATTTCAATTTTGTCGCCCGGCTTCAGGGCCCTGGTTTTACCCGGTGTACCGGTGTAAATGACATCGCCGGGTTCAAGGGTCATGTGTCGCGACAAAATTGCAACGATCTCGCCGACAGAAAAAACCATTCGCCGGGTTGAGGTTTTTTGAACCACTTTACCGTTCAGGCGCGTTATCAATCCCAGGCGATCGTAACTGAGGCCCGGTACAATCCACGGTCCCAGTGGTGCCTGGGTGTCTGATCCTTTGGCGGCAAGCAGGTCAGAAGGTTCAGGCAGGTGTTCGCGTTCGGTCACATCATTGCCAACGGTCACCCCGAAAATATAATTTTCAGCTTCTCTGGCAGAGATATCCTTTGCCCGATCACCGATAACAATTACCATCTCGCCTTCATAGTGCAGGTTGGTTGAGTTGGGTGCCAGAACTATTTTCTCGCCCGTTGCGATCACTGCTGAGGAGCGTTTGGTAAAAAACTTCAAGCCTTTTGACTTTTTGCCACCCTGTTTCTTGTAATTCCGGGCAATACTGATTATTTTACCCGGTCTGACCGGGACCAACATGCGGATTTCTTCCAGTGGAATAACTTTGCCTGTCCACCTTGAGGCACGGTCAAAATAGCTGCGATCAAGCTGATGCATGCCGCCATAGGACAAAAATCCGTACCAGATCTTGTCCTGATATTCAAAGCGGCCCAGCCGCAGTGGGGCATCATCGCCAGCTGTTACCTGAGCAACAGCGATACCAGGCAGGCTGAACAAGGCCAGTATAAAAACGATGATGAGACGGAACATGGTTGATTTCTCCCCCCGGCTGGACCAATAAGAAAAAACTACTGCGCTACAAAAAGGAAAAAAGCAATGGCTGAGGCTTTCATCTGCGATTACATTCGCACACCAATCGGGCGATTTGCCGGGGCTTTGTCGGCGGTGCGTACCGATGATCTGGCCGCCATTCCAATTTCCGCCTTGATGGCCCGCAATACCGGGGTCGACTGGCAGCAGCTTGATGACATCATTTTTGGCTGTGCCAATCAGGCAGGTGAAGACAACCGTAATGTGGCGCGCATGGCTGGTCTGCTGGCCGGGTTACCGGTTTCAACGCCCGGTGTGACGGTTAATCGCCTGTGCGGATCCGGGCTTGATGCTGTGGGCATGGCGGCCCGCGCTATTCGGGCCAATGAAGCTGAATTGATTATCGCTGGCGGGGTTGAGTCCATGTCGCGCGCGCCATTGGTCATGCCCAAGGCTGAAGCTGCGTTTTCCCGCAATGCTGAAATTTACGACACCACCATCGGCTGGCGTTTTGTCAATGCCAGGCTGAAAGCGGAATACGGTGTTGATTCAATGCCGGAAACGGCTGAAAATGTAGCAGCGGAATTTGATATTTCGCGAGCTGATCAGGATGCCTTTGCCGCCCGCTCGCAGGCCCGGGCCGGCCGGGCAATCGAAAATGGTCGTTTGGCCCGTGAAATTACGCCTGTTATTATTCCGCAACGGCGCGGCGATGATGTGGTGGTGGCGGTTGATGAACACCCGCGCCCGGAAACGACAGCTGAGCAATTGTCCAAACTGCGCACGCCTTTTCGGCAAAACGGTTCGGTGACAGCTGGCAATGCTTCTGGCGTAAATGATGGTGCTGCTGCCCTGATCATCGCCAGCGAAAAGGCTGCCAAAGCCCATGGCCTTTCCCCGATCGCCCACCTTTGTGGCACAGCCGTTGCCGGTGTCGAGCCACGTATTATGGGGGTTGGACCGGCCCCTGCTGTCAAAAAACTACTTGGCCGTCTCAATTTGACTGTGACTGATATGGATATTATCGAATTAAACGAAGCCTTTGCTGCCCAGGCGCTTGCGGTTACGCGTCAACTTGGCCTTGCAGATGATGCCAATTACATTAACCCCAATGGCGGTGCCATAGCCCTGGGTCACCCTCTTGGTATGTCCGGGGCAAGGTTGGCGGGAACTGCGGCGCTTGAATTGCAAATCAGTGGCAAAAACCGGGCGCTTGCCACCATGTGCATCGGCGTTGGGCAGGGTATCGCCTGTGTACTGGAAAGGGTTTAAAACCGCCCCCCGCGCTCTGGCAATTTAACACCATACACACTGAGCAAGTAAGCAACCGCCACAATGGCGATAAATGCCCCGGCAAACATCAGCGGGGTGTGTGGGAGTAGAGATACTTTGAATTCGGTTTTCGGGCGGTTTTGCAGCCATACCATGGCTGCTGCGAGTCCAAGGCCGAAAAACAGCGCTGCAAAGCCCAGAATTTCCTCCATAAAACCATCCAACCCCTAATAAGTTAACCTTTTGGAAGCCATAGAGGCCTACAATAAAAATTGATCAAAATGAAACCGATTTTTGGCCCCACATTGGCCATATAGATCGGCAATAAAATAAACATAATGCCCCGACTGACAACCCGGCAAAAGACTTGGGAGACGTTGCGGACATTTTACAGGACGCGCAAGCAGAAAACGAGCCGCTCACGGGATTTGTCTGACCTCCAGACCGGATAAAACCCTAACGTTCAATTCTGGCTGTAAATGAGTATATTATGACCTATCTGCCCTCTCCGTTCAAAGCCGTTGCAAGTCTTGCAATCACCGCTGTTGTTGCCTTTAGCGTTTCAGCCAATGCGCAACTGCGGGACAATTCAACCAATTTCAATAAAACCAAATCACAAAAAGCTGCCTACACGAAAAAACAGACATCGGGCCGTGAAACGTTTTCATCTGCTGAGATTGTGACCAAGGGGCACAGCTTTTTCGGCTCCACCACCAATGGCCTTGCCCAGGCGGTTGAGTATGTGTTCCAAAAAGCTGGACGCCCGCAAGGCTATATCATCGGGGAAGAAGGTGCCGGTGCCTTTATTGGCGGCCTGCGTTATGGCGAAGGCACCCTGTTTCTGAAAGATGGAACCCGAAAAAAAGTCTACTGGCAGGGCCCATCGGTTGGTTTTGATTTTGGCGGTAATGGTTCACGGGCGCTGGTACTGGTTTACAACATTGATGACACCAGCGATATTTTCAGTCGTTTTGTCGGTGTTGACGGTTCGGCATACTTTATTGGCGGTTTGGGTGTGAATTTTCAATCCAATGAGAAGCTTTCCCTTGCCCCAATCCGCACCGGTATCGGTGCCCGGCTTGGTGCCAATATCGGTTATTTGAAATACACCGCCAAACCAACATGGAATCCGTTTTAAATTTCGCCACAATTTAACGCTTTAAACCGTTGATGTAACCATCAGCGGTTTTTTTTGGCTACTTTTTGGTTAAAGAAGTCTAAATCTGGTTTTCAAATTGCATGGTTTAGTGCATATTGTGTTGGTTAGTTGTTTTGGGGGTTAATATGTCTCAATTAGAGACAATTATGCTCATTGTCCTTGGTTTTGCGGTTGCATTGCTGCTGGCGTTGGTGTTGGGCAAAATGTTGTGGGGGCAGGCGATCGGGCTTGGCAAACGCCGCTCGCGCCGTGAAGACCCTCTAACCGTTGCATCCCTGCAGGCTGACAAAGATAAATTGCGGGCAGAAGCTGCCATGTTGTCTCGCAAACTGGAATTGCGCCTCAATGACCTGAAAACCCGCCTGGCCGAACAGACCGCGGAAGTTTCGCGCAATCGCAATCGTGTTGACCGGCTGGCCGGAGAAATCAAGGATCGGGAAAACCAGATTGCCAAACGCGATGATGAAATTCTGGCGTTGAAAATCCAAGTGGCACCATTGGAGCAGGAGCTGGTAATTCGCACTCAGAGTGCCCAACAACTCAAAGAACAATTGCGTGACAAGGATGAACGACTACAGAACAAGTCAACACTGATAGATACATTACAAGACCAGCTAAAAACAGCGTTGAACGCCAATTCCATAGTCGGCCAAACTGATGTGTCGGCCAAGGAGCGTTTGCAAATTCGTATTGCAGACCTGACAGATCTTTCCAAACAGATTGAAAGCCAGCGTGTTCAACTGACCCAGCAACACTCAGAACTGCAAACTCTGACCGGTGTCATCAACAAAGACAAACCGTCGGGCAAGAAAAAAAAGGGCAAGAAATCCAACAAGGATGCCTACGTGGAACAGCTTGATACCAGCACCGCCAAGATCGAGAAACAGCTTGAAGAAGCCGAACGGGAAACCGACGAATTGCAAAAGGAACTGGTTCGTTTGGATGAAGACTGGAATGACAAGCTCAAACAATTGGACGGCATGAAAACGCCTGACATGGCAGAGACGGAAAAACAGAAAACTGATCAAGAAGCCAATGAGGGTGAACAAAAAACCTCCAATGTGGTTTCGCTGGCCAGCCGGATCAGGTCGCTGCAAAGTGATCTCAAGGGTCAGAAAAAGTAATCATCCGGGGTTTCTTTTGGTTCTGCCCCCAGACCACACAAAAGCATGCGGCGAAAGGTGTAGGGGAAAACCCTGGGATTCATTTGTGAATCACATACCCCTCGTGTAACTAATGTTAACGGTCCTTGGCGGAAAACGCTCTGGGCCGTTACGTGTTTCTGCACATCCGTTTTCATTTGAAGGATTTTACCATGGCTAATGTCGTTGTTGTTGGTGCTCAGTGGGGTGATGAAGGCAAAGGCAAGATCGTCGACTGGCTGTCTGAACGAGCCGATATTGTCGCGCGCTTTCAGGGGGGGCACAACGCTGGCCACACGCTGGTTATTGATGGCAAGGTCTATAAATTATCGGCTTTGCCTTCCGGTGTGGTGCGGGGCGGGAAAATTTCCGTTGTTGGCAATGGAGTGGTTCTTGATCCCTGGGCGCTGCTTGACGAGATCGATGGTATCCGCAAACAGGGCGTGGACATTTCGACTGAAAATTTACGCATCGCTGAAAATGCTACTCTCATTCTGCCCCTGCACCGCGAACTTGATGGCATTCGAGAAGCAGCAGCGGGCAAGGGTAAAATTGGTACCACCGGTCGCGGCATTGGCCCGGCTTATGAAGACAAGGTTGGTCGCCGGGCTATCCGGGTTTCAGACCTTGCCAACCTGGCCTCGCTGGAGGCCAAGATCGATCGCCTGTTGGCTCACCATAATGCTCTGCGCAAGGGGCTTGGGGTGGAACTGGCAGATGGCCAGGAACTGTATAATCTGCTGACAGAACTTGCTCCCAAAATTCTGCCCTTTATGGACTGTGTCTGGGACTTGCTCGACAAGGCCAAGCGGGCGGGAAAGCGGATTTTGTTTGAGGGCGCTCAGGGCACCATGCTCGATATTGATCACGGCACTTACCCTTATGTGACCTCGTCAAACACCATCGCCTCGCAAGCTGCGACCGGCACCGGCATGGGGCCCAATTCGCTTGATTATGTATTGGCCATCGCCAAGGCTTATACCACCCGGGTTGGTGAAGGCCCGTTTCCAACCGAGTTGTCTGATGAAATCGGCCAGCGGATCGGTGAACGCGGCCATGAATTTGGCACCGTTACCGGGCGCCAGCGCCGCTGTGGCTGGTTTGATGCGGTGATGGTGCGTCAGGCAATGAAAACTTCCGGGGTGACCGGTGTTGCCCTGACCAAGCTTGATGTGCTTGACGGCCTTGAGGAAATCAAGGTTTGTGTTGGTTATGAGCTTGATGGCAAAACCATCGAACGCTTCCCGGCCAGCATGGGTGCGCAAGCCCGGGTCAAGCCAGTTTATAAAAGCTTTGAAGGCTGGAGCGGCAAAACCGAAGGGGCCAGATCATGGGACGAGTTGCCCGCTGCTGCGGTAAAATACGTCCGCCAGATCGAGCAACTCATCGAAACCCCGGTCTCACTGCTGTCCACCAGCCCGGAACGCGAAGACACCATTTTGATGCGCGATCCGTTTGAGGATTGAGCCCCGGGCAAATCAGTAAAACCCAATACACTCATAAAATCATCAACTTGATACCATAGGCAACCACCCCCAGCACCACAACACTGGCGATCCACAGACCGGCAAACCACAACAACCGTTGCCACAAAACCGGCATCAGTGATAACCTTGGTCCGGGTCGACCTTGCCCCGGAACACCCAATAAGAATAGGCCGAATAAGCCAGAATTGTCGGGATCAGGAACAGTGCACCCCAGCCAATAAATGCCAGACTTTTATCCGGTGCTGCAGCTTGCCAGATGGTCAGGCTGGGCGGCACCATATAGGGATAAAAACTGATACCGATACCGGCAAAACATAAAATGAACAATGCCTGGCTTGCTAAAAACGGCACCGTATCATTTTGCTCTTTTAAGCCTTTATAAAGCCGGTAGCTGGCATAAGACAAAAGAAACGGCATGACCACCGACAGCACGACGCCGGGCCATGAGAACCAGCGCTCGAGATAAAGCGGGTTCAAAAACGGGGTAATCAGGGTAACTGCACCAATTAACGCCAATGTGCCAGCGCCAAGCCCCCAGGACAATCGATAAGCCAGATCACGTACATCACCAGTAGTTTTCATAATCAACCAGGTACTGCCCAGCAGACCATAGCCGATAACCACCGCAACACCGGTCAACAGCGAAAATCCGGTCAACCAGTCCCAATTGCCACCGGCATAAGAGCGGTCAGCAAATTTGATGCCCTGCACCAGCGCGCCAAGGGCCACCCCTTGAGAAAATGCCGCAAGAGTGGAGCCCCCGGCAAAGGCCCAGTCCCATAAAAATTTACCCCGTTTTGTGCGCCAGCGAAATTCAAACGCCACGCCGCGAAAAATCAATCCGATTAACATGGCAATAATCGGCGCGTACAACGCTGGCAAAACCACAGCGTAGGCAAGTGGGAACACGGCAAACAACCCACCGCCGCCAAGCACCAACCATGTTTCATTGCCATCCCAGACCGGCGCCACAGTGTTCATTGCCAGATCTTTATCTTTTTCCTTTTTCAACAGCGGAAACAAGATGCCAACGCCCAGGTCAAACCCGTCCAGAACAACATAGGTCAGCACTGAAAAAGCAATCACACCAGCCCAAATAAAAGCAAGATCAAAAATCATTGCCGGTCTCCCTTTTTGCTCATGGTGTCTCCCTTTTTGCTCATGGTCATGCCAGGACCAGGGGTGAAGCCAGCTGTTCGGGTCGGTCCCAAATCCTCGATTTTTGTCCCTTTTTCAGGATCAATCCCCATTAACCGCATGATATAAAAAGTACCCGAACCAAAAAGGGCGAAATAAACCACGATGAAAACCACAAGCGACGTGCCAACAGCACTTGCCTGAAGTGAACCAACACTGTCTGTTGTCCGCAATAGCCCGTAAACTGTCCACGGCTGGCGGCCCACCTCGGTGGTAATCCAGCCCGCCAAGACCGCTGCAAAACCGGACGGCCCCATACCAATAGCTGCCATTTTCAACCACTTGCCGTTATAAAGCGTACCGCGCCAGCGCCGCCACCCGGCCCACAAACCCAGCCCCAGCATGCCAAAGCCAATAGCCACCATGATACGGAAACTCCAAAACACAATAAAAGCGGGTGGCCGCTCATCTTTGGGGAACTCTTTCAGCCCCTTGATCTCACCGGTCAGACTGCGGGTCAGAATCAACGACCCAAGATAGGGAATTTCCAGCGCATAGCGGGTTTTTTCTGCCTTATCATCGGGCAGGCCAAACAAGATCAACGGCGCCCCGCCTTTATAAGTTTCATAATGGCCTTCCATGGCAGCTATTTTGGCCGGTTGATATTTTAGTGTGTTGAGCCCATGCTCATCACCGGCAATAATTTGTAACGGGGCAACGGTAATCAGCATCCACATGGCCATGGAAAACATCAACCGGGCGCTTTTGTTGGCACTGTCGCGTAACAAATGATAGGCACCAACCGCCCCGACCACCAGCGCCGTCGTCAAAAACGCGGCCAGCACCATGTGCACCAGACGATAAGGGAAAGAAGGGTTGAAAACAATTTCGTACCAGTCTTCTGGCACAAATTGCCCGACCTCATTGATCGAATATCCAACAGGGGTTTGCATCCAGCTGTTAACACTCAAAATCCAGAATGCCGACATCAAGGTGCCCAGCGCCACCATCAAAGTGGCAAACAGGTGCAACTTTGGCCCCACCTTCTCGCGACCAAACAGCATGACCCCCAGAAAACCCGCCTCCAGGAAAAACGCCGACATCACTTCATAGGCCAAAAGAGGGCCAAGAACCGGGCCGGTTTTATCTGAAAACACCGGCCAGTTGGTGCCAAACTGATATGACATGACAATGCCCGACACCACGCCCATGCCAAAAGTCACTGCAAAAATCGTCTTCCAGTATTCAAACACCCGCAGATAAATTTCTTTACCGGTCAGATAGTGCAGACTGTTGAGCACCGCCAGATAGCTGGCAAGGCCGATGGAAAAGGCCGGGAAAAAAATGTGGGCCGAGATCGTGAAAGCAAATTGCAATCTTGCTAATTCTACTGCATCAAACCCAAACACGTCCATTCCTTCCGGTTAGTTTCTGATACCCCACCAAACCACTTTCTTTAGGCTGTACACTATAATCAGAATTCATCTTCGGTCACGACACTTAACGTCTCACCCGGTCACCAGACCAGATCAGCATCCGCTCTAAAAGCTCAGCGCTTTGGCTTGTCGCACATGGGGCAGGTTTTCCAACGTGGCCAACACTTCTGGTGAAACACCGCCATCGACTTCAACCAGTGCAATTGCTGCATCACCTTCAGCCTGACGGCCAAGGTTAAAGGTTGCGATGTTGAGGCCTGCATCACCGAGCGCTACACCGAGTGCGCCGATGAAACCGGGTTTGTCTTCGTTGGACACATACAGCATGTGCTGGCCAAGTTCGGCTTCCATATTGATGCCCTTGATCTGGATAATTCGGGGCTTGCCGTCTGAGAACACAGTTCCCGCCACCGAGCGGGTCTGGGTTTCTGATTTGACGATCAGACGGATGTAGTTTTCATACACACCGCGCTTTGTCTGGCGCACCTCATCAACCTTGATACCGCGTT
>UOEC01000056.1_pt1 | contig 13910 bp, 11 predicted proteins | sample 1988601 | NCBI WGS metagenome assembly UOEC01 (sample SAMEA4712195, study PRJEB27164) | hydrothermal vent metagenome | biome: marine basaltic hydrothermal vent biome; feature: marine hydrothermal vent; material: mineral | place: Pacific Ocean | collected 2011-06-14/2011-07-23 | depth 1719 m
TGACTGGTTAATACCTGTGTGGCTCTTTCATAATTACACCGCCCTTTCCCTCATTACCGGGCGTGTCCCGGTAATCCACTGGCTGGATGTAGATCACCGGCACAAGGCCGGTGATGAGGGAGAAGTGGATTTTCCAATTTGAAATTTCTCCATTCACCTGTACAATCGCCTGATAACAACAAGTACAGGGAGAAACGATTATGAAAATCACCATCGCAAAAACACTCTTGGGTGCCGGGTTGCTGGCAACAGCCTTTGTCTTTACCATACCGATGAGCACTACAAGTGTGTTTGCCCAGGAAGCTGCTTCCTGCAAAAACGTCCGGTTTTCAGATGTTGGCTGGACTGACATTACCGCCACAACCGCAGCAACATCGGTTATTCTCAACGGCCTTGGCTATAGCCCCAAAGCAACCGTTCTGTCTGTGCCTGTCACCTATGCCAGTTTGAAAAACGGCGACATTGATGTTTTTCTGGGCAACTGGATGCCGACCATGGAAGGCGACATCAAAAAATACCGCGAAGAAGGTTCGGTTGAAACCCTGACCAGAAACCTCACCGGGGCGAAATACACTCTTGCTGTCAACAAGGCAGCAGCCGATGGCGGGGTTAAAGACTTTGCCGACATCGCCAAAAACGCTGACAAGTTCGACAACAAGATTTACGGCATTGAGCCGGGCAATGATGGCAACCGTCTTATTCAGGGCATGATCGATAAAAACACCTTCGGCCTGAAAGGTTTCACCGTGGTTGAATCAAGCGAGCAGGGCATGCTGTCCCAGGTCAAGCGGGCCAAACGCAAAAACGAATGGGTGGTCTTTCTGGGCTGGGAGCCACACCCGATGAATGCCAATTTCAACCTGACCTACCTGACCGGTGGTGACGATGTTTTTGGTCCCAATTTTGGCGGTGCCGAAGTGTTCACCAATGTCCGAAAAGGCTATGCCAAAGAATGTCCCAATGTCGGCAAATTCTTAAAAAATCAGGTTTTTACTCTGGCCATGGAAAATGAAATCATGGGCGCTATTCTTGATGACGGGCAAGAGCCCGACAAAGCTGCCACTGCCTGGCTGAAAAAAAATCCCGGCGTGCTGGACAAATGGCTTGCCGGTGTAACAACAGTAGATGGCAAGGATGGTCTTGCGGCGGTCAAGAGCCACCTGGGACTGTAACCTTGAGGCACAGAAACGGGCATGGAACAATGGCTGACTGACAACAAACTGCCGATTGGCAAATGGATTAAAAACGCCATCGACTATATGCTCGACAATGGCGCATTTTTATTTGATGCCTTTGCTGATGGCCTGAAATTTCTGATCGAGGGCTTCAGCAATATTCTGCTGTGGTTTCCGGCCCTTGTACTGGTAGCCATTTTGGCCATCGCGGTTTATGCCCTGCACCGGTCGATCAAACTCTTTTTTATGGTGCTGCTCGGATTGCTGCTGGTCATAAATCTGGGCTACTGGACCGAAACCATCCAGACCTTTACGCTAATTTTGTTTGCCACCGCCATTTGTATTTTAATCGGCGTACCAACCGGCATTGCCATGGCCCACCGGCCCTGGTTGGCCAAAGCCCTGCGCCCGGTGCTTGACCTGATGCAGACCATCCCGACCTTTGTTTACCTCATTCCGACCATGATCATGTTTGGTCTTGGTGTGGTACCCGGCCTGATCTCAACCGCCATTTTTGCCCTGCCCGCCCCCATTCGACTGACCAGTCTGGGTATCTCAAGTGTTCCAAAAGCATTGATAGAAGCTGGTGAAGCCTTTGGCGGCACCAAGCGGCAAATTCTTTGGAAAATCGAAATCCCCTACGCCATGCCCAATATCATGGCCGGCATCACCCAGTGTATCATGCTGTCGCTGTCCATGGTGGTGATCGCCGCACTGGTTGGCGCACCGGGCCTTGGTGTGCCGGTGGTGCGGGCGCTCAACACTGTTAACATCGCCAAGGGTTTTGAAGCAGGCCTTGCCATCGTTATTGTTGCCATCCTGCTTGACCGGGTCTTTAAGACCCGCAAAGGGGGCATGTAGAAAAATGCCTGCCCTTGATTTCCGCAATGTTGATATTATTTTCGGGGACAAAAGCCAAACTCCCCAAGCCCTGAAAATGCTCGACGCAGGCAGCACCCGCAGTGAAATTCTGGAAAAAACCGGTGCCGTGCTCGGTGTTGCCGATGCTTCAATCAGCGTTGAGACCAGTGAGGTCTGCGTCTTGATGGGCCTGTCGGGTTCCGGCAAATCCACCCTGCTGCGCGCCGTCAACGGCCTCAATCAGGTCACCCGCGGCTCGGTTCTTCTGGGTGGCGGTGACACGATAATCGATGTTGCCAGTTGCAAGCCCGATGTTCTTCGCAAATTACGCATGGAGCGGGTTGCCATGGTGTTTCAGCAGTTTGCCCTGCTACCCTGGCGCACGGTGGCAGAAAATGTCGGCCTTGGTCTTGAATTGCGCGGTCTTCCTGCTGGTGAAATCAAAGCCCAGGTCGATGAAAAGCTCGAACTGGTACAACTGAGCCAGTGGCGCGACAAACAAATTTCACAACTATCTGGCGGCATGCAACAGCGCGTTGGTCTGGCCCGTGCCTTTGCCACCGATGCTGATATTCTGCTGATGGATGAACCGTTCTCAGCCCTTGATCCGTTGATCCGCAATCACCTGCAGGACGAACTGCTTGATCTGCAAAAGTCGCTTAAAAAAACTATCGTTTTTGTCAGTCACGACCTTGATGAAGCCTTAAAAATCGGCAGCCATATCGCCATCATGGAAGAGGGCCGCATTGTCCAGTACGGTACCCCGCAGGACATTATCCTCAACCCCGCCAACGACTACGTGGCTCGCTTTGTCGCCCACATGAACCCGCTCAATGTCATGCAGGCTTCCTCGCTGATGACCCCGGTCAAAAAACTCAAATCAGAAAACGGGATTTACCTGCTCGATGCCAGTGAGCGCTGGAAGCTTGAACTGAAAGCCAATGGCACCGTCAAATCCCTGCTCGAAAGTGGCAAAGACGTCAGCCCGGTCCTGCGCTCACCAGACACCGGCATGCGCGACATCATCAAACAGCGCCACCAGACAGGCTGTCCGGTGCTGCTCGAAGATAACGGCAAAGTCATTGGCATCATTGGCGATGATGAAATCTATCGGGGCATCCTCAGCCACGGCAATGGCTAAAAGCTATTCTTGCAAAAACGGGTTACCTGCCCGCTCATCACCGATGGTACTCATCGGGCCATGGCCACAGATAAATGCCACATCATCGTCCAGCGGTAACAGTTTTTCCTTGATCGACCTGATCAGGTCATCATGGTTGCCGCGCGGCAGGTCGGTACGACCGATCGAGCCGGCAAACAACACATCACCAACAATCGCCAGCTTGATTTTCTCATTGATAAACACCACTGATCCGGGCGAATGGCCCGGACAATGGCGGATGGCAAAATCAACCTCGCCAACACTGAGCGTGTCACCTTCATTCAGCCACTTGTCGCTGGTGCAATTGCGCGCATCATTGATACCATATTCCACCCCGGTTACCGCCAGAGTCTCAAGCAAAAACAGGTCATCCTTGTGCGGCCCGACAATATCCACCCCAAGCTCCTCTTTCAGTGCTGCTGCCCCGCCTGCATGATCGATATGGCCGTGAGTGAGAACAATCTTGTCCGGCGTCACGCCGGTTTCCTTGACCATTTCAAGAATTCTGGGCACATCACCGCCCGGATCAACAATCGCTGCTTTCATGGTTTTGGTGCACCAAATAAGAGTACAGTTCTGTTGCAACGGGGTAACCGGCACAATAGCGGCACCAAGCGGTGGGTTTTGATTGTTCATGCAATACTTCTTATCATCTGGACGGTGAATCAATTCTGCAATAGGGTTGCTTCCAACGCGATGCAACGTAAACGGGCGATACGGAGAAAGCAATGAGCAATGAGCGCCTGAAAGGGACGGTCAAGTTTTTCAACACCGCCAAGGGTTATGGTTTTATCAAACCCGATGATGGCAGCAAGGATATCTTTGTCCATATAACCGCCGTCCAGCGCTCTGGCCTGCCACAACTTGATGAAGGCATGCAACTGGGTTTTGAAGTCTCCCCTGATGCCAGCGGTCGCGGCCCCCAGGCGGTGGAACTGCAGTTGCTATAGCCAAAATTGATCTTGGGTTGATTGTGTGGTAATATTCTTTCATGGCTATCTCGAAAACATTAATGGCGACAGCAGCTTTGACCATTGTAATGACGGTCAGCCCATTATCATCAGCATTCGCCCAGTCCAAGGCCAATTGCACCTGCCGCTTTGCCGGTCAAAATTACAAAACCGGCGACATCATGTGCATCCGGGGCAAACTCTCGCGTTGTGAATTTGTGCTCAACAACACGTCCTGGAAAACCATCGCTGAAACCTGCCCGCAGGCATCAGCACCAGGCCCCCGGCAAAGCCCGCTCAGCACCACCGAAGTTGCCATCATGGCCCGCATGCACCGCCAGTTCTCGATTAAATAACAGGCTGATTACCCTTTAAATGTTACGCTTAATTCTGGTCACCCTTTTCCTCTCGTCTATCCTGTTGCCAGGTGCCAGCCTTCAGGCTCGCACCGACAATAACCGTCCCGTGGATTATTACACCCTGGCCCTGTCCTGGTCGCCCACCTATTGCGCCTCCAAAAAAGGTCGTCGCGACCGCGCCCAATGTGGCAGCGAGCGACGCTTTGCCTTTGTTGTCCATGGCTTGTGGCCACAATACAACCGCGGCTGGCCACAATTTTGCAATACCAACCAGCGCTGGGTCGGGCGCGGCCAGATTAAACGCATGCTCGACATCATGCCATCAAAACGCCTGATCATTCACCAGTGGAAAAAGCACGGCACCTGCACGCGTCTGGGGCAAAAAGCCTATTTCAAGCTGACCCGACAATTGTTTGACAAAATCCTCACCCCGGCCCGTTACCTGTCGCCGCAAAAGCCGGTATTGATCACTCCGCAAAAACTGATGTCAGACTTCATTAAAACCAACCGGGGCCTAACCGCTGCATCCCTGTCGGTTCAATGCGGCAACGCCCGCGACCGCGCCCGCCTGTCTGAACTTCGCGTTTGTTTCTCAAAGTCTGGTGAATTTACCCCCTGCGGTGACAATGAACGACGCAGTTGCAAGGCTCAAACACTGGTTTTACCGCCTGTACGATAGCCGCCAACTTTTCCTGTGGACCTTGCGATTCAATGCTGGCAATTGCCCGGTGTGGTTGGTATAGAGCGAACAGGAATTAGATACCGTATCAACATGGCGAGCAAAACCGATGAAGCTGGTTTCCGGGAACTCTAACAGGCCGTTGGCTGAAGCCATCGCCACCTACCTCAAGAACCCCCTGACCAAATGTGTCGTCCGGCGCTTTGCCGACATGGAAATATTCGTTGAAGTGCAGGACAATGTCCGAGGGGAAGATGTTTTCATCATCCAGTCCACTTCGTTTCCGGCCAATGACCATTTAATGGAATTGCTGATTATTATTGATGCCTTGCGCCGTGCCTCGGCCCGCCGGATCACTGCCGTTCTGCCCTATTTCGGCTATGCCAGACAGGATCGAAAAGCTGGCCCGCGCACGCCCATTTCAGCAAAACTGGTCGCCAACATGATTACCCGTGCCGGAGCTGACCGGGTGCTGACCCTTGACCTGCACGCCGGTCAGATACAGGGCTTTTTTGATATTCCGACGGACAATCTGTTTGCCGCCCCGGTAATGATCCGCGACATTAAAAAACAGTTCAAGAATGGTAAGGCCATGGTGGTCTCACCCGATGTCGGCGGTGTGGTCCGGGCTCGCGGTTACGCCAAACGCATCGGCGCCCCGCTGGCCATCGTCGACAAACGTCGCGAGCGGGCCGGTGAATCAGAAGTGATGAACATCATCGGTGAAGTTGAAGGCATGTCGTGTATTCTGGTCGATGACATTATCGACTCCGGCGGCACCCTGTGCAATGCAGCCGATGCCCTGCTGGCCAAAGGTGCCACAGATGTTTCCGCCTACATCACCCACGGCGTTCTGTCAGGCGGCGCGGTCGCAAGAGTCACCTCGTCCAATCTCAAACAACTGGTGGTAACCGACACCATCCAGGCCACCGAAGCCGTCCGCGTCTCGCAAAACATCCGCGTAACCTCAATCGCCCCCCTGATCGGCGAAGCCATCGGCCGGACTGCCCGCGAAGAGTCGGTGTCGAGTTTGTTTCATTAGCCTGTTTACTTTCCGCACACCTGTAGCCCTCAATTCCTCATCATCGGCCCCGTGCCGGTAAATTCACACAAGAATCAAAGTATTAGTATAACCGCCAGTGGCATTGGATCGCCGGGTCAAGCCCGACGAAAATATCTGGGGTGCTGTCCTCTTCCCTTTATCCCGACAAATCCCCCAATTGGCTGGCCGCAACCGCCAATTTCGCCAAGTTGAAATCCTTGCCTTTCATCAGATCATCCATTGACCCCTGCACGCGCTTGACTGCATCGGCATTTTTTTCTACCCATTTATCCCAGTTACGGTCACCGGTATTGTCGGCTGACATGATTTCCAGCGCGATACCGCGGTGGGTTTGCACGATACCGTCAAGGGTTCGGTTAACGGCCAGGCGATCGTAATAATCGTTGGCAACAATTTGCGATGACTGGGCAAACAGGCGATCGATGCCAAGACCGCCGGCAACATCAAAAAAGGTCCGCGCCACCGCTGCCACTGGTTGTCTGGTGCGTGTTGCCACTTGCACAATATCGGGTCCGCGCTGCATGTGGCGCAATTGCGAGAACAGTGTCGCGATATCTTTTGGAACACCTTTTTTGCGATAATCCTCAAACCGCGCTTTTACCGTTGCCCGACCTTCTTCGGGCAAAGCTTTGTTAAAGTTGTCAGCCAGGTCAACAAGACCCTTGCGGTAGTGAACAACCAGTTTGTCCAGCCCCTCGCTGAAATCCACATTTAGCAGGAACCACACAGTCGCCCGTCGCAACACCCGTTGCAACTCCACATAAAGCCTGAGCTGCACCTTGCCGGAAATTTTGTTGTCCAGCGCATCAACCTTGTCATTCATGCCGGTAAAATCAAAGGCATCGCGGGCCAGCACAAATGCTTTGGCAATATCTGCTGCGCTGTGGCCGGTCTCTTCAATCAGCCGGTAAACAAAGGTCGGCCCACCGCGGTTGATAACCGAATTGGCCAGCAAGGTGGTAATGATTTCGCGACGCAATTTGTGCCCGACAATTTCAGCCCGGAATTTTTTCGCCATCAGCGGTGGGAAATAACGGAACAACTGGCTTTCAAAATAAGCATCATCAGGCACATCGGTTTCAATCAGGTCATCAAACAGGGCAATCTTGGCATAGGCCACCAGCACTGAGAGTTCAGGCCGGGTAAAGCCAACGCCAACAGCCTCGCGATCAGCCAGCACCGTGCCATCGGGCAGATCTTCCAGCTTGCTGTTAAGAATACCCTGGCCTTCCATGGCTTCCATCAACCGTTTGGTATAACCAAATTCAGCCGAACTGCGCGCTTGCGACATGGACAGGCACAAGGTCTGCAAATAATTGTTGCGCAACACCAGTTCGGCCACATCATCGGTCATTGAAGCAAGCAATTTGTTGCGTTGCGGGCGTTTGAGCTTGCCGGCTTTTTCTGCCGCTCCAAGGGCGATCTTGAAATTCACCTCAACGTCGGACGAATTCACCCCGGCTGAATTATCAATGGCATCGGTATTGATCCGCCCACCTTTAAGAGCAAATTCAATTCGCGCCTTTTGGGTGATGCCAAGATTAGCCCCCTCACCAATGGCTTTCACCCGCAATTCAGACGCGGTCACCCGGATCTGATCATTGGCCCGATCACCCACATCAGCGTTGTTTTCAAGACTGGAGCGCACATAGGTGCCAATGCCGCCGAACCACAATAAATCAGCTTCGGTTTTCAAAATACCCTGCATCAACTGATTGGGAGTAGCAGTCTTGCCGGTCAATCCTGAAATGTCCCGCATCTCTTTCGACAAGGGAATGGCTTTGAGTGACCGCGAGAAAATCCCGCCGCCTTTCGAGATTAGTTTTTCATTATAGTCTTTCCAGCTTGAACGCGTCAGTTTGAAAACCCGCGCCCGTTCCTTGTAGCTTTTGGCCGGATCAGGGTCAGGATCAATAAAGATATCGCGATGATCAAAGGCGGCAATCAACTTGATATGTTTGGACAACAGCATGCCATTGCCAAACACATCGCCCGACATGTCTCCTACCCCAATAACTTCAAAGGGTGTTGTTTGCGTGTCCACATCAACTTCACGGAAATGGCGTTTGACTGCTTCCCAGCCACCTCGCGCGGTAATGCCCATTTTTTTATGGTCATACCCAGCCGAACCGCCCGAGGCAAAAGCATCATCAAGCCAAAACCCGTGCGCCTGGGCTATGGCGTTCGCGGTATCAGAAAAAGTTGCTGTTCCCTTGTCGGCTGCCACTACCAGATAAGGGTCATCCTCGTCATTGCGCAACACGCCTTTGGGCGGCACGACTTTTTCACCATCAAGATTGTCTGAAATCTCAATCAACGAAGATATAAACAATTTATAGACTCGCGTCCCCTCAGCGAAAATTTCTTCCCGGCTGCCGCCTTCCGGCAGGTTCTTGGGTACAAACCCGCCTTTTGAGCCCACCGGCACAATCACTGCATTTTTAACATTCTGGGCTTTGGCAAGACCCAGCACTTCGGTGCGGAAGTCTTCCGGACGGTCAGACCAGCGCAGGCCACCGCGAGCAATTTTACCGCCGCGCAAATGAATGCCTTCTACATCGGGTGAATAAACAAAAATTTCAGCAAAAGGCCGTGGCTCCGGCAGTTCCTCAATATCGCGAGAATCGATTTTAAATGAAATCGTTGGTGGTTGGGTCCCATCAATGGTCTGAAAATAATTGGTCCGGTTGATCGATCTGATCAGGTTGAGATAGCGCCTGACAATCAAGTCTTCATCAAGGCTGGGGACGGCTTGCAAATCACTTGAAATTTTGGCGGCAAGTTTTGAGATCAATGGCCGACGGACCGCCTTGGATTCCATTTTACCCTTGGCGGTTTTGCGCGAAATATCAAAACGGATGTAAAACACCTCCAGCAGTTTTTTGGCGATAGCCGCATGTTTAACCAGCGTTGCCGCCATATAGTCAGCCGAATAAGCAATACCCGCCTGACGCAGGTATTTGCCGCAAGCACGTAACAAAGCCGCATCGCGCCAGTCAATTTCACCATTCAGCACCAACGCATTAAACTGATCATTCTCAGCCTGCCGCTCCCATACTGCCAGGAAACAATCATCAAGTTTGCCGGCCAGTTCGTCCATGGCAATGTCCGCTCCGTCACGCGATTCAAGGGTAACCTCATGAATAAACACCGTGCGGGTTTTACCATTGTTGCGCGGAGCCACCGTAAAGGTACTCTCTTCGGTAGCACGCAGGCCCATATTTTCAATAATCGGCAAGCGGGCGCTAAGCGATATCGGCTGGTCATAATGATAGAGTTTCAGGCGACAGCGATTGCGTGGTTCTTTTTCAATATTGAAAAAGTGCACGCCAATTTTATCCCCTTCTGCAAGACCCTCAATTTCCTGAATATCATACCGCGAAGACCTTGGCGAAAAGGCCTCTTCGTAGGCAGCCGAAAAAGCTCCAAGATATTTTTTCTTCAGTGCGGTGGTCATTTTCGATTTAAAGTTATCGGCAACGACTTCGGCCAACCGGTCATCCCAGGTCCGTACCACATCAACAATACCGTCTTCGACTTGTTGCAGTTTCATTTTGGGGGCATTACCGACATTGCGGGCAATGATAAAATGAACCCGCACCAGCGGCGTATCGCTAAAGAATGGTGAAAATCTTGTCACCCGACCATTATAAGCTGCCGCCAAAAGGGCTCCGACTTTTGAGCGGATGTTTGAGTTAAAGCGATCACGCGGAATAAAAACATAGGCCGAGACAAATCGGTCAAACCGGTCATGGCGAACAAAAAGCCGGGTTCGCGGGCGCTCCTCCAGCCGGATGATACCATCGGCCATGTCATGCAGGGCATCAGCTTCCATCTGGAACAATTCATCACGCGGAAAACTTTCCAGCACATTCAGCATCCCCTTGCCGGTGTGACTTTGCGGGTTAAGCCCGGCCTTGTTAATCACCGCATCAATCTTGCGCCGGATCAGCGGAATATAACGCGGCGAGCTGGTATAGGCGGTTGAGGTAAACAACCCCACGATCCGAATTTCGCCCGACATTTCTCCGTCGGCATCAAATTGTTTGATGCCGATATAGTCCATCACCGTGCGCCGATGAACTTTGGAAACCGTGTCCGATTTGGTAATGATCAACGGTGAAGGCTGGCGCAGATAGGCCCTGATTTTCGGCGTAATTGCCTCGGTTGTTGAGCCTCGCGAAAAGACCTTTTTTTCCGGATTCCGCAAAACCCCAAGGCCGGTTTTTGGCCGGGCTGACAACGCCCCATGTTCCGAGCCGCCTTCAAAAACATAATCACGCACGCCCAAAAGGGTAAAATGATTATCCAGAAGCCATTGCAGAAACTCCATTGATTCTGTCAGTTCTTCAACCGGCACCGGCGGCGGGGTTCTTTGATAGGCATCAATGGCATCCTTGATCCGGGTCTGCATCAGCCGCCAATCCAGCACCGCAGCTCGCACCTCTGACAGAGTTGCCAAAATTTCGTCTCGCAAAGCATCGCGTCCAGCATCGTTTTCAATGCGGTCGATGTGAATATGCATGATGCTTTCGCGGATAAATCCTTCCCCGGCCCGCCGCTCGGGCGAAATCTCCTGCAACTCGCCGCCTGGCGTCCGCATCACCGATATTACCGGATGGGCGATCAGTGAAATCGTATAATCAAGGTCGGTCGTTACCGCGATGGTTGAATCAAACAGAAACGGCATGTCATCATTAACGATTTCAATAACCGTTATGTTCTCTGCACGCCCGTCACTACTGGCTGGATTGTAAACGGCTACCTTGGCACTGCCCGGTTTTCGAGTGTTCAAATGGCTCGCGGTTTTTTCCGTAAAAGCGATAGTCTCACTCGTACTGAACGGTGCGATGTCCTCAGGAGCCACATTCTGCCATAAATGTTTGGCCAGCGGCACAATCAACGCGGCTCTCTTGTTTTTTTTAACAGCCTTGGTGATTTCTTTAATACGGGTATCCAAATTCTTGTTCGTCGACATTCCCAACCTCCCAAAAGCGCGCTTTGTTTTTTGCCGACTTTTAGCCGACATATTTGCCTGTTTGCCAATCCCCGAAAATTTACTGGCCCAGGTACTAAGGAGATACCAAGGCAGGGTGCGACAATTCACCATAATACCAAAGTTCAAAGAGGGCTAGAGGAAGTTAGCGACCCATCACGACATATTTTGCTCTATGTTTGAACCACACAAACCAAAGAGGGACTATCATGATCGACGCAAAAGATAGAGCCATTGCGCTAGAACTGGAGCAGGACGAACCACTCACAAAATCTCAGGAAAAATACCTGGGTGTTTGTGATGAAAAGCTCGGTTTCATTCCCAATGTGCTGAAATCCTACAGCTTTAACCCGACAAAATTTCAGGCCTTTACTGATATGTACAATGACCTGATGCTTGGCCCCTCGGCCTTGAGCAAACTGGAGCGCGAAATGCTGGCCGTAGCCGCCTCAAGTATCAATCACTGCTACTACTGCCTGACCGCTCATGGTGCAGCTGTGCGCAATTTGTCCGATGATCCCAAATTGGGCGAGGAGATTGTGATGAATTACCGCGCCGCTGACCTGTCAGAACGCCACAAGGCGATGCTCGACTTTGCCACCCTGATGACCCAGAACCCCGAAGCCATCGAAGAACAGGACCGCCAGGAACTGCGTGATGCCGGGTTTAGCGACCGCGACATCTGGGACATCGCAGCCGTTGTATCTTTTTTCAACATGACCAACCGCATGGCCACCGCCGTTGATATGCGCCCCAACGACGAATACCACGCCATGGCGCGTTGACAATCAGCGCTCCTCGCGCACCATCAACATGCCGATCAACCCAATCGCAAAGGCGACCAGAATGGGCGTCAGGCCAATGCGAAAGTTTTGTGAAAGAGCTGTGACAATGGCAATTGATACCGGTACGCCAAAGCTGGTGGCCTTGCCCGACAGGGCATAAAGGCCAAAGAATTCGGTAATTTTTTCTTCCGGCGCGATGTGAACCAGCATTGACCGGCTGGCTGCCTGCACCGGACCCACCGCCAACCCGACAAATGCTCCGACAGCCACAAACACCTGTTCTGAAACCGCCCCGAACAATGGACCATCGGCCAGGGGTGCAACCACCGGATAGAAGAAAAAGATATAATCTTTGCCGATCGACAATGTCGCAATAGTCCCAAAAAACAAAATGGTAATGCCTAAAATGATGATGGTTTTGGGGCCAAAATGATCATCAAGCTTGCCACCGATATAGGCCCCAATCGCCCCGCTGATCGACAGCAGAATGCCATAAATGCCAACCGTGGTAATCGGCCAGTCAAAGACCGCCGCGCCAACAATGCCGCCAAGGGCAAAAACTCCCACCAGTGCATCTCGATAAATCATTGAGGCACCGAGAAAAACAAAAACGTTCTTGTAATCACGCCACATGGAAAATGTCTGTTTAAGCTGTTTCAGACCTGCCAGTGTCGCTTCTTTCAGCTTCAATCGGCGCGGTGCATCAGGGGTGAACAAAAATAGCGGGATAACAAAAACCACATACCACATGGCTGCAAATGGCCCTGAAAACCGTTCCCCTTCAAAGCTTGTCGTCTCAAATCCCAACAGCGAGGGCATGCCCAGCATGGTCAAATTCTCATCGCCACCGGGAATAATCAGCAAAACCATAATAATCAGGGTCAACAGGCCACCAACATAACCCATCGCCCAGCCGGTGCCTGACAACCTGCCGATTTTGTTTTTCGGCACCAGGTCAGACATCATTCCGTTGGTGAAAACGATACCAAATTCTGCCCCGACAGTTGCCACCACAAATCCGGCCAGCGCGATGTAAATCGCGTAATTCACACCAGGTGCTGCCCACCAAAGCGCGCTGCACCCGGCAATAAAAAAAATCGAAAAAACCGCAATCCATGGCTTGCGCGGCCCGCCTGCATCCGACACCGCGCCCAGAAAGGGCGAACAAATAGCAATAATAAGACCCGCTACCGCTGTTGCGCCGGTCCAGAAACTTTGACCTATTTCTGGCGTTGCCGCCAGTTTGGCGACAAAATAAGGTCCAAATGTAAAGGTCAGGATCAGGGTAAAATAGGGTTGAGCGGCCCAGTCATAAAGAATCCAGCCCCAGATACCCTTTTTGGAAACCCCCGGTTTTTCCGCCTCATCACTCATGTTTTCCCCACTCCCCCCAATTAACTTTCAAAAAACCCGTTTAAACCTGAGGCGAAGCGCCGCGCAATGGCCAGTGTATATTGACAAAGCACCACCGCACAGGGTCATAATGCACTTTAGAGGACTTTTTTAATTCTGAGTTTCTGGAGGGATCACAATCATGGCCAAAGAAGAAGTCGCCAGCCACGGCATGGAAGAGCACAACGCAACCTGGGAAGGCTTTGTTAAAGGCAGCGTTGCACTGAGCTTGATGAGCGCCTACATCGTTGTTGCCCTGTGCCTGTTTGGTTTTGGCACCTCATACACATTTTTGGTCGGCTTTGGCGGCATGATCGTTGGTCTGATCGCCATCATTATTGATGCCCGCGCCAACCCCTCGAAATGGTATCTTTCCACCGGCCTGTTAATCGCCTATGGTCTGCTCGTTGCAGCAATGATTACCTGATGGTTTGAATAATATGAAAATTGCCGTTCTGGCCGAAACCGCCTCTGATGAGACGCGCGTT
>UOEC01000082.1_pt1 | contig 13902 bp, 10 predicted proteins | sample 1988601 | NCBI WGS metagenome assembly UOEC01 (sample SAMEA4712195, study PRJEB27164) | hydrothermal vent metagenome | biome: marine basaltic hydrothermal vent biome; feature: marine hydrothermal vent; material: mineral | place: Pacific Ocean | collected 2011-06-14/2011-07-23 | depth 1719 m
AATTGTGCTACCGGCCATGATATTGATTACCGACAAATGGCAAAACAAAAATCGAGGGAAAGACAGTGAATAGGCGATTTGTTTTTTTGATCTGCTTGTTGGCATCAGCCAGTTTGCCTGGCACCGGGGCAACGGCAGCAAATGTTAGTCTGCCTGAGCGCCTGACCGGAGTTTGGGTTGGCGGAGGCTCAATTTACAAGGCACCAGGCGCACCGCTTGAGCGGGTACGGTGCCGGTTTTCCTCCAAGTGGGCGAAAAAATCACAAACCATTTCACTGCGCTATATTTGCCTGGGGATTGATATTAAATTTGAGACCACCGGCACCCTTAAATACAGCGCTGAAACACACGCCATTAACGGCAAGCTGGTGACCGTTGGCATCGGCGGGTTCCGGGCCAGCGGCAAGAACACCGGCAACAACGTGGTCATTAACCTGACGGGCAAAGACAAAAAAACCGGTAAACCGGTCAGTGGTGTTTTGTCGATCCAAATCAAGGGCAAAACCGCCCTGTCCAGTTCGCTGACCGCTACTGATCCCAAAACAGGCAAACGCTTCAAGGCGTTTTCGGCAAGTTTCAAACGATGAACCGCTTACCTCTTCCTTGTGGGGAGGTGGAAGTACCCTAAACTTCCAGCACAACCCGACCAATCACCCGGCCATGGCGCAAATCATCCAGTGCCTGATTGGCTTGGGCCAGCGGGCGGGTCGAAACAACGGGAGGTGTGACTTTTCCTGAACGCACAAGTTCGAGCAACTCTTTGGTATCGCCAAGCGAAGCAACAAAAACACCATGGATGGAAAATGGCCGCAAGGGGAACATCGGGATCGGGGTGGAAAACTTTCCACCAAGCAAACCCACCACGATGACAGCCGCTCCTTTGCCAATCACCGACTGGGCAAAATTGAGAGAGCTTTCTGCACCAACAAAATCGATCGATGCATCGGCTGGCCCACAGGCTTTAAACAGCGCTTTTCGCGCTTCCTTGTTGCTTGAATCAAAAACATGACTGGCACCGGCAGCAAGGGCTGCATCACGTTTGACCGGGTCGATATCGGCAACGATCACCGGGCCGTCCCAAAGGGCAATGGCCAGTTGCAGTCCCATCATGCCAACACCGCCTGCCCCGACAATAACCAGCGGCCCGCCGCGATTGTAGGCAAGAGCTTTTTTCAGGGCGCCATAGCTGGTGATGCCTGAGCACATCAATCCACCGGCCAGTTGCCGGTCGATGCCGGTGATATCAAAAATATAACGGGGATGGGGGGCAATAACATGGCTGGCATACCCACCATCAACGGTAATGCCCAGATGATGGGTTGTTTTGCACAAGTGTTCATCGCCTGTCTTGCACATGGCACACTCACCACAGCCAATCCACGGGTAAACTGCACACGGTTCGCCGATATTGATACCATCTTTGACATCGCTGCCAACAGCAGCAACTTCACCGGCAATTTCATGGCCAAGAGTGAATGGCAGGGAACGCCCGCCGGTGACATCGAGCTTTTTGTCATCGCCCATGTCGAAAAAACCATCGATCATGTGCAGATCAGAATGACAAACACCGCAGTGGGAAATTTTGACCAGCACCTGCGTTCCCGTTGGCACCGGCGTATCGGTCCGGGTTGCTTCAAGCGGGGCGTTGTAGGCGGTCATTGACTGGCGGTGCATGGCCGGGCCTCTCAAATCAGAGCAATTTTGCCAGCTTGCAAAAATCTTCGATTTCCAGCTGTTCTGCCCTAAGGGTGGGATTTATACCTGCATTCTCCAACACTTGTTGCGGGTTTGACAAGATACTTTTGAGGCTGGCCCGTAACATTTTACGGCGCTGGCCAAAGGCTGCTTTGGTGAGTTTTTCCAACGCGGCTATTTGGCAGTCGAAAACCGGGTTCTGGTGCGGAACGACATGAACGATAGACGAGGTTACTTTTGGGGCCGGAGTAAAAGCGCGCGGTGGGACGTCAAACAGCTTTTGCGCATCAGAACGCCATTGTGACAGGACCGATAGACGGCCAAAGGTTTTACTACCGCTGGGGGCAACAATGCGTTCGGCCACTTCTTTTTGAAACATCAGGGTCAGGGAGCTGAACCATGGCGGCCAGGGATCGAGCGTCAGCCAGCCAACAAGCAAAGGCGTTGCAATGTTGTAAGGCAGATTGGCAACAATTTTTGTTGGGCCATCTATCAGGTTGCCATAATCAATTTCCAAAGCATCAGCGCTGATGATTTCCAGCCTGCCAGGGTAAGCAGCGCTGATCTGCTCGAGCGCTGGCAGCACCCGTTCATCACGTTCTATAGCGACAACTTTTTTGGCCCCTTCCATCAAAAGTCCGCGGGTCAGGCCACCGGGGCCGGGACCGATTTCGATAACCGTATGGTCGGCCAACGAACCGGCGGCACGAGCTATTTTGCTGGTCAGGTTGAGATCAAGCAGGAAATTCTGGCCAAGATTTTTTTTTGCCGATAATTGGTGTTCGGCGATCACTTCACGTAATGGGGGTAGACCATCAGGACTGGTCATTTTGCACCATGCTGGCAGCCTGGTGGATGGCAGCGATCAGGCTGGACGGGTTGGCCTTTCCGGTTCCGGCAAGTGACAATGCAGTGCCATGATCAGGTGAAGTGCGTATAAATGGCAGGCCGAGTGTAGTGTTGACACCATCATGGAAACCCAGTGTTTTGACCGGAATAAGAGCCTGATCGTGATACATGCACATAATCACATCGTAGTTGGTCCGGGCTTCATCGTGAAATACTGTATCGGCTGGCAGTGGACCGGTTACATCAAGCCCCCTGCCCTGCATTTCCCTGATGGCCGGTTCGATAAATTCGATTTCCTCGCGCCCCATGGCACCACCTTCTCCAGCGTGAGGATTAAGGCCGGTAACACCGATGCGCGGGCGCGGCAAGTCGAACCAGCGCGTCAAGCCCTGCGCGGTACTCATGGTTTGTGAGATAATCAATTCTTTGCTCAAAGTGCTGGCAACATCTTTGAGGGCGATATGGACGCTGACAGGTACGGTTCGCAAATCTTTTGCCGAGAGCATCATCACCGGATTGGCGGCATGAGCTTCCTTGGTCGCCAGATCAGCGATGTAATCGGTGTGGCCCTGAAAGGTAAAACCAGCCTGATAAAGGCTTTGCTTTTGTATCGGATTGGTTACCACCGCCCCCACCTGCCCGCTCAAAGCCAGATTGACCGCTGTGTCGATTGAAGCAATCACCTGTCTGGCATGATCAGGACTGGCTGTTCCGGTGATAACTTGATTTTCCAGAGGCATGTGCAATACCGGCAAACCATCGGGAAAAGCATTTTCGGCATCAGAAACGTTTTCGATCACTTTGACCGGGCATTGCCGGTTTACAGATTTCAGGTGATCGGCATCGGCAATGACAAAAAAAACCAGTTCCTGCTTACCCCGCAAGGCCTGCCAGGCAGCAATGGTGATTTCAGCTGCAATGCCACCTGGCTCACCCATGGTGAGTGCCAGTAAGGGAAGTGTTTTTGTTTTGACCATCGTTAGTACCCCCTATCATAAATACACGATACATCTGATCGTCATATGTATCGTGTATTTATGATAGGGGGTACTAAGGCCGCGCGGAAGCTACTTTATAGTCGATGAAAGCATTACGTCGCAGGTTCCTAAGGATGTTGTCAGCCGCCTGACCAAACTTTTCATTTTCGACAACATTTTTGGCATCCTGCCGGGTGGCCTTTTTGGGTTCAATACGTTTGGTGCCGCAAAAGGCGATCAACTGAATACCTGAACGGGTGCGCAAAGGTCCAATCAGTTTTTTGGTTCCTGCCTGACGCAGTGAGGTACGCATTTGTGTTGGTAACCGGCGACTATCTGCCTGAATAGGGCGGGTGATTTGCACGTTGTAAATGCCGCTGGAAGCTTTGCGCAACGACGAACAACCCCTGTAACGCTGTGAAATTTGCTGTGCTTCGATTGCCCTGGCCTGCAGCAATTGCGGGGCCATGGCAGATGATGTTTGTTCAACCGGTAAATTAATTTGCTGAATCAAAAACACGGTCACGCCTTGCCTCCTGACATCAGCATTGATTTGCTTGAGTCGACGGTCAACTTCAGCCTCGGTTACTTTGCCAACTTTTGCTCCCTGCTTTTGCATTAACCAACGCAAAGCAAGTGACGCTTTAACCTGACGCTTTAACGAGGCTTCTGAAACCCCGCGGCTTTTAAGTTGGGCTTTTAACCGGACAGGGTTTGATCCTGTGGAACTGGCCATACCTGCTATTGCGCCATCGATGCGCTGGTCGTTTATATCGACTTTGTTTTTGTCTGCTTCGGAAATTTGAATGATGTCATTGATCAATTCTTCCATGACATCTTTGCGAGAGTTTTTGCGGCGGCCAAGAATCTCGTTGAGACGCATGCGTTGGGAAATGTCGTAACCGGTAATTGGCTGATCGTTCACCACCACCAGAACTCTTTGTGAGTTTTTGGGAAGTTTGCTGAACCCGCCCCTGCCAGGCGGTGCAGAGCTGGGTGTATAAGAATAACTTGAAGCATCGGGTGCGCTGGGTAGTGCTGCCTGGCCCTGAACGCCTGCTACGGATTTGGCCTGTGACGGACTGGCAGGAGCCGGATCATCACCCCACAGGTAATTTCCCACCGAAGCATTGGATGAACAACCAGCCGTCAGCAACCCCACCAACATTGTGGAAATGACCGGCAATTTCTCATAAAGTTTTTTCATCAACAATAACGACCCAGTTTTATCATTCAGTTCAGCTTCAACCACCAAAATAAGCCAAAGTTATGGCGCTGCTTCTACAGCCCGGCCCCAACTTTGCCTGATCCCAGGGTTTTAAAATCAATCGACAGCATCACCGATCTTGATGCATTGGCATCACGGTCCGAAGCATTGCTTTCCTTGTAATAGACTTTAAAGTCGAAACAGTCACAATAATAAGCAACGCCGACTGTGTTCTGAAATGAACGATCAAGGTTAAGGTCATAGCGGGCGCTGCCGAAAATGGCCCAGCGATCGGTCATAAAATATTCCGCATCGCCCCAAATTTGTTCCTGCCGCAAAGGTCGGCCGTAGGCAGGAGCTGCTGCTACATTGAGATAATTTATAGACCCGGACAACGGCCCGTAACGCCCGCGCACTCCTGCTTCCTGGGTTTTCACCTTGAAAGAGCGATCATCAAACCTTGCCTGATAGCTCAATTGCAGATTTTCATTGGGCTGATAGGCCATGGCCATGACAAAGTCGGAATAATTCCCACCCAGGCCGGAGCCAAATGTGTAACTGTTTCTACCAGCCAGATGGATTGCCTGGCCGGCACTGAAACGCAAGAAACCGCCATCGTTGAACAGCCAGTTGCTCATGACGCCGACGTTTACTCTGGTGCCACCTTCGAACCGGTCCTGTCCGGTAAAGCGGTTTTGCAGGAACAGGTTTGAATAATCAAAATTAAGTGAAACTGAATCTTCGTTGCTCAACTGGTCAGTTTTGTTTTCGCTGGGTGAGGTCAGGAACTGCACAACCGGGGTGAGAACCTGTTGTCCATAGCTGCCGCTGGCGACAAATGGCCAACGCACATCAAACCCTGCAGTGGGTAAAAATCTGGTGGTAACCTTATCTTTAGCGGTCGTGCCAGGCAGGTTGTCAGTCACAAAAACATCGCTGCGTAATTTGGCAAAGGGCGTAACGACCGCTCCGGCGCTGGTAACAATCCGGCGGGTCCAGTTTGCTTCAAAAGTGGCTCTGGTCTGGTCAGTTGCCTGATTGGCTGTGGTCGGACTTAGGGTCAGCGGGTCGCGCCGACGCACTGAGTACATATTGGTGTAAAAGTCTAGTTGACCGCCAAAAATCGGCCGGTCGAGCGTCACGTTGTAACGCAAGTAAGGTGCGGCGTACGGAAAGGTTCGGTTGTTGTCGGTTGCCAACAGTCCGCGAAAATGAAGTAATTCGGCTGAAAAAAAGTTTCGGTCATTCACACCGGTCAGATAAACCTGACTGATAATATCGTCGCGGTTGTTAATGTCATAACGGCGGGCAAAAGTGTCATCGCTAACAACCGTCGCATCCCAGCCCCAATTCCATCGCTTGTTGATTTCAAACTTTCCGATCGAGCGGGCATAACCGCGAAATCGGGTATCGCCGGGAGGGGGCACTTTTTTGCTCAACTGGTATATCCCGGCAACATCAAGATCGTATTCCCCCTTAGCCAGCCGCTGACGCCAGGTGGCGCGGGCCAGCAGCCCTTGCTTGGTGGTCAGAAACGGGCGCAACGTTACATCGTAATTGGGGGCAAGGTTGATAAAATACGGGGTACCAACACCAAACCCATAGGTGCTGGAATAATTAAACTCAGGAATCAAAAACCCGGTCCGGCGTTTAACAGTTGGGTCGGGGTGACTGAGTTTTGGCAGCCAGAAAATTGAAGCACCGAGAAACTGGAAAGTAGCGTCCTCGTGATAGATGATGCCTTCTTCTTCATTATGGGTGACTTTCAGCGACCTGATTTGCCACAAAGGTGACCCGTCGGGTAACAAACAGGTTTTGCAGCGGGTGTAGGTCACGCGCTGATAAACTGTCAGGTTGCCATCTGTGCGTCTGGCGTAATCTGCGGTCAATGTCGCATCATTGGTCAGCAGCAATCGCAGGTGACGGGCAAAACCATCGCGGAACCGGTTTTGCAACTGGGCAATATCAGCAGTGAGAATATTGCCACCGGGTTCGCGCAAATGGACTTTGCCGGTGGCCCGCATCCGGTCGTTCTTTCTGTCATAAACCACCTTGGTGGCCACCAGTACGTAATTTCCGTAGGTGATGACAACCTTTCCTGTTGCCACCGCGACCTGGGTTTTGGCATCGTAGCTCAGTTTGTCGGTAACCACATTCAGACGGGTGCCCTTGGGCGGGGTTTTGAGCTTTGGGGCGACTTTTTTGGTTGGCTGGGCCACGGGAGCAGACTGGGCTGTATTGGCAGCAAAGGGTATGGCAGTAGCAAGGGCTGCTGCCACGCCAAAGCGAGCAAGAACAATACCGGTCAAGCGCAATTTTTGGCCAATCCGCCTCATATTCCCCAATTCTTTACTGCTGCACCTGTTGTGATGCACTCTTAATTCTTTCCCTTGTAATGCCTTAGGCTCGAAAGACAAAGTCAATTAGACCTGATTTTAAGGTTTTTTTTAGATTTAATAGCGGTCTTTGTTCCGTTGGCTGATTCGCCAGCCATTGAACCATTTTGTCAATCAGCTAAAAGGGTGGGTAATAAATCGATTCTCACACAAAAAAGGACGGGCGCGTGGCTTTAAAAGTAAAATTTTCAACGGATAAATTACCGAAATCTGGCGTATTGGTGCTGCTTGTCGCAGCCGGTGGGAAATGGGGAAAACTGGCCAAAGAGCTGGACAAGCTGACCGGTGGACAACTGACCCGGGCAGCAAAAGCGGCAAAATTTACCGGCAAGCGCGACACCAACCTGGCAATCGCGGCACCCGAAAAAACCGAACTTTCCCGGGTAATCCTGTTTGGCGCTGGCGAGCCTGGCGATATCAACACCCGTGAGTTGGAACTGATCGGGGGTAAAATTGCTGGACAATTGAAGTCACTTAAAATCAATTCTGCTGCCATCTACACTGACGTGGTTGGCAAGGCCAACGTTGATTCGGGCCAGATGGCAGCATTTGTTGGCTCAGGCGCGCGGTTGAGAATCTATGATTTTGATCACTACAAAACCAAAAAGAAAACCCCGGCCAAGGAGCAACTTGCAAGCATTACTGTGCTCACCAGTGCGTCTACAACGGGGCGCAAACTTTATGCCGATCTGGAAGCCATCGCGGTGGGTGTGCATATGGCTCGCGATCTGGTCAATGAACCGGCCAATGTGCTGACTCCGCCAGAATTTGCCGCCCGCGCCAAGGCGCTTTCCAAACTGGGTGTCAAGGTACAAGTGCTGTCTGAAAAGCAGATGGAAAAACTTGGCATGGGTTCGTTGCTCAGTGTTGGCGAGGGTTCAATCCATCCGTCCCATCTGGCCATTATGCGCTGGGACGGCGGACCAAAATCACAAAAACCGGTTGCTTTTGTTGGCAAGGGTGTGACCTTTGACACCGGCGGCATTTCGCTAAAACCAGGTAACGGCATGTGGGACATGAAGGGCGATATGGGTGGCGCGGCCTGTGTCACCGGCCTGATGGCCGCCCTTGCGGGGCGCAAGGCAAAGGCCAATGTTGTGGGGGTTATCGGGCTGGTGGAAAACATGCCCGATGCCAAGGCGACCCGACCCGGAGATGTGGTCACTTCCATGTCGGGCCAAACCATCGCAGTGCTCAATACCGATGCTGAAGGACGGTTGGTGCTGGCTGATGCATTGTGGTACACGCAAAAGAAATTCAAACCGCAATTCATGGTCAATCTGGCCACCCTGACCGGGGCTATTCTGGTTGCTCTTGGCTCGCACCATGCCGGGCTGTTCTCCAACAATGATGAATTGTCAGAACGTTTGCACGAACTGGGCGAGAAAACCGGCGAAAAAGTCTGGCGTCTGCCGCTGGCTAAAGAATATGACAAGCTGATTGATTCCGACATTGCCGATATGAAAAATATCGGTGGACGTTTTGCCGGTTCGATTACCGCTGCGCAATTTCTTCAGCGCCATGTTAATGATGTCCCCTGGGCTCATCTCGACATCGCCGGCACCGCTATGGACAGCCCCAAAACGGCAATTAACCAGAGCTGGTCATCAGGTTGGGGGGTCCGGTTGCTTGACCGGCTGGTGGCCGAGTATTATGAGAAATAACGGTTTAATGGGGAAGCTTGATGCTGGCAGGAGTGTTGACAGGCTTTAAATGGGTTTCACTGGTTCTTGTCGGGCTGGTGGCGTTTGCCTTGCTGCCGGTTGCCTACGTGGAAACCTTTTGCCGGGACAAGGCAGGACCGGTCAGCCACACTGCGGTCATCACCGAAAAGAAATTTCAGAGGGCCGAAGCAAACGCCTATCTCAGCTATCCCAAGTTGCATATTGTTTTTGCCTATGAAGGTCTCGCCAAAGCGCTTGAAACCGGCGATGAGTACCGGTTTGATTATACCGGGAGTGTGCTGTCTTTCTGGTCATCGCTATGCAGCCTCACCCGCAAGGCCAACCGGCACGGGGGTGGAGAACTTTCTGCCCGTGGCACCATTTACGTCAGCGGAGTGAGTTTTACCGCCGAAATGGCGATGAAAGCACTGTATGAAGAAACCATCGGCCGGCTATCGGCCCTGCTGCGGGGCAGCCAAAAAACCCCGCAAGATGTTCTTTCCGCAGAAGTGGCCGCTGACTACGCCCGATTTTTGCAAAAGGTACCCTGGTATAAATATGATTTTGCCGCGGCATCTGAAAAGCTCTGGGCTTTGCCAATCACCTCCTGGCAACGAAGCTGGGAACGGCGGCTGGCGCTGGGCGGTGAATGGCAGGCTAAGTCCATTTACGCAAAAATGATCGCCGGAAGCCTTGATGTTGTCAGCAAGCCCACAGAACGCACCAGGTCTGTGGCAGCCGGTCTGGATACTCCTGCCCTTACAGCTATCGAAGGTGTTGAAATTATTAAAATTACACCTGATTACAGTATTATTGAGACCCCGCGTGGTAGAAAATTCACCCCGATTATCCAGGAGATCATCGCCAAAGGTGGCCGCCTGACCGAAATTGCAGGCAATGACGACATCATGCTGTCAGCAGTCGGGAAAGCCAAACCCGGATCGCTGAAATTTGCCAGCGGAGATATCCTGTCGATCATTGACCGCGCCGGTTTTGATGACCAGCGGGTGCTGTTAAATGTGAAAATTGACATACTGGTCGCGATGTTCAAAGAGCTGAAAGAAGCCGGATTATCGGTGGAGCGTTTTTACGATTATTGACAACACTTGCTTATTGAGAGCGATCAACTTACCTGCCATCAAGTGTGACCACTTGATGGCAGGTTGATCTTTGTTCTGCACAGGCAGGAAGAGGTGATCGCGACATCAGCTTTTTTCTGCGCCGTCGCCAGCTGTTTTTCAAAATCGGGCAGTACTTTCGTTTCACCGCGCAGGCGCAAACACTCCACCAGACCATGCAGGGACCAGATGTTGCCGGGATGTTGGGCACAGCGCTGGAGGTCGTTGTTGAGTCCAAGGTCGGTGCGGTAGACAGTTTCGGCTTCATCGCAACAGCCCTGCTCCATCAACAAGGCGGCAAGGGCATGACGCGGCGGATGCATCCAGGCCCAGGGCTCGGTATATTCCAGATTGTCATCGCGGCGCACACTTTCGCGCAGATGGTCAAAAGCTTCTTCATAGTTGCCCCTGTGATACTCCAACTCGCCATCAAGCATTTTTTCAGCAACACCAAGGATGTCTAAAGCAGTGTTGTTGAAAAATTTTCGGGTTGCCGGAATTAACTTCAGCGAGGCGTGAAAAAGTTGCCTTTGGCGTTTCGCCTCGGGGAAATTTTTTAACGCCGCATAAGAAATACCTTTGGCGTAATGGTGCATGGCAGTGGAAACACAATATAATTGTGGATCATCGGGCATCGGTTCATCAATGATGTCCTGCCAGCGACCAAATCTGACCAGCACATGCATTTTCATGGAGTAATAACCCTCCATGGTGATGGCCAGTTGCGGGCGACCCTTTACGCTCAGCACCTCTTTGGTCAAGGTTGCGCACATTTTTTCTGCCGCTGCGATGGCGGCCTGGAACTGGCCAAGGAACATGCAGGTGTACATCATCAGATGAAGGTCATGGCAGCGAGCACTGGTGTAAAAATTAAACGGCCCGGCATAGTCCAGATACATGTCATCGGCGCGGATGGCTTTTTCGCTGGCGATTTTGGCCTTTTCATACGCACCGCACAAAACATAGGTGTGGCCCGGCATGTGATTGAGGTGGCCCGCGTCGGGGCACAAGGTGCCGAGCGTGTCTGCCGAGCCAAGCGCCTGTTCGGGATGGCTGGACATTTCGGTCAGGTGAATATGCAGATGCAGGATTGCCGGGTGCTGAGATATTTGCTGACCATCGGCCGTGGCAATCGCGCGTTCGCAAACTTCCAGCGCTTCAAGAGTGTCGGCCCCTTGTGCCGGTTGGTCAGTTCTGACATTCCACAGCTTCCAGGGCGTGCGGGTCATCATTGCCTCGATGAAAAGCGCCATGATGTCGAAATCATCGGGGTAGGTCTGATAAACCTGCCGCATGGCATCAGCGTAGCCATCATCCCACAGGTCAAACTCTTTTTGCGAAACCGGGTGAGGCTTTTGGAACCTTTTGGCTGTGGCATTTATCAAGGCGATTTCCGCCTGAGAGCCGTTACCTGACGCGGCTTTGGCCCGCTCAATATTGTCGTAACAAAATTTGGTGCATTCTTTAGCCTCGGACGGGCTGAAATCACACCAGGGCATATTGTAAAATGGTCCGGCGGCATAGGCGATGCCCCAAAAGGCCATGGCACAGTCAGGGTCAAACTCCAGTACTTTCTGGAAGCATTTGACACCCTCTTCCTGATTAAAACCAAAACACCAGTTCAGCCCGAGATTGAAATATCGCTGGGCTTCATCGGATGTCGTGGTGATCAAGCGGGTATGCGTACCCAAATTAAACCTGTCCATCTTTCAGCTATATCAAAGAATGGCCGAGAAACAAGGATTGCGGCTTAAAAGCTTTCGCTCAGGGTTTTTTTGATGCTGGCTGGTCAGATTTGCCGGTTGGTGTGACCGTGGTGGCGGTACTGGGCTTTTTATTTGCCTTGCTGTTTGCAGCCTTTTTGCGGTCTCTCTCAATTTTTCGCCACACGGCCACGTTGGCCTGATGTTCCTTGAGAGTTTTGGCAAAGGCGTGACCGCCGGTGCCATCGGCAACGAAATACAGATATTCGGTATCCTGCGGGTTCAGCACCGCTTCGATTGCAGCCCGACCGGGATTGGCAATCGGCGATGGGGGCAGCCCGTCTATCTGATAGGTGTTGTATGCGGTTTTTTCAGCAATATCTTTTTTCGAGATCGGCCGGTCCATTTTTCCCTTGCCGCCGACGATGCCATAAATGATGGTGGGGTCGGATTGCAGGCGCATTTTTATGTTCAACCGATTAACAAAAACCCCGGCAACCTGAGCCCGCTCCAGGCCGACGCCAGTTTCGCGCTCTACAATTGAGGCCAGGGTCAAAACTTCAAGCCGGGTTTTGACCGGCAAATTTTTCTGGCGCTTGTCCCACAATTCATCAAGCAGTTTTTTCTGGGCATCAGTCATGCGTTTTACCAGCGCATCGCGGGTGGTACCACGTTGAAAAACATAGGTGTCAGGCAACAGTGAGCCTTCGGGCGGTTTTACGGTCAGGTCGCCTTTCAGCACTTTGTTGGCCGCAATGCGCGCCAGCGCTTTTTGTGTTGTCCAGCCTTCCGGAATGGTCACTTTGTACGCCAGGGATTTTCCAGCCTGCAGCAGGCGCAAAACATCTGCCATTGAAGCACCGGACGCAAATTCAAACTCGCCGGCTTTCAGGTTTCCGTGAGTCGAACGCAAAGCATAGGTGACAGCCATAAAAATTCCGGGGCTTGATATCACCCCCTCGCTGGCCAGCATTTGGGCGATCGGGGCGGTGCCCATGCCACGTTTCACGGTGACAATTTTTGAAGTCGTCAACGGTCCGCGACTGGTAAAGGCATCCTGCACATAAAAAGCTGTAGCACCGGCTGCAATAACAGCAAGGATTGCCATTATCAGCAAAGATCTCATAACCCGGCCAAAGGCGCTGCGCTTGGCCGGTTCTTCAAAATAGTCATGGTCAGACAATTTTAACTTCCCTTGCAACTCAGTTTTCAAATCGGCGCATCACCAGAGATGCGTTGGTCCCACCAAAACCAAAAGAATTGGACAAAACTGTGTTGACGGGCTTTTCTTTTGCCTGATGAGGCACAAGATCAAGTTTGGTTTCAACCGAGGGGTTGTCGAGATTGATGGTCGGTGGCACGACATTGTCGCGAATGGCGAGGATGGAAAAAATTGCTTCCACGGCACCGGCTGCCCCGAGCAAATGGCCTATTGAGGATTTGGTTGAGGACATGGCAACGCCCTCCCCGCCACCTTCCATAACCCGTTCAAGAGCGCGCAACTCAATCTCATCACCGAGCGGGGTTGAGGTACCGTGGGCATTGACGTAATCGAGATCACCGGCAGAAACTTCAGCCCGGGCAAGAGCTGCTTTCATGCAGCGGTATGCGCCATCGCCATCAGCAGCTGGTGCCGTAACATGGTGGGCATCGCCGGACATGCCATAGCCAATCACTTCAGCGTAAATTTTTGCCCCACGGGCTTTGGCGTGCTCTAGCTCTTCCAGAACCACAACACCGGCCCCCTCGCCCATAACAAAACCATCACGGTCCTTGTCATAAGGCCGTGACCCTTTTTCGGGTTGGTCATTGAAATTGGTGGAAAGGGCCCTGCAGGCCAAAAATCCGGCAATACCAACAGGACAAATGGCTGCTTCTGCACCCCCTGCAACCATAATGTCTGCATCGCCAAATGCCACCAGGCGGGCGGCATCACCAATGGCGTGGGCGCCAGTTGAACAGGCTGTTACAACCGCATGGTTGGGGCCCTTAAAACCGTATTTGATCGAGACCATGCCGGACACCAGATTGATCAGACTGCCGGGAATAAAAAACGGGCTGACCCGCCGCGGGCCCTTGTCGGCAAGCAGCAATGAGGTTTTCTCGATTGATGGCAGACCGCCAATGCCGGAACCGATCATTACACCGGTGCGCCATTTGTCTTCGTCTTTTTCAGCTACCCAACCGGAATCTTCAACAGCCTGATGGGCTGCAGAAAGACCAAAAAGGATGAAATCATCAATCCGTCGCTGTTCTTTTGGCAGTACAAAATCATCAGGGTTGAAAGTGCCGT
>UOEC01000042.1_pt1 | contig 13445 bp, 10 predicted proteins | sample 1988601 | NCBI WGS metagenome assembly UOEC01 (sample SAMEA4712195, study PRJEB27164) | hydrothermal vent metagenome | biome: marine basaltic hydrothermal vent biome; feature: marine hydrothermal vent; material: mineral | place: Pacific Ocean | collected 2011-06-14/2011-07-23 | depth 1719 m
CTTTCTTCTTGCCAGCACCACCAACGATCACTGTGTTTTCTTTGTCCACATTGATCCGCTTGGCTGTACCAAGCATTTCAAGGGTAACACTTTCCATCTTGATGCCGAGGTCTTCAGAAATAACCTGGCCACCGGTCAGAATGGCAATGTCTTCAAGCATGGCTTTACGACGATCACCAAAACCTGGTGCTTTAACCGCACAAACCTTAAGACCACCGCGCAGACGGTTGACAACCAGAGTTGCAAGGGCTTCGCCCTCAACGTCTTCAGCAATAATCATCAAAGGTTTTGAAGATTGCACAACAGCTTCAAGGATTGGCAACATGGCTTGCAGGTTGGAGAGTTTTTTCTCTACCAGCAGGACATATGGATCTTCCATATCAGCGGTCATTTTTTCTGAATTGGTGACAAAGTAAGGTGACAGGTAGCCACGATCAAATTGCATACCTTCAACAACTTCAAGTGAACTTTCAGCTGTTTTTGCTTCTTCAACAGTGATAACGCCCTCATTGCCGACTTTCTGCATGGCTTCGGCAATATCGAGACCGATTTGCACTTCGCCATTGGCAGAAATTGTACCAACCTGAGCAACTTCTTCTGAAGTTTTGATTTTTTTGGAACGTTTGACCAGATCAGCAATGGCGGTGGTTGTCGCCAGATTGATGCCACGGCGCAGATCCATCGGGTTCATACCAGCGGCAACAGATTTTGCACCTTCACGAACGATGGCCTGGGCCAGAACGGTCGCGGTTGTGGTGCCGTCACCGGCCAGATCATTGGTTTTTGAAGCCACTTCACGGACCATTTGAGCGCCCATGTTTTCAAACTTGTCTTCAAGTTCGATTTCCTTGGCTACGGTCACACCGTCTTTAGTGGTGCGCGGTGCACCAAAAGATTTATCGATAACAACGTTACGACCCTTGGGGCCCAGCGTTACTTTTACTGCATTGGCCAGAACATCGACACCGCGGAGCATCCGCTCACGGGCATCACGACCAAATTTTACTTCCTTAGCTGCCATTTTAAAATACTCCTTTAAAGGGCTAGCGTTAAACTTTGAGAATTTGGATAGAAAAAAGCACCGAAAATCAGCGCTTTAAAAATTTAATCCAACACACCCATGATGTCTGATTCTTTCATGATCAACAGGTCTTCACCGTCAATCTTGACTTCATTGCCGGACCATTTGCCAAACAGGACTGTGTCGCCTTTTTTGACATCCAACTTGGCAACTTTACCGTCTTCACCGCGGGCACCGGGGCCTACGGAAACGATTTTACCCTGACTTGGTTTTTCCTGGGCGTTGTCTGGAATAATGATACCACCGGCTGAGGTGGTTGCTTCCTCGATGCGGCGAACAACGACGCGATCGTGTAAAGGGCGGAACTTCATAAAACTTCTCCTACTAAACTGCTACCTGAGCGAAGTGCCGTTAACTTCCGAAGACTCTCCACGGTTCGCCTTTCGAACCGGGCATCGGAAGGACTGCTAGCACTCTTGTATAAGGAGTGCTAATAGCTGGACAGTGACATAGTAAGCCTGATGGCTGTCGTCAAGGGGTTTATTGATTTCCTGTACGGGAAGCCGCCAAAATCAGCTGTTTGGCTTTTTGTGCTTTTTTCCCACTTCACAAGCATTTCTAACAAATGCTGCACTGGCGTCTGCTGTATAAGGTTCACTAGACAGGGTAAATTGAAACTGGTCTTTGGTGATGGATGTCACCGGTTTTTTCTTGTCGTTCTGTCCGCCATAGGCTGGTGCCGTGACAGGTAACAGCGAAAAAACCATTGCTGACAAACCAAGGAAAACGACCGTTTTTTTGCTTCCAGTTCTCATGCTCGATTTGTAACATGGCTCTTTGGCAAAAGCCATGGCATAATCAGTCACAATAATTTTAACGAATCGAAACTTCGCTCCTTTGACATGAAGAATGGTAAAACAGCACAAAAAATACTTTTTGCAGGCCTTTGCGCCATAGCAATCTTTACTGGCTTGTGGGCGTTGTTAACCGGCAGTGGCGCTGTAGCGCTACTGGTTGCTGGCGTTATGTTTCTGATTGCTGCCCAGCTTATATTGTTTGTAGTGATGTCGGGCAAATCAGCAGAAAGCCATGATCCTGAAATCCTGAAATCCATCGAAGCGCGTCTGGGTAATCTCGAAAAACAAATCCGGCGCCTGTCGCGCCTTCGCGCCCTGCCTGATCAGAACAACACTGAAGCGTCGTCAACACCTGTGATGCCGACGCTGGAAAGGGCACCGGACGTGGCCGCCGAAGTCCCAGCCCAACCCTTTTCCGGTCCCGCCTATCTAAATGACCAGCGCTTGTCCCTATACCTTGAACCAGTGGTTGATATTTCTTCCCGGGTCACAATGTTCTATCGCGCTGAACTGGCATTTGAAACAGGGAGCTCGGGCAAAATTCGTATTGCTGACATGGCCGGTAAAATCAGCAATGCAGGACACAGCGCTGATGTTGACATGAAGCTTTTTAACCGCCTTGGCCCGGTGATTACCAAATTGGCCGAAAAAGGGCGGTTGGCCGGGGTTATCTGCCCGATGTCGCAGCACTCATTTTCCAATCAGGTTTTTCTCGAAGAACTGACCTTGTACTTAAAGCAATATCCGGACCTTGCCCGGGTTCTGGTCATCGAAATCAGCCAGGAAAATTTGGCTAACTTGTCGCAAGAAGGTATGGCTGGCCTGGCCTTTCTTGCTCAAATCGGGGCCACCTTTTGCCTTGGTGGTGCCGGGCTTGAAAGCCCTGACCTTGACAGTCTGGCCTCGCTTGGCTTTCGCTACCTTGATCTGGATTACACTGACAATGTCGCGCGTTATGGCTTGCAGGCCTTTGATACCAACAGAACCGCTGCGCAGTTGCGTGATACCGCGCAAAAAGTTGACATTCAACTGATCGGCTCGGGCTTTACGCGCAAAAGCCAGTGTGATGCGCTCAATCACATTATCAAATTTGGTCGCGGGACAGTTTTTTCAGCACCCCGGCTGGTGCGGGCTGATTTTGCCAGGCAAAATACCCAAAACAAAGCAGCTTGACCTGCCGGGACAGACACGATAGCCAAGTTTCACAATAATTTTCCCAAAAAAGCAGCTCTTTATGCCTGACACTCTTGCCAGCACTCCTTCTAATCCGCAAAACCGCTTTGTTGCCAGTACAGGCCGCGAGTTGTCAAACCAGTTTCAGATATGGCTTTGTGATGTCTGGGGGGTTGTTCATAATGGCGAGAAGGCACACCAGGTTGCCTGCGATGCGTTGCAAAAGCATCGCGAAAACGGCGGCATTGTTATATTGATTACCAATGCGCCGCGCCCCTGTCACGCTGTTGTTAAACAGCTTGACGGTTTGCAAGTTCCCCATGCCTGTTATGATGCAATCGTAACATCAGGTGATGTAACCCGGGAACTGGTTGCTGCTTACTCAGGTGGAAAAGTGTTTTTTCTCGGTCCCGAACGTGATGCGCCTTTGCGCGAAGGTTTGGCGGTTGAATGGTCGGGCATACACGATGCGGACGCGGTGCTTTGCACAGGGCTATACAATGACAAGACAGACCACCCGGAAGACTATGACAGCACACTGCGGGAAATTCTGGACAGAAACCTTAAAATGATTTGCGCCAATCCCGATGTCATTGTGCAATTTGGCAACCGGTTGTTGCCATGCGCCGGGGCGCTGGCAGCCAGATATAGCGACATGGGCGGCACTGTTGAAATGGCGGGCAAGCCCTTTCCACCGATTTATGAATTGTCGATTGAGCGGGCTGCTGAAATATCTGGCCGTGGTGTTGATCGTAAATCCATACTGGCGATTGGCGATGGCATGCAAACAGACATTACCGGTGGCCGCGACAATAATCTGGCCGTTGCATTTATTACCGGCGGCATACATGATGAAGAAATCGGTCGTGACGGCAGCACACAGGATATGGCAGACATAGCCCGCAAGGCCGTCAAGGGTGTTCAGATTGCAGGCGCAATGAGAGTTCTGGAGTGGTGAAATGACGCAAAACAAAGCTTATTGCATTGAAGACATCGAAGTGGGCATGTCAGCCTCGTTCGAGAAAATACTGGGCGATGCCGAAATCAGGCAGTTCGCTGATCTGACCGGCGATAACAACCCGGTCCACCTTGATGATGAGTTTGCCAGTGGTACCATGTTCAAGGCACGAATTGCCCATGGCATGCTGACGGCCAGTTTGATTTCAAATATTCTGGGCACCAAATTGCCCGGCACCGGGGCAATCTATATGTCTCAGTCGGTGCGCTTTCGTGCACCGGTTTTTGTCGGGGACAGCGTGCGTGTTACCGTAACTGTGACCGAAATGAATGAAAAACGCCGGACGGTTACAATGAAATGTGAGTGCCATGTAAAGGACAAGCTGGTTCTTGATGGTGAGGCCAAGGCAATGGTGCCGTCTCGAAACCAGAGTTAAACCCACTATGTATGTTATGCCAAAAAATCAAACCGTGCCGCCAGGCTGCCAGCAGGCAGTCGTTGCGATCGGTAATTTTGACGGCGTACATCTGGGCCACCAAAAACTCCTGGAAGCTGCCGAACAACAGGCAAAAACCCTTGGCAAGCCACTGGGTGTTTTGACCTTTGAACCGCACCCGCGGTCGTTGTTCCGACCCGATGAGCCGGTATTTCGTCTTTCTCCTCCTGCCTGGAAGGCCCGTCTTTTAAAAGGGCTTGGCGTTCAATGTCTTGATGTGGCAACCTTTGACCGCGATCTGGCCGGACTGGAAGCAGAGGAATTTGTCAAACAAATACTGGTCGAGCGCCTGGCGGTTTGCCATGTGGTGACCGGATATGATTTCCACTTCGGGCGCGGGCGCAAAGGCAGTCCCGACACCATGCGCCAGTTGGGCAAGCAATATGGTTTCGGGGTCACCATCGTTGATCAGGTGACTGATGATGATGGCGTTGCCCCTTTTTCATCAAGCGCTATTCGCACCGCCTTGCGCCGTGGCCATGTGCAAAAGGCCGCCAGCCAGTTAGGCCACTGGTGGAGCATTATGGGCACTGTTGTTAAAGGTGACCAGCGAGGACGCTCCATTGGCTATCCGACAATCAACATGGCCCTTGAGCCGGGTTGCGAGCCGCACGAAGGCATTTACGCTGTCCGGGTGCGGTCTGCCGATCGCAATGACACATCTGTGTGGAACGGTGCCGGGTATATCGGATATCGCCCAACGTTTGAAACAGAGCAATTGTTTTTGGAAGTCTTTATTTTTGATTTTGACAAAGATGTCTATGGACAGGAATTCATTGTGGAGTTCATTGATTTCATTCGACCCGACAAGCGGTTTGATACCCTTGATGGCCTTCTGGAACAAATGAAGAAAGACTGCCAGCAGATTGAAACGCAATTGAGCGCCTTTGCCGACAACAACCCGGTCAAAAATTATCCTCTTGGCGCCCTCCAGGCAGAGGGCAAGCTCTAGGGCCTACATATTATTCGGCATCCAGGTGACGATTTGCGGAAACGCGATGATTGCGGCAAGGGCAACGAACATCAACAGGAAAAACGGAATTGCCGCCTTGGCGATAACCAGAATATTTCGCCCGGTCAGTCCCTGTAAAACAAACAGGTTAAAGCCCACCGGTGGTGTTATCTGAGACATTTCCACGACAATAACAATGTAAATCCCGAACCACAAAGGATCGATGCCCGCCTGTAACACCATGGGCATAACCACCGACGTTGTCAGAACCACCACCGATATCCCGTCAAGGAAACAGCCGAGAATTACAAAAAACACCGTGAGAGCAAGCAGCAGGGAAAGGGGCGTCAGTTCGAGCGAACCAATCCACGTTGCCAGCATTTTTGGAATGCCGGTAAAGCCCATGGAAATTGTCAAAAAAGCAGCACCAGCCAAAATAAAAGCAATCATGCATGAGGTCTTGGTGGCACTTATTAATCCGGCGGAAAAAGTTTCTTTGTTCAAGCTGTCAGATTGCCAGGACAATACCAGCGCCAGAACAACCCCAACGGCTGCTGCATCTGTTGGTGAGGCGATGCCGGTATAGATCGAGCCAATGACACCGCTGATCAGCAAAATGACCGGTATGAGCCGCCTTGAATGATAAATTTTCTCACGAAATGTGAAATGCTCGGTTTCATCGGGCAGCTTGTCTTTGTTGAACAGGGACCAGATGATCACATAGCCGACAAACAGGCTTACCAGCAAAAGACCGGGCAAAATACCTGCCACAAACAGGCGGGCGATTGATTGTTCGGTCGCAACACCATAAACAATGAGAATAATCGAGGGCGGGATTAACAGGCCCAGAGTTGCCGACCCGGCAAGGGTGCCGATCATCATTTGTTCGGGATAGCCGCGTTTGTTCAATTCAGGAATGGCCAGCTTGCCGATGGTTGCAGCAGTTGCCGCCGAAGAGCCCGAAACCGCAGCAAAAATTCCGCAACCGAAAATATTAACATGCAGAAGGCGGCCCGGCAGGCGGTTCATCCAGGGTGACAAGCCGACAAACATGTCTTGCGAGAGTTTTGAGCGAAACAAAATTTCGCCCATCCAGATGAACAACGGCAACGCGGCCAATGCCCAGGAATTGCTGTGCCCCCACATTGTTGTGGCAAGAACTTCGCCCATCGGGGCCTGGGTAAACAGCAACATGCCAACCATGCCGACTGACAGCAGGGAAAAAGCAACCCATACACCTGAGCCAAGCAGGGCAAACAACACCAGTAAAAGAAAGCCGACAAGAGCTATTTCAGACATCCCTTAACCCTCCTTGTCGCCGAGCAGGTTTTCACCTTTGCCGCGCCAGGACGGGTCGCTACCGCCTATCTGGCAGACAAGTTCATCAAGCAATGCAATTGCCAGAACCAGCAAACCGGCGGCCAGAGATAATTGCGGAAGCCACAAAGGTACGGCAATTATGCCCGAGGAAAGATCGTTGTATTGCCAGGATTCCATCACCAGGGCAAACATGTACCAACAGGCATAGCCGGTTATCACCAGGGCCAGAGCAACACACCACAATTCCAATATATAGCGGATGCTTTTTGGCAACAGGCCAATCACTAAGGTCACCCTGATGTGACCGCCTTCGCGCAGGGTGCCCGCCAGGGCAAAGAATGATGCAGCAGCCAGAAAAAATCCGGTAAAGTCAGCGTAAGAAGGGATGGTAAGCCCGATGGCTCCGCCAAATAATGCACCGGCAATGCGGTCAGCCAGATTGAGCAAAACCTGCCCTATGACAACGGCACAAATGGCAACAATGAAACCGGCGGCCGTCACAAGGCTGGCCCGGTACAAACCATCGAGCAGGCGTCGCATTTCAATCTCCTCCCAAAAAACATGGCCCCTCTCAAAAAATACGGCAATCTGGATGGCACCTGATGCACCATCCAGAATGTCTTGATGTTAGTTGGAGTAGGCTTTGAGGATTGCTTCTCCTTCAGCCCCGGCATCTTTTTTCCAGTCTGAAAGCATGGTTGCACCAATCGCGCGCAAGCCCTTCATCAAATCATCGGAAGGAGTGACAATTGTTATGCCATTGTCTTTCAGAATTTTGGTTTTGGATGCTGTTTCTGCCTGGCTCATTTCCCAGCCACGCGCTTCAGCTTTTGCCGCTGCAGCCAAAACAGCTGCCTGGGTTTTTTCATCAAGCTTGCGGAAAGCACGCTTGTTGACCACCACGATATTTTTCGGGATCCACGCCTGAATATCAGTGTAGTGGGTCAGAAAGTCCCAGGCTTTGGAATTTGCGCCGGTTGAAGGTGAGGTAATCATCGCCTCAACCCGTCCGGTGGAAAATGCCTGAGCAATATCTGGCACAGCAACCTGGGTTGGCGCGGCACCGGCAAGTTTTACAAACTTTTCCAGAGTGGCGTTGTAAGAGCGAAACTTCAAACCTTTAAGCTCCTCAACGGTTTTAATTTCCTTCTTGGTGTAAAGCCCCTGTGGTGGCCAGGGTACGGAAAACAACGGCATCAGGCCCTGCTTGTCGAGTAGCGCTGTAACAGCAGGTTTTTGTGCGGCCCACAGCTTTTTGGCATCGTCGTAATTGGTTGCCAGGAACGGCAAGGTATCAGTGCCATAAGCAGGGTTTTCATTGGCCAGAAGGCCAAGGAAAAACTCACCAATCGGCACCTGTCCGGCGCGAACCACTTTGCTGATTTCTGCATGTTTGAACAACGATCCTGCCGTATGAAGCTTGATTTTGAGTCCACCACTTGTTGCGGCAGAAACATCATCGGCAAATTTGGCGATGTTTACCGTATGAAATGTTTTGTCCGGATAAGGTGTTGGCATATCCCAGGTTTGGGCCTGAACCTGCATTGCAAAACCTGCCAGTGCACCTGTTACCAGGCCTAATAATTTTAATCGTTTCATTTTCAGTCTCCCTCTGCCATTTAAATCAATTGGTTTTTCCGCCCGGCAGAAGCTCGGAAAAACTTGTGCACCCGGTTAGTGGGTGAATCTCGAAACTGCGTAAGGATCAACGTCAATGTTGATCTTTTTATTTGCAACCATATCAGCAATCATCCTGCCGGTTTTGGGCCCGCCGGTCAAACCGATATGATGGTGACCAAAGGCGGCATAAGCCCCTTCAACATTTTTGTACGGCCCAATAAAAGGGATTGAATCGGTTGTTGCCGGGCGATGTCCCATCCATTCCTCAACCCGCTCCCAGACAAGTCCGGGCATGGCTTCCCGGACCTGCTTTTTCAGCAATTCAACCGGTCGTTTGCTGGCGGGGGCTTCAAGGCCGCCAAATTCCACAATGCCAGCGCAACGAATTCGCCCTTCCATTGGGGTTATGACAAATTTTCCAGAAGCCAGCATAAGGGCCGAACGCGGCATGGCAGAGGGATTGATCAACTCTATATGGTAACCGCGTTCAGCTTCCAGCGGCGTTTGTGCGCCAAGCTTTTCAGAGAGTTTTTTTGACCAGACCCCGGCGGCCAGAATAACGCTATCACAATCGATCTGGTCTTTGGCACTTTGGCCTTTAGAGATTTTGACACCGACAACAACACCGCGATACCGAACGATATCATCTGCCTTTGCAATCACAATTTTCCCGCCCTGTTGCTCGAAATGCCGGGCGAGAGCTTCAACATATTTTCCAGGGTCGGAAATAATTCCGTGGCCTGTCAGCCTGACGGCAAATTTTCTCGTGCCTTTAAAAATCGGATCGTAGTTGTTCAGCGCTTCTTCATCCAGTTCCTGCCATTTAAATCCCATTTCATGACGCACCGTCCAGGCAAATTCTTCTTTTTCAAAGTCAGTCCGGTTGCGATAAACAAACAGATAGTCAGAAGGCTTGAGCCATTCTTCCGCCCCGGTTCCCCGGGCCAGGGCCTGATGTTGCTCAAGACTGTCGTGAAGAATTTGCGTCAGTGCCTTTGCCACATGTCTGGTGTCGCCAGCATTGGCGCGCGACAGATATTTGAGCAACCATGGGGTTAACTTTGGCAGATAGGACCAGCGCAGAAAAAGTGGGCTGTCGGGCCTCAAAAGCATGGCGGGCGCACTTTTAATCAAGCCGGGTGCGTTGACCGGTATAATGGCACAAGCTGCCAGAACGCCGCCATTGCCGTAAGAGGCGCCCGCTGCCGGGCCCTGCTTGTCAATGATCACGACATTGTGGCCATCGCGCTGCAACCAGATGGCCGCAGAAATGCCAACAATCCCGGCACCAATCACCGCGATGGTTTTCTTTTTGCCTTTTGCACCAGCAAGGCTCACCTGACCTTCTCCCTGATTTTCTTTCTGGTTTTTTTATTTTCCATTACTTTCAACAAACTGATAAAATGTCAACATTTTATCTATATTTTATTATTGTTGTGTTTTGAGTGTCGGGAACATTTCCTATTCGGCTGCCTGGGTTCTGGCCAATACGTGAGCAATCGCAGCACGAAGACCGGCAGGTTTTACAGGTTTGCGCAAATAGCCAATGGCGAGCTGTTCGGCCCGCTCAATGACCTCCCGGGACCGATCAGCGGTTATCAATACGGCCGGGATCGTCCGGCCGTCCTGCTCACGCAATTTCTCAACCAGCGCAAGGCCATCATCGTCATCAAGATGATAGTCGGCAAGGATGACATCAACAGGGCTGGTGGCCTGATGCAACTGGCTCAGGGCGCCCTGTGGATCATTGGCCGTAAGGACACGGCAGCCCCAGCCGGAAAGCAGCGTTGTCATGCCCGCAACAATGGATTGATCGTTGTCTATGACCAGAACATTCAAATTTCCAAGTGCCGCGGTAATCGGTTTTTTCGGGCGCAAACGTGTAACATTGGCCGGTTTTTGGGTCGAAATCGGTAATTTGACGGAAAAGCGCGCGCCGTTTCCAGGTGACGATTTAAGCGACAACTCATGGTCCAAAACTTTTGCAATCCGTCTGACAATCGACAGGCCGAGACCAAGGCCATGCTCGTTGCCGCTTGATTTTTCCAGCCGGGTAAATTCCTGAAAAATCACCTCCTGTTTGTCGGCGGGAATTCCCGGCCCTGTATCAATAACCTCAATTCGAAGATTCCCACCTGATCGGCGGCAGCCCACCAGAACCCGCCCTGACGGGGTATATTTGATGGCATTGGATACCAGATTGCTGATAAGGCGCCGCAACAGTTTTCGGTCACTATGGACATAAAGGCTACTGGGCAAAGTTTTGAAGTTCAATCCACGTGATTTTGCCAGCGGTTTTAGTTCAGTGTTCAAAGGGCCAAGGATTTCATTGATCGGGAAATTGGTGACCTCGGTTTTCATCGCTCCGGCATCAAGTTTTGAGATTTCCAGCAGAGCGTTCAAGATTTCTTCCACAGCCTCTAGGGACGCATCAACATTGCGAACCAGCTTTTCATTTTTGCTGCCGGACAACCTTTCAACCAGCGATGATGCAAACAGTTTGGCAGCGTTAAGTGGTTGCAGAATATCGTGGCTGGCAGCAGCCACAAAACGGGTTTTTCCGACGTTGGCCGCTTGTGCTTCTGCGGTTGCTTTTTCGAGCTGGCTGTTCAGGGTTGTCAGTTCCTGGGTGCGTTCCTTAACCCGGCGTTCAAGCGTTTCATTGGATTGCACCAACGCTTCTTGAGCATCGACGGTTTCTGTGATGTCGGCAAAAGTCACAACCACACCGCCATCGGGCATGGCGCTGGAGCGCACATCAAGGGCAACCGATCTTTCGTTCAACCATTCCTGATAGGATTGATGGGTGACCGCCAGAAATTCAATGCGCTTGTCAATTTCACTTTCAATCGCCTCATCGCTGACCCCTTCTTTTTCCAGAATCTGGCGTAGCAGATCGGACAACGGAACACCGACCCTGCCATGGTGAGTCGGCAGACCGAGCAGATGGCGAAACTGCCGGTTCCAGCAAATCAGATTGAGCTCGTGGTCAAACACTGCAATGCCCTGACGAACATGGTCGATGGCTGATTGCAGCAGGTCGCGATTGTGGCGCAGAGCATCGGATGCATCATCAAGCAACCGTGCTGCTTCGCGAGAATTCTGGGTGTGGCTTTCCAACAGCAAGGCCAGCACAAGACGCGAAGAGGAGCTACCAACGGCGCGCGCCAACAGGTGCTCGGTAAACCGCAAAATCCTGCCGTCTGCTTCAACCCCGGGATTAAGGACGATCTCGTGACCAGCGGCATAATCATCGTAGGAACGTTTGGTGCGCTCGTGGCCCAGATATCGGGAAACTGTCTGCTGGAGTTGACCGATGGTGACACTTGAGCGGAAGGCGCGCAGGGACTGGCTGCCAACCGGCAGGTCTGAGGTCACAAAAGCGCTGGCCTGCAATGCTTCAACCGGGCGCAGATCACGCATCATGGAAACAGCAAAATAAACCACCAGATTTGCACCAAGGCTCCATAATACGCCATGTGACAGCGGGTCCATTGTCAACCCGAACAGCGCGCGCGGTTTTAAGGTTTCAATGCCAAACAAACCGTTATCGACAAAGCTGACCGGCAACCAACCTGCATCTGCAAAAAGCGGCAAGGCCAGGGTGTAGGTCCACATTGCAAAACCAACCAGCATACCCGTCATGGCACCACTGGAAGTCCCGCGCTTCCAGATCAGACCGATAAACAATGCTGGTGCAAACTGGGCAGCTGCTGCAAATGACAACAAACCGATCTGGGCAAGAGCGGCACTGGCAGTGATCATCTGGTAATAGCCATAGGCAAGGGCCAGAATAACCACAATGGCACTGCGCCGGATCATCAACAATACCGGTCCCATTTCGCCATATGATTCTTCGATCAGCGTCCGCCGTCGCAAAACCAGCGGCACAACAAGGTTGTTACAGACCATGATGGAAAGCGCAATTGTTTCGACAATAACCATGGCTGTTGCTGCCGAAAGGCCACCGATGAAGGCCGCTAGAACAATAAATTTTGACCCGCTTGCAACCGGCAGGGCCAAAACAAAGGTGTCTGCATCAACCGTCCCGGCCGGGAATGCCACAAGACCGGCAATGGCGATAGGGGCGACAAAAATGTTGATGACAACCAGATAGACCGGAAACAACCACGCCGCGCGCCGAACATCATCCAAAGAGGTGTTTTCCACGACGGCAACATGAAACTGGCGGGGCAGCAAAAAAATCGCAAAACTGGACAGGATAGTCATGGTGATCCAGCGGCCGACATTGATCGGCCCTGAAAACAACTCTGTTAGTTCCGGTCTGGTGGTGACGGTTTGATACAAGCCTTCAAAGCCGCCCAACAACCAGAATGTTGCAAAAACGCCAACGATCAAAAAAGCAGCCAGCTTGATAACCGATTCAACTGCAATGGCCAAAATCATACCATCCTGGTGTTCGGTGGTATCAATGTGGCGGGTACCAAACAGCATGGCAAAACCAGCCAGCGTAATCGTCACCAAAAGAGCAAAATTATCACCGGTGCCACTTACTGCAGCAGAGGTCGTTGGTGGCAATATGGTATGCAACGAAACTGATATGGCCTTTAGCTGCAAAGAAATATAGGGAACGATACCAACCACAGCAATCAGTGCAACCAGTGCGCCCAACCATTGGTTCTTGCCATATCGGGCAGAGATAAAATCGGCAATTGAGGTAATGTTCTGCCGCTTGGAAATTCGTACAATATTGCGCAGTATCGGCCAGCCAACGGCAAACATCAAAATCGGGCCAATGTAAATCGGCAGGAAATCAAACCCGGTGCGAGCCGACACACCGACCGAGCCAAAAAATGTCCACGAGGTACAATACACCGCCAGCGAAAGCGCATAGATCAACGGGCGCGGCTGACCATGTCCGCCAATACTGCTACGCACTTTCCTGTCACCATAACTGGCAACAGCAAAAAGCAGCCCGACATAGGCAAGGGCAATTAAAACCACTGTCCATGAATTGAACAAATACCGTTCTCCAACCGGTGCAACAGAACGACACTAAAGCCTTTGCAGCAAAGTTGATCAAGCCC
>UOEC01000098.1_pt1 | contig 13400 bp, 17 predicted proteins | sample 1988601 | NCBI WGS metagenome assembly UOEC01 (sample SAMEA4712195, study PRJEB27164) | hydrothermal vent metagenome | biome: marine basaltic hydrothermal vent biome; feature: marine hydrothermal vent; material: mineral | place: Pacific Ocean | collected 2011-06-14/2011-07-23 | depth 1719 m
TGATGCCGCCCGCCGGGGCGACATAGGGATAGGAGGCGGTAAAAGCCATGGCACACAGACCTTCATCGGCCAGCTTTTCCACTTCCGGCCACATGGCAGCGATATGGAACATATTGGTGAAAGCCAGTGCCGCGATGCCGTTTTTGCGGGCACATTCCACCAATGCGGAATGGCCGACCTGCTGGCCCAGCGGGGCAAACCCGCCATCGCCATCGACCTGTATCACGGCGGGGGCAAGTTGCTTGAGGGTTGGTTTGGCTTTGCCATTCACCCGCCCCGACTTTGCACCTTTTGCATACCAGGGCAGACGGAAAAGTCCGTGTGAATGACACAAATCCCTTTCGGCCTGCACCATCCGGGCGGCCGCAGCCTCAGTATTTGCCTGATCACAACCATTGGCCAACAGGCATTTGACAGCAAGAGTGTGGGCCTGTTTGAGGGTGAGGTGGGTCATGGCTGATCCTTTATTTACGACAAAAGCCGTGTTTCCAAATTGCTTGCAACCATGCTACACAATCTAAAAAGATGCACACAAACAAAAACACCTTTTAGGGAGACTAGAATGAAAAAATCCACACTCTTGCTTGCAGCCGGTCTGACGGCGGCTTTTACTTTTAGCGCCAATGCCCAGACGCGGGTGACTTACAAGTCGGCAAAATCCACCTCGTCCTATTATCAGATGGCGGTGCAACTGGCCGAAGCAATGAAAAAGGGCTCAAACGGCGATATTATTCTGACGGTTGAAGAGAGCCAGGGCTCGGTTCAGAACGTTAAGGAAGCGGCCAACCGGACCGGCAATTATGTCTTTACCACCCCGCCAGTGCTGATCAAACTGGCCCAGAAGGGCATCAAGATGTTTGAGCCTGCCAATCCGAAATTCATGGAAATTCGCGGGCTGTTTCCGATTCCATCACTGACCATGCATTTTGTTGTGCGGGCAGATTCGGGGGTTAAGACTTTCGCAGATTTGGAAGGTAAAACCTTTTTGGTCGGTAAAGGCAGTTTCGGCGCGCGTGAAGCAACCAAATACCTCAAGACATTTGGTCTTGAAGGGAAGGTCACACTGGCCAAGGTTGAGCTGAATGCGGCGGTCAATGCATTGAAAAATCGCCAAATTGACGGGTTTGCGACCGCTGGTTCCTATCCGGCACCCAATGTGCTGGAAGCAGCAGCGAGCACCAAGGTCAATGTATTGTCCCTGTCCCCTGAGCAGATCAAAATGACCAAACGCAACACCATGGTTATTCCGGCGGGCACCTATGCGGGTGTGGACACAGATGTGACCACCACAACCCTGCCGGTGATGGCCTATACCACCACGACAATGGATGATGCCACCGCTTACGCGCTGACCAAAACCTATTGGGAATCAAAAGCCTCAATGGGCGAAAGTGCCAAATGGTGGAACGGTGTGACCCCGGCCTACCTGTCAGCCATGTATGGCAAGCTGCACCCCGGTGCGCTTAAATACTATGCCGAAAAAGGCATTGAGGTTCCTGCCGGGTTGAAATAGGCGGACTGGCGTGTCTCACCTCCCCTTGTGGGGAGGTCGGACATTGCGACTGCAAGGTTCGGGTGGGGGTGTAAAATGGTCCAGCATTTTGGGCTTTTGACCTTGATCCTTTTATGAAAGCGCGTTGCGCATACTTTTATGTTTAACCCCACCCTTTGTCCCTCCCCACAAGGGGGAGGGAAAGATGGTTCGGCAGCTTCACATGAACGAAAAAACTGACACCAAATACGTTTGGGTGATCCTCGGAGCAATCTCCATTGCCTTTCACCTTTACCTGATCTCGTCCGGGCTGGTGTCCAACTTGATCTCGCGGCCTATTCATATGGCGCTGGCTTTGCCGTGGGCATTGATCATGGTGGCGAAAAATCCGTTTGAGCGGATTACCGGGTTTATGCTGACCGGGTTGTCGCTGGCAGCGACCGCTTACATTGTGATCAATGAAGAAGCGCTCAGTGACCAATATGGGGCGCTTGAGGGTGGCTGGCAGATTGCCATGGCGGGGGTGCTGATTTTTACAGTGCTTGAAATGGCCCGGCGGTTTATTGGCTGGCCGTTGCCTCTGGTTGCCTCAATTGCGCTCGCTTATGGGCTGTGGGGGCAATATGTGCCGGGCGAACTGGGCCATCCCGGATTGCCGCTGGAAAGCTTTTTGGGCACCCTGACCATTGCTGAGGGCGGCTTGTGGGGGCAGCTGACCGGGGTGTCGGTCAATGTGGTGGCGGTGTTTGTGATTTTCGGGGCGTTTCTTAATGCCGGTGAAGCCGGGCAAGGGTTTATGAACCTGGCCATTGCCCTTGCCGGGCGGTTGCGGGCAGGGGCGGCCAAGGTGTCGGTGCTGGCATCAGCATTTTTTGGCTCGATATCCGGTTCGGCCTCGGCCAATGTGGCTTCTACCGGGGCGTTCACGCTTCCAGCCATGAAGCGGCTTGGCTATCCGCGCGCTTTTGCTGGAGCAGTCGAAGCAGTAGCTTCAAGTGGTGGGCAGATCATGCCACCGCTAATGGGGGCCGGGGCCTTCGTCATGGTGGAATTTACCGGGGTGCCTTACACCGGTATTATGGCGGCAGCGATCCTGCCGGCCATCCTGTTTTTCTTTGCGGTTTGGGTCGGGGTGGACAGTTTTGCCGTGCGCCACGGTCTCAAGGCCATGAGTCGGGATGAGGCCCATATTCCGGTGTCGCGGATTGTTATTACTGGCGGTTTTTTCGCCGTCCCGTTTATTATCTTGCTTGAGCGGCTGTTCAATGGCGGTTATTCGGCCCAATATGCAGCGGCCAGTGCCATTGTGGCTGCTGCGGTTTTGCTGCTGTTTGATGCAAAAGGGTTTGCCGGATGGCGCAAAATTAGCGACCGGCTGGTTCAAGTGTGCCTGACATCGGGCCGCCAGATCGCCATGATCGCCTCGATTATTCTGTGCGCTGCACTGATTATCGGGGTGCTGGGGCAAACCGGGCTGGGGGTCAAAATTACCTCAACCATCCTGTCATGGAGCGGTGGCAATTTGTGGATTGCACTGTTGCTGACGGCCTTTGCCTGCCTGATCCTGGGCATGGAGGTGCCTACCACGGCGGCCTATGTGATTTGTATCTCGGTGGCTGGACCAGCGCTTGTGCAGCTTGGTGTGCCGCTGCTGCATGCTCATCTGTTTGTCTTTTGGTATGCGCTGCTCTCAACCATTACCCCGCCGGTGTGCGGCACGGTGTTTATTGCCGCTGGCATGGTCAACACCAGTTGGATAAAAGTGTCCGGCCACGCCATGGCGCTGGGTTTGGGGCTTTATATTATTCCGCTGATTTTGGTTTATAACCGCTCGTTGATTGAGTGGGTGGACCAGCCGCTGGCTGCCGGGGTGGTGTTTTTCAAATCGGCCATAGGCCTTTATTTGCTTTCGGGCGCGATTATCTCAAGAACCAACCGGGTGAAGCGATTGTCGCTGGCGGCAGTTGCGGTTGGGTTGTTTATAGTGCCGGATTTTTAAAACCCGTTTGCCTTTACCCTTTTTTGCGGAAGTCGGTCAGCTCTTTCAGTATTGGTTTTTTGCGTTCCATCAGACATTTACCGGCCACTTGCAAATCATCCCAATCGATAATCCAGTAAGCAAAAAAACTGTTATCGCCGTAGCCGCCCTCAAAAACCGACACCCCGGCATTGGGAATTGCCTTGAACTCGTCAAGTTGCCATACCGTGTCATGGCAAACCTTCAGATGTGCATCAAATTCTCCGGCCTGGGCCGAATTTGCCATTAGTGACAGGGCAAAAACTGTAAGGGCTATTTTTTTCATTCTGTACTTCCTTTAAACATGCCGCCCGGTACCAGCAAAAGCGCCAGCCAGCCGAGCGTGGAAAGACCATTTCCGATGTTTTGAGAAACCATCCCTGAAATCAAGCCGACCAGAACGGCAAAACCGAGTACCACTGCCCAGCCGGGCAGGCCCATGTCACGCACCCGCTTTGCCGCGATATTTGCATTTATAAAAATAAATAAAACAACGAAAAGCATAATAAAAACCAGAAAAATACCGGTGAAATTTTCGCGTAGTACCTGTTGTGCTGCCTGCAGATCACCGCCGATTATTTTTTCTGCCCCGGCGATCACCGCAACGATCGCAAACATGCCGCCAATCACAATGACAGCGAGCAGGATAGAATATCCCAGATAAGGCAGGCGTGCCAGCCGACCGTCTTTGACATCTCCGAAGATTGTTTTGATCACAACTTTTTCCTCATGTTTGTTTTATCTAAGTTTCAGGTTGGTATTTGCCGGTGCATTAAATTTTACCCCTTGCCCGTTTGCGCAACCAGCGGCCCAACCCGAAAAGCACAAGCGGATTGATTGCCAACATGACACCAAGGCCTGCAATGTTGGCATAGAAGCCGCCGGTTGTATTGCCCGGTGTGAATGGAAAAATGCTTGCCCATGGTTGCGCAACCATAAATGCCGGGACCGCGGCCATTGCATCGTCCTTTAGGCCAAAAACCATCGCCAAAAAGGCTGCAGCACCGATAAGCGCCAGAAAACCGGCAAGGACATAAAACAAAGTTCCGAAAAAACGCAACATATTCCCTGACTTGCCTGCAGTTATAGTGTGTCCCTGGCCGCTATAGTGTCAGAACTAGGTTGGCAAGGCAATCGAGCATTTGTAATGGGGTGGGCGAAATAGAGATTTTACCCCAAAACCTCCCGCACCCGCTCTTGCAAAACCGGCAACACTTCTCCTTCAAACCATTCATTCCTTTTGAACCAGCTGATGTTGCGCGGACTGGGGTGGGGCAGAGGCAGAATGTCTGGCCAGTGGGTGCGCCAGTTAATGACGGTTTCGGTCAGATTTTTCTGGCGGAAATCACCGAGGTAATAGGTGTGGGCGTATTGGCCGATAACCAGTTTCAGTTCGATATTGTGCAGGGATGCCAGCAGGTCATCGTGCCAGGTTTTGGCACATTCAGCGCGCGGTGGCAGGTCACCGCTTTTGCCTTTGCCGGGATAGCAGAAACCCATGGGTATGATGGCAAAATTTTCCGGGTTATAGAACGCGTCGCGGTCTATGCCGAGCCAAAGTCGCAAGCGTTCGCCGCTGGGGTCATCAAAGGGAATGCCTTTGCGATGAGTGATCTGGCCGGGAGCCTGACCGGCGATGAGGATTTTGGATTTGGCACTGGCCTGAATGATGGGGCGCGGGCCAAGGGGTAGGCCGGTGCAGATTTGGCAGGTGCGGATTGATGTGAGCAGCTTTGTGACCATTGCATCGACTTTCGTTGGCTCTTTGTAGCTTTCCTTGCCCGGTTCTACAATCTGTTGTAGAGCAATGCAGGTCAAATCAACAATTTACAGAGCACACCCGATGGAGCTTGGCTCATCAAGCGGCCGCCCGGTGCCAGAAGGCTTAAAGGCAGGCACTGTTACCACTGCCGATGGCTGCAATTTGCGTTATGCCATTTGTAGTGACGGGGTGGGCAAACGCGGCACGGTGTGCGTGTTGCATGGTCGGCGCGGCTATATTGAACGTGATTATGAAACCATCGAAGACCTGAAAGCTCGTGGCTTTGCAGTGGCCCTGCTTGACTGGCGCGGGCAGGGACGATCGGACCGTCTGCTCAAAGATCCGCGCAAGGGCCACATCAAAAACTATCGTCAATATGATGCCGATCTGGAAGCATTCATGAAACAAGTGGTGCTGCCTGATTGCCCACCGCCTTATTACGGTCTGGCTCATTCTACTGGTGGTAACGTGTTGCTGCGGGCGTTGCAAAAAAGCACCTGGTTTGAGGCCTGCGTCCTGCTTGCCCCGATGTTGGGGTTTCGTCGGACCAAGTTCCCGATGTTTATTCTCAAAGGTCTGATAAACCTGTTGGCCAGTACCGGATTTAGCTGGATATCGATGCCAGGTGATTTCAAAACGCGGGCGTTTTCGCGCAATGAACTGACCCATGATGAAAAGCGTTTTAACCGGCAGCTGGAAATACTGGCGGAAAACCCTGATCTTGATCTTGGTGCACCGACTGTCGGTTGGCTTGCCGCCTCGCTTGCCGCCAACAAATATTTGATGGGCCTGAAAGGCAATGATGTTCTGCGGACGCCGGTGCTGATTGTGGCATCGGGTGATGAGCGGGTGGTGTCAGCCGACGATATGGACCAGTTCTCGCGGCAGGTCGGTGGCATACCAATGGTGACAGTTGAACATGCCTATCATGAAGTTTTGCTTGAGCGTGATAGCATGCGCGAGCAGTTTTGGGCAGCCTTTGACAGCTTTATGGAGCAACACAGCAAACCGGTGATACCAGACCTTTAGCCCGATCAGGGGGCCTGCTTGAGCCAGCCTTTGTATGAAACAATCAGGCCGACAAGGGGTGCATTCATTTCAACGTTGAACCGCAACACTCCGTCTTTTTGCTCTTCAAAAGTGTTGCCAGCGGGCAGCAGAATTTTTGGCAGGGGGATGCCCATCAGATTCCAGTGGCGCGGGATCAGGTACAGGCGCTGGTCTTTAACCACCAGCTCAAGAGCAATGGTCATCAGGCCAATACGCTCCAGCAACAAGCCCTGATATCGCCCCGTCCCGACAAACTGCTCACTTGGGAGTATTTTGCCACCAAAATTACGTACCCAGCTTTCGTGCCTGTTTTGCGGGGTTAGCGTGACAGTTACCGGTGTTTCATCGGCCTGTTTGGGCAAACCGAGAAATACAGCAATCAAGCGGGATATCAGCCCTGTGCCGCGACGGACCTGCGCTATGCCGTGCCATTTTTGCGGTGTGGTCAAATCATGCAATAACTGCAATTGTTCTGGCAGTTGCTCAAATGTTTTGCCCAGAAGCTTCTTGTATAAAGGTACCATCAACTCAGCAACCGCTTTTGAACTTCGGCATCGGGCATGTTGCACAGATCAGCTGTCCCGCCCAGACGAATGCGGTTGCGGGCGACCAGACCATAAAGCCAATCCTGCACGATGAGCGGGAAAACTCTCAACACCACCAGCCCGCGCCACACACCTCCCAATCGCTGACCAACCCGGATGGCGGCATCGAGCGAGGTATATCCTTTGCCCTCTTGCAGATAAAGCCATGACAACGGGTCGTCGGGGTCCATTGCGTAGTGGCGCATCAGGGCGTTGCCCAGTTCTGACTGTAGCGGGACAATCGTGAATTCACCTTCACTGTCATTATGAGCAATCCACCGCGCCCCACGTGCACAAATCGCGCAATGGGCATCCATCACAGCAACCGGTCCGTCGTCTGGAAACGGAGGGATTTCAGGGTCTTGCCGGTAAGAGTATATGGGGTTGTTGAGTTTCATCGGAACCTGCTTACCACCCTTTTGACCGGGGCTGCAATGTGTTGGTTAATCCAAAATCCCCCTGCCATGTCGATTTCCTGAAGGCTTATTCGTCTTGTCAGTGCGAGTCAGTGTGAGCCTGTCGCATACAGGCCCTAGACGTGAGAGGCCGTGCGCAATAAAACCGTGGTGGTAATTGGCATGAGGTCAGTTGCAGACCAACAGGACACAGGCCACGATGCTCATTGCCCATATTAGCGATACACATATCACCAGCCCCGGCAATAAAACTTACGGCGTTGCCCCGATGGCAGAAAACCTTGCGCGTTGTGTCGAACATATTAGCCAGATGGTGCCTCGACCAGATGTGGTTTTTCACAGCGGTGATGTGACCAATGCCGGGACGGCGGCTGAGGTCAGACATGCTGTAGCGTTGTTGGAGAAACTGGACTGTCCGGTTTTTATGGTGCCGGGCAACCATGACAATGGCAGGGTGTTGAGTGATGAATGTGGTTCAACAATCTGTCCGATGGGTGATTACGTTGTTGATGATTTTCCGCTTCGGCTGATTGGCATGGACAGCACTGACCCGGGCAAGCCGGGGGGTAAAATTACAACAGCGCAAGCTGGCTGGCTCGAAACGCAATTGTCCAGCGAGCCGGAAAAACCAACCCTGATTTTCATGCATCATCCGCCGGTAAAATGCGGCGTGCGCGAAAGCGACAGGGATGGTTTTGTCGGGGCGGACCTGCTTGGCGAAGTGGTTGGGAAATACAACAATATCGAACGGATATTATGCGGTCATATCCATCTTTTGATCCATGCGCGCTGGCAGGGTACGGTTGTTACCACTGCCCCTTCAACGGGTATGCAGTTGGGACTTGATCTGACGATGGAAAAGGAACCGGCATTTTCACTGACCGAGCCGGGATACCTGTTGCACGACTGGACGCAGCAGCAGCAATTGATCACCCATACGGTATCGCTGGCCAGGGGCGAGGGGCCGTATTTGTTTGAGGAGCAGGGTTGACTCTATATCCATATATCTGTTATTAAGGATATATGGATATAGATATTGCATCACAATCTCTGGCAGCACTTTCGCAACGGACGCGACTGGATGCGTTTCGGTTGTTGATCAAAGCCGGTGACAAGGGGCTGGCGGCCGGGGATGTTTCAGATCAGCTTGGGGTGGTGCAAAACACCATGTCGGCGCATCTGGCTAATCTGGCGCAGGCCGGGCTGGTTCGACGCAAGCGCCAGAGCCGGGTTATCCGCTATTATGCCAATTTTGCGCAGATGCGTGACCTGATCGGATTTTTGCTTGAGGACTGTTGCGGTGGTCAGCCCGAACTGTGCGGATCGCTGCTGGATGAGATTGCCTGTCTTGCAACACCTGAAAGCGAGGGGGCAAATGCGAAGGTTTGATCTGCGTCACCGGCTGGCTGCAGAGCTTGTCGGTACGGCTTTTTTGCTGGCTACGGTTGTCGGTTCCGGCATCATGGCGGAAAATCTGGCGGGCGGAAATGTTGCCATTGCGTTGCTGGGCAATACCGTTGCCACAGGGGCAATTCTGGTGGTGCTGATTACCATGCTCGGACCGGTTTCAGGAGCGCATTTCAATCCGGCGGTGTCGCTGGTGTTTGGTTTGCGTGGTGAACTGGGCTGGCGGCATGTGGGGGCCTATGTGGGCGCGCAAATTATTGGAGGTCTACTCGGCGTTGCCATGGCCCATCTGATGTTTGATGAAACCCTGGTTCAGTTCTCACAAAAAATCCGTACCGGGCCACCTCAATGGTTTGCTGAATGGGTGGCAACGTTCGGGCTGGTGTTTACCATTCTGGCGACCTTGCGGGCCAATGCCAATTCGGTTGCCATGGCGGTGGGACTGTATATCACGGCGGCCTACTGGTTTACCGCTTCCACCTCCTTTGCCAATCCGGCGGTCACTATTGCACGTAGTTTTTCTGACAGTTTTGCCGGTATTCGTCCCGTCGATGCCCCGATGTTTGTTGTTGCGCAACTGGTGGGTGCGGTCTGTGCACTGTATTTTTGCCTGTGGTTGTATGGCGAGTACAAAACAAAACCTGTCTAAAACACAGGTGAGAGAAAAATCCCAACCCTGTTAAAGACGGGGTTTGTTTTTATTATTATACGGGCCTGCTTTTTTGGGTTAAAGTTGTACTGAAAACAAAAACAACCACAAAACATCCAGAGGGGAATCGGCCATGAAACCATTACAGGCAATTGCAGAAAACACCATTGAAGAAATCAAGAAGATTGCCGGGCCAGCGCTGAGCGATGAGCAAAAACAGCAAATCTCTCATCTGATCGATGATGCGGTTGTTAAAGCCCTGCTGGAAGGTCAGCACCGGGCCGTCGATGCAGCACTGAATTGTCCCGATGCCGATCAGGACCTGACCCACAAAATAGCCAAAGAAATCCGCCTCAAAAATGATGCGTTGATTGTTAACCTGACATCGCTGCGGTGAGCCTGATAGTTGGTTTTATTTGATCTTTTTAACGCCCTTTAATTCACCGCTGAGCGAAGAAACCTTGACTGAATAGGGGTTGCCGTCGCGTTTGGCGTTAAAGTCATAGACAGTGCCGGTGCAGGTGCGGGCGGTGACATCGGAAAAGCCAAAGTCCGTAACGATGGATTTTGCCTTGTCACAACTTAACTGATTGCTGGCCTGCCTTTGCGCTGGTTTGCGCAACCCGGCTGTTTTAGGGTTTTTGACCACTTCGATGCGAATTGGCTTGAAGGTCGTTGTGGTTTTGGGTTTTTCAGTTTTTGTTTTGGCCGTTTCCGGTTTGGCAGGTGTTGGTGTAATGACCTTGGGCAGGGCCGCTACTTTAACGCCTTTTTTTCTGTCAATTTTTTTCGCTTGTTGTTTGCTTGGTTGTTTATCAGGTGTCGTCTTCCACACCGGGCGTTCATCGAGTTGGGCCGGATTGGTGGCGCTGTCGAGCGTGAATTTTTTGATTTTTCTTTTATTGTTGTCAAGTGTGGCACTGTTGTCTGTAACAGCAACCGGTGCTGTGGTTGCTGCCGGGTCGACAGGCAGTGCTGCCATCTGAGACGGGATCAGGTGATAGGGTTTGGTGCGCGGCAATGGCACGCGGGCCAGCTTCTTTGGGTGTTTGCGTGGTTTGGTCTTTTTGACCCGATCGCGGTGAGGCCGCTCATACCTGCCGTATTGGTCGCCCTGCCGGGCATCATACAGGCGCTGGCGCTGGTTGCGGTTTTTACGGTTTTCGCGCCGGAGAACTTTTCTGGCCTGCCTGTTTGCCCAGCGGCGCAAACGGTCCTGGCGGCGTTGCCATTGGCTGCGGCGGGCCTGGCGTGGGGGTGGCGCATAGACATAATACTGGTCTTCACCGTCGTCATAACCATCGTCGTAATAGGCGCGATCATCATAACGGTCGTAATTATTATAAAACCAGTGCCTTGGATCAGCCTGGGCGCTGCCAGGTACAAAGGCCATAAAACCAAAAATTGCGACGAGAGCCGCCGTTGAAGATTTGATGCGCATCATCGAGTTTATCTCCTGAAATTCAGATTCCCACTCTCTCGATCACTACAGTATTGCTGAATTCAGGCAAATTAACGGCAGGGAAAAGGGTATTTGCAAAAGTCTTGAAAACCTCATTTGGCTTCCTATTTATAATTTGTGAGGCGCCGCAAAGCGGGTCTTGCTGAATGAAAGTTAAGTTACCTGGCCATTTGGCAGGTAACCAATTGCAACATTGCTTAAGGAGAATGATGTTATGTTTGATTTAACCCCCCTTTACCGTTCTACTGTTGGTTTTGACCGTTTGGCCCAAATGCTGGGCGAGGCCCAACAATATGACACCCCTGCATATCCACCCTACAATATTGAGCGTCTGAACGATGACGATTATCGCATTTCCATGGCCGTTGCCGGTTTTGGCAGTGATGACCTTGATATTGAGGTGAAAGAAAACACCCTGACAATTTCCGGCGCCCGACAAAGTGTTGAAGGCGAGGAGAAAGTTTATCTGCATCAAGGCATTGCCGCGCGCAACTTTGAGCGGGTGTTCCAGCTGGCCGAGCACATGGATGTGGTCGGGGCCGATATGGAAAACGGTCTTTTGCATGTAACATTGAAGCGGGAAATTCCCGAAGCGATGAAACCGCGGACCGTTTCGATCAAATCGGTGAAAAAACCCAAAGTGATTGAAAATAAAAAGGCTGCCTGACCGGGCATGCTTTAATTCCACCAATTGCTGTCAGCCCGCCTCCTGTTTGCAGGGGGCGGGTTTTATTCTGCCGCTAGCGAATGTTGTTTGCCGGTTGGTGTTGCCGCATCCAGGAAGTTCGTGAATATTTCAGTCAGAGTTTGCTGCAGGGCATGAAAATCACCTGATTTGGTGATCTTTTTCTCGTTCATATAGAGGCCCCGATTGATTTCGACCTGGATGGCATGACAGTCTTGTGCCGGGCGGCCGTAGGTCTGGGTAATGTAGCCGCCAGCGTAGGGTTTGTTGCGGGTGGTATTGAGGCCAGCACTGGTGAACAGGTGTTCGAGCAGGTCGATAAAATCAGCGTTGCAGGTGGCAGCATAACGGTCACCGAGAATGATGTCGGGGCTTTTGTTGCGTGATTTTATCAGCCGACCGGCGCTTGAGGGCATCGAATGGCAGTCTATCAGCAAGGCTTGGCCAAACTCTTTAACGGTGTTGTCGATCAGGCCTTTTAGCGCCTGATGATAGGGGAAATAATAACGCTCGATCCGGGCTTTGGCTTGGGAAAATTGCAGTTTATTGCGATAAATTTTCTGGTTGTCACTGACATTGCGGGCAATGGTGCCAAGACCGCCGATGACCCGCAGGGTTTTGGTTTCAGCATAGGCTGGCAGTTTGTCGGTGAACATTTTGGGATCCAGCTCCCACGGCGCGCGGTTGACATCAAGATAAGCGCGCGGAAAGTTTGCTTTTAGCAAGGGGCAGCCAAGATCAGGCATCGCCCCGAAAAGCTGGTCAACAAAACTGTCTTCGGAATTGCGCAGGGTCAGCGGTTTAAGGCGTGAAGCAGCGATAAAACCCTTGCTGTATTGATCACCTGAATGGGGGGAATTGAAAATAACCGGGTGCAATTGGGCCGCGGGCATCAGAATTTCGAAATCAGGGATGTTTTGCGCTGTTTCTGTCATTTCTTCATTTACTCACAAATTAACGCAAAAAGCCAGTAGTGCAATTTCCTGTTTACAGTTTTGCTGTAAGCTGACAGGCTGCAAGAGAGCTTTTTGGGTAAAGAGGGACTTATGACGAAAATTATGCTGGCCGAAGATGATGGTGACATGCGCAGGTTTCTGGCCAAAGCGCTGGAAAAAGCCGGACACGAAGTGGTGGCTTTTGAAGATGGAGCCGGGGCTTATGAAGCGTTGAAATCAACCAGTGTTGAATTGCTGCTGACCGATATCGTCATGCCGGAAATGGATGGCATTGAACTGGCCAGGCGCGGCGCTGAACTTGATCCCAACATGAAAATCATGTTCATCACCGGATTTGCAGCCGTTGCCTTGCACCCGGATTCACAAGCCCCAAAAGACGCCAAGGTACTTTCCAAGCCGTTTCATCTAAAGGATCTGGTGGCTGAAGTTGAAAAGATGATGGCGGCTTAGTTTCTCTCACGGCGTATCCTCCCTGACACTTCGTGTCCGGTCGGGCCTGCGAGGGCGCGGCGCAGTGGCGCCGGGGTGCGGTCGCACCCTGGTCCTCGCTGACGCTCGTCCGGCTGCGGTTCCAAATTTATTAGAGAATCCGCAAGGGACGAACGTTAGTGAGGACTAAGCGCGACTGCGCTTCGGCGCTTATGCGCCGCCCCGTCATGTCGAAGACATGCTTTCAGCATGACGGAGCATTTTGCGCAGCAAAATTTGCGTGAGCGAGATAACGTCTTGCAGCAACACGTCCTTCAATATATAGCTAGCGCGCATACCCGTTATCGGGCTCGTTATCGGGGCCCGTGGTTGGGGCGATTAGCTCAGTGGTAGAGCACTTCGGTGACATCGAAGGGGTCGCAAGTTCGAAACTTGCATCGCCCACCATTTTTTCCTTTATTTTAAGTGGCTTACGTATGTTCTGCATACGT
>UOEC01000046.1_pt1 | contig 13389 bp, 12 predicted proteins | sample 1988601 | NCBI WGS metagenome assembly UOEC01 (sample SAMEA4712195, study PRJEB27164) | hydrothermal vent metagenome | biome: marine basaltic hydrothermal vent biome; feature: marine hydrothermal vent; material: mineral | place: Pacific Ocean | collected 2011-06-14/2011-07-23 | depth 1719 m
GTTGCCATATCGCGCGCAGTGGTGCGTTGGCGGCGGTCGGGCAAGCCTGAAGCATTGCGAAAAGTTGTACGGGTCATGCCGATCCGTCGAGCGGTTGTCGTCATGCGGCGGGCAAAACGAGTTTCGCTGCCTTCAAGGTTCTCAGCAATAGCTGTTGCCACATCATTGGCAGATTTTGTGACCAGGGCGAGAATGGCGTCACGAACGCGAATGGTGCGCCCGGCCCGAATGCCAAGTTTTGACGGCGGACGGGAAGCTGCGTAACGCGACATGCGCAATTTTGTGTTCATGGTAATGCGCCCGGCTTTGAGGTCTTCAAAGACCAGATACAGGGTCATTATCTTGGTGAGGGAGGCAGGGTAGCGTTTGGCATCGGCATTGTTTGCATAGATAATTTTGCCGGTTCGGGCATCAACCGCTATTGCCGAGAAAGCCGGCCGTGCCTGTGCCGTGCTGGTTTGAAAAACCGCCAGCGATGCCAGCAAAAAAACGCTGATCAAAATTTTTGTAAATACGTTAAGGCCCATGTTCGAGCTTTTACTAACCACCATTGTGTCCACCTGTCAGACTAAACAATTGGGTACCATTGATGTTTGAGTATCTGGTTGGCTGCATAATTGTGGCTTGCCGTTACCCGGCAAATCCAGCTTCAAACGCATTACACATACAAACAAGATATTTCTCACATTGGCACTCACTTCAACTTCATCGATTTTGGCTGAATAGGGTTACTAAGCGGTAAAGGAATTGCAGGTTTGTTTATTTATTATGTTGCAGTGCACAAATTTACTTGACAAGCAATGTTGCGGTGCATATATGCAGGCTCAAGAGATACAAACAAACGCCAAACACCTATTTCGTTCTACGGAGATTATTATGAATAAAGCATTTGAAGACATCCAGGCCACCAGTAAAGAAGGCTTTGAAGTTTGTGTAACCAGTGCAACTGTATTGTCAAAAGGCATGCAGGACATCGCGACTGAAACGGCAGAATTTTCTGCTAAATCCTTTGAAAAAGGCTCTGCTGCTGTTGAAACACTGATGGCTGCCAAAACCTTTGACAAGGTTATTGAAGCCCAACAAGGCATTGCCAAGCAAGCCTATGAAGACTTCATTGGTCAAATGACCAAAGTCGGCGAAATGTACACAGCATCAGCTACAGAAGCATTCAAACCGGTTGAAGCTCAATTGGCCAAGTTCGCACCTGCAGCATCTGCAAAGAAAACTGCCGGCAAATAATTCTGTCACACCTTAAAGGCAGCTTTGCAAAAAGACTGCCTTCACATAAACGCCCAAGGCTTTCCTCCCTTACCGCCTTGGGCGTTTTTTTGTGACCTTTTTTTGCACCCCGTTTTTTATTGAGAATTTGTTTTTTCAATTGCATCTTGAATCAGGCTATAATCGGCTTACCTTAATCAACAGTGCCGCGTTCGCGGTTTAGCAAGACATTGAATAAACATGAATATGGCCGACAACGACGACGACAGTGATGGTGGCAACGGCAGTCAAACCGGTGTCATCACTAAAACCAAACCAAAAACCAAAAAGCCCCGGCTATATAAGGTTTTGTTGCTCAACGACGATTACACTCCGATGGAATTTGTCGTGCTGGTTCTGGAGCAGGTGTTTTCCAAGAGCAGGGAAGATGCAACAGCGATTATGCTGCATGTACACCAAAAAGGTGTCGGTTTGTGTGGCGTATATACCCATGAGATCGCTGAAACCAAGCTCACGCAGGTCATGGAACTGGCCCATGAGCATCAACATCCATTGCAATGTACAATGGAAAAGGAATAACCTGAGTTTTTCAGGGAAAGAATAAGGAACACGACGTGCCGACATTTTCTCGCGGACTTGAAAAGGGGCTTCACCGGGCATTGGCTGCTGCCAATGAACGCAAGCACGAATTTGCAACGCTTGAGCACCTGCTTTTGTCGCTGATCGAGGACGATGATGCTTTGGCGGTACTTAAGGCATGTGACGTTGATGTGCCCTTGCTGAAAGAAAATCTGGAAGATTATATCGACAACGACCTTGCCGACCTGATTATTGCAGATGGGCAAGATGCCAAGCCTACTGCCGGTTTTCAGCGGGTTATCCAACGTTCGGTTATTCATGTTCAATCTTCTGGTCGTGAAGAAGTTACCGGTGCGAACGTGTTGGTTGCCCTGTTTGCCGAACGTGAAAGTCATGCGGTGTATTTCCTGCAGGAGCAGGATATGACCCGCTATGACGCGGTTAATTACATTTCCCATGGTATCGCCAAGAAGCCCGGTATGTCTGACAGCAGGATGGTGCGTGGTATTGAAGATGATGATATTGATCTTGATGAAGGCATGGATGACCAAGAAGACGAAAGCGCCCTTGATACTTACTGCATCAATCTGAATGAAAAAGCCCTTGCCGGTAAAATCGATCCACTGATTGGTCGTGACAAAGAGGTTAGACGAACCATTCAAATTCTTTGTCGCCGTCAAAAGAACAATCCGTTGTTGGTTGGCGACCCAGGCGTGGGGAAAACTGCCATTGGCGAGGGGCTCGCCCGACTCATCGTAAAAGAAAAAGTACCCGAAATCTTAAAAGATGCCATTATTTTCCAGTTGGATATGGGCATTTTACTGGCCGGAACCCGTTATCGCGGCGATTTTGAAGAACGCATCAAGCAGGTTATCAAGGAAATCGAAGAACACCCTGATGCGATTATGTTTATTGATGAAATTCATACGATTATTGGAGCCGGGGCGACCAGCGGCGGGGCGATGGATGCCTCCAATCTGCTGAAACCGGCGCTGGCCAGTGGTGCGCTGCGCTGCATTGGCTCAACCACCTACAAAGAATATCGTCAGCACTTTGAAAAGGACAGGGCACTGGTACGCCGGTTCCAGAAGGTTGATATCTATGAACCGACGGTGACTGATACCATCAAAATCCTCAATGGCCTGAAGCCTTATTATGAGAAGTATCACAGCGTTCGTTATACCCAGGATGCCATCAAGGTGGCGGTGGAGCTATCTGCGCGTTACATCAATGACCGCAAATTGCCCGACAAGGCGATTGACGTGATTGATGAGTCCGGGGCGGCACAAGCACTGGTGGTGGCTTCCAAGCGCCGAACCATGATTACGCCCAAGGAAATCGAGGCAACCATTGCTATGATGGCCCGCATTCCGCCAAAAACTGTATCCAAAGACGATACCCAGATTTTGCGTGACCTTTCTACTGAGCTCAAGCGGGTGGTATTTGGTCAAGATGCTGCGATTGAAGCGCTGGCATCGGCAATCAAACTTTCACGGGCAGGGCTGCGTGAACCTGACAAACCTATTGGTTGTTATTTATTCTCAGGACCGACCGGGGTGGGTAAAACCGAAGTTGCCAAGCAACTGGCCAGCACACTTGGAGTGGAATTGAAACGCTTTGACATGTCTGAATACATGGAGCGCCATTCAGTTTCGCGCCTGATTGGTGCACCGCCCGGCTATGTGGGCTTTGATCAGGGCGGGATGTTGACTGACGCTATTGACCAACACCCTCATTGTGTTGTTTTGCTTGATGAAATTGAAAAAGCACACAGTGATATTTTCAATATCCTGCTGCAGGTCATGGACCATGGCAAGCTGACCGATAACAATGGCAAGTCGGTGGACTTCCGCAATGTGATTTTGATAATGACCACCAATGCCGGTGCAGCAGATCTGGCCAAAGAATCATTTGGTTTTACCCGTACACGGCGCACCGGCGATGATCTTGAAGCCATTCAGCGGACTTTTTCGCCGGAGTTTCGCAATCGTCTTGATGCGGTGGTGCCCTTTGGCAATCTGCCCAAAAATGTGGTGCGGATGGTTGTGCAGAAATTTGTTTTGCAATTGGAAGCGCAATTGTCGGAACGCCAGATCAATATTGAACTGGCCGACAGTGCTGCAGCCTGGCTGGCTGAGCGTGGCTATGACGAAACCATGGGCGCGCGACCGCTGGCAAGAGTTATTCAGGAACACGTCAAGAAGCCTTTGGCTGAAGAAGTTCTGTTCGGCAAGCTGACCAAAGGCGGCACAGTACGGGTTTCTGTCAGCAGGGATGCGCAAAAACTGGAGTTCAAGTTTATTTCTCCCTCGGAAGAAAAAGCCTTGCCCAAACCACCGGACCGCAAGTCGTTGCCCAAATCGGTAAAGAAAAAACCAAAGAGCAAGCCTGAACCTGCCTAGAAGGGGCGGGTTTTTCCTTCAGTTTTATTAAAATTTAAATTATTAACCATCTTCCTCAAACGTTTGTTTACGGAACTCCTGCTTAATTGGCCCTGATTTTGGGGCAATTGTTTATGTGGGAATTGTTAGTAATGCGTATTGAAAACATGGTGGACTTTAAGTCCTTTGGACGAATTTTTGTTGTTGTTGGTGGGGGGCTTGCGCTGGCAGCGTGTTCAAGCAGTTCAAAAGTTGGCGACCCGTTTGCCGGTACTGGCAGCCCTGTTTACAAAAAATCAGGAGAAATCCCCAAAGGGGGAGGGCGTCGCCATCTGGGCAAACCCTATTCAATTGCCGGGCGAAAATTCTACCCAAGAAAAGATCCGACTTACAACAAGGTCGGTATTGCGTCCTGGTACGGCAAGCGTTTTCACCGCCGGGCAACATCGAATGGGGAATGGTATGACATGAATTACCTTTCGGCCGCTCACCCTACGCTGCCGCTGCCCAGTTATGCCAAGGTTACAAATGTGGCTACAGGCAAGACTCTGGTGGTACGGGTCAATGATCGCGGGCCATTTGTCGGCAACCGGATTATTGACCTTTCCCGCGCATCGGCTGAATATCTGGGTACGAAAAGAAAAGGGACGGCAAAGGTGCGAGTTGAATACATCGGTCCGGCACCGCTTAATGACAAGGGCGTCCACCTGGCAGCGATGAACCGCGAACTGGCGAGAGGTACACCGAAATACAAGATGATTGCCCGAGCCAACGGTAATAGCGGTGGTGGTGAAACTTACACACGAGTGGCAACGGCCAACCCGCAGCCTTATGCAGCTGCAAATGGGTACTTTGTTCAAGTCGGGGCATTTGGCCAGAAAGACAACGCAAATCGGGTGCTCAACAACGCTCAACAACTGGGAAATACAGTCATTTCGCCGGTCAATGGCAGTTATGGAACGATTTATCGGGTTCGTATCGGGCCATTGCAATCCCAATCACAAGCTGTTGAAATGCAACAAAGGGCTGTAAGTCTCGGACATTATGATGCTAGAGTTGTCATACAGTAAAGTTACTGCGGGGTGATCGCAGAATCTTGGTGGCAGGAACTGGTATGCGATATTCTTTTAGGCAATTTTTGTGGGCAGCTTTTGGTGCAGGTATTATGCTTGTCACCGCAACGAGCAGCGGTTTTGCCCTGTCAGACACCTATGAAACGACAGCAAAACAGGCGATCCTGATCGATTCACGCTCCGGTACGGTTTATTTTAACAAAGATGCCGACGAACTCATGGCGCCTGCCAGCATGAGCAAGATCATGACCATGTTGCTGGTGTTTGAGGGGCTGAAAGATGGCAGCTTGCGGCTGGATGACGAGTTTACTGTGTCTACCGATGCCTGGCGACGCGGTGGGGCGCCATCGGGTGGCTCGACCATGTATGCCAAACTCAATTCACGCATCAAACTGCGTGACCTGATTCGCGGGGTTATTATTCAGTCAGGAAACGATGCCGCAATCGTTATTGCCGAAGGCATTGCCGGGTCTGAAGAGGCCTACGCCCGCAGAATGACCAAAAGGGCCCGAGAGTTAGGACTAACCAAATCAACTTTCAAGAACGCCACCGGACTGCCCGACCCCGAGCACAAGGTGACAGCGCGAGAATTGTCCCAATTGACCCGGTATCTGATCGAGGTTTTTCCCGAATTTTACAAAATTTATTCCGAGCAGAGTTTTACCTGGAACAAAATCAAGCAGGGCAACAGAAACCCGTTGCTGGGCAAATACCCCGGGGCTGATGGCGTAAAAACCGGCCATACCAACGAGGCAGGCTTTGGTCTGGTTGGTTCTGCTGTTCGCGATGGGCGGCGGTTGATCGTTGTGCTCAATGGTATGAAGTCAAAAGCCGAACGGTCTCGCGAAAGTATCAAGATGCTGGATTGGGGCTTTCGGCGATTCCAGCGCGTGGCCTTGTTTCGACAAGGCGATAATGTTGCCAAGGCCAGGGTTTGGGGCGGCATAAAATCCTTTGTTCCACTGGTTGCGAAAGAAGATATTTCTATCCGTCTTTCTGACAAGGAGCGCAAGGAAGCCGAAATGATTGTCCGTTTTAAAGGGCCAATAAAAGCACCCGTAAGAGCAGGGCAGGAGCTGGGCAGTGTGGTGATTATGCTGGACGGTAAAACCATTACCAGCGCACCACTGGTAGCGGCTGAAAAAGTTATCGCCGAAGAAAGCATGTGGAACAACGCAATTGATACCTTGATGTTCAAGGCCTTCGGCGGTTAAATCTAACCGCTATCTTAAGTCAGGAACACCCCCTATATGTCCAAGGGATTTTTTATTACGCTTGAAGGCGGCGAAGGTGCGGGCAAGTCCACGCAGGCAACGCGTCTGGCTGAAAAAATTGAGTTGCTCGGGTTTACGGTCACCAAAACCCGCGAACCGGGGGGCTCGGTCAGCGCTGAAGAAATTCGTAATTTGCTGGTCAATGGCTCGCCAGACCGCTGGACACCGGTTGGTGAAACATTGCTGAATTACGCTGCCCGCGACAGCCATCTGAACGAGACCATCCGACCGGCACTGGCCAGCAGTCATATCGTTATCTGTGATCGTTTTATGGATTCCACCCGGGCCTATCAGGGAGCGGCAGGAGGTGTTGATATTGCATTGATCAAAACCCTTGAGGGTGCAATTATTGGTGAGACCATGCCTGACCTGACATTGATTTTTGATATTGATCCGGTCGCCGGGCTGGCCCGAACCGGCACACGCAAACAATCAGGTGAAAACCGTTTTGAGCAAAAGCCATTGGCGTTTCATCAGACCTTGCGCGAAACGTTTCTTGAACTGGTAAAAGACGAGCCCGAAAGGTGCGTGCTGATTGATGCCAGCAAGGATGTTACGGCGGTGTTTAATCAAATATGGTCGGTGGTTGAACCAAAGCTGTCAACCTTATGAGCAAGGATGAAGAAGAACTCGACCCGCGCGAAACGCCGGAACACCCGCGTCACCAATATGGTTTGATCGGTCAGGGGGTTGCTGAGACCAAACTGCTTGAAAGTTACAAATCTGGCCGGTTTCATCATGCCTGGTTGATGTGCGGGCCACAAGGTATCGGCAAAGCGACGCTGGCTTACCGGTTGGCGCGGTTTATTCTGAACCATCGTGATCATCTTTCCAGCGATGTTCAAAATGCGGTTGATCTGACCGTGGAATCTGACAATGGTGTTGCCCACCGCGTTGCGGCGCGAGCGCACAGCGACTTGTTTGTTCTGCAACGCGAACTCAACCGCAAAACCAAAAAACTGCGTCCGGCGATTGCTGTGGATGATGCGCGCAGGCTTGGCGGGTTTTTTAACATGACTGCAGGTGAGGGGGGATGGCGAATTTGCATTATTGATGCAGCCGATGACCTCAATGCCAGTGCTGCCAATGCGATTCTCAAAATTTTGGAAGAGCCGCCAAAAAACTGTCTGTTTCTGATCATTTCCCATGCACCAGGCCGTCTGTTACCGACTATACGTTCGCGCTGCCTGCGACTTGATCTGGCACCTCTAAAGGGTGAAGAGGTTGCACAGGTGGTAAGCAGTGGTTTGCAGGGGCACGATTTGAGCGCCGATGAAACGGCGGCCCTGATAGCTCTTGGCAGTGGCAGTCCCGGTAAGGTCATGCAACTGGTTACTTCACAGGGCGCCCGGCAGTTTATTCGCTTCCAGCAGGCAGTTTCTGCGCCACAAGGGTTTTCGCTATCAATACGGATGACCATTGCTGAAGAATTTCAAAAACGCGGGGCCGAGATTGAGTTTGGTATTTTTGCTGATCTTCTGGAATCATGGATTGGCCGTCAGGCCCGGCAGGCTGCCGAGCAATCTGATCACGCCAAAGCCAACGCACTGGCCCTTTGTCACAGTGCATTTTCTGATTCCATTGCCCGCACAAATGCCCTAAACCTCGACCGACGCCAAACCTTGATGATGGCGTTTGCAGATATCGAGAAAATTTTGAACCAATGACTGACAAGACCTTTTATACCACGACAGCGATTTCCTATCCCAATGGTGCACCGCATATAGGCCATGCTTACGAGGCCCTTGCGACCGATGCGCTGGCGCGTTTCAAACGGCTGGATGGTTATGATGTAATGTTTCTGACTGGCACGGATGAGCATGGTCAAAAGATTTTGCAGACAGCTCAGGCGCAAGGGATAGAACCGGCAGAACTGGCCGAGACGATGACGCAGCAATTTGTCAAAATGGTTGCAGCGCTTAATTGTTCCAACGATGATTTCATCAGGACAACAGAACAGCGCCACCAGAAAACTGTTCAGGCCCTGTGGAAACGCATGGAAGACAATGGTGATATTTACCTCGACAAGTATGCCGGGTGGTACTCGGTGCGCGATGAGGCCTATTACGGTGAAGATGAAACTGAATTGCGTGATGGCAAACGGTTCAGCATCAAAACCCAGACGCCGGTTGAATGGGTGGAAGAGGAAAGCTATTTTTTCAAACTGTCGGCCTATCAGGATAAATTGCTGGCCCATTATGAAAAGTTTCCCGATTTTATCGGACCGGATGAGCGCCGCAACGAAGTTGTCAGTTTTGTTAAGGGCGGTCTCAATGACCTGTCAATCTCGCGCACCACATTTGATTGGGGCGTGCCGGTTGTCGGCAACAAAGACCATGTGATGTACGTCTGGCTTGATGCCCTGACAAATTATCTGTCTGCCACCGGGTATCTGGGGGTTGACGGGGAAACCGGGCAGGGCGATAATTCGAAATTCTGGCCGGCGGATTTGCATATTATCGGTAAAGATATCATTCGCTTTCATGCTGTGTACTGGCCAGCGTTCCTGATGTCTGGCGAATTGCCTTTGCCAAAGCGGGTTTTTGCCCACGGGTTTTTGTTCAACAAGGGCGAGAAGATGTCCAAGTCTGTTGGCAATGTGGTTGATCCGTTTTCACTGGTAAAAGAATTTGGTGTTGATCAGGTTCGGTTTTTCTTCCTGCGAGAAGTACCATTTGGCAAAGATGGCAATTACAGCGTCGAAGCGATTATCAACCGGGTGAATGCAGACCTTGCCAATGATATCGGCAACCTGGCCCAGCGCTCCCTGTCGATGATTGCCAAAAATTGTGATGGAACATTGCCAGAGTGTGGGGATTTAACCACCGAGGATCAGCAGATACTTGATGCGGCCAAGGCATTGCTGCCCACTGTTCGGGGATTCCATGACCGACAGGCCATTCACCGGGCGCTGGAAGCTATTTGGCGGGTTATTGGCGATGCCAACAAGTATTTCGCGGGACAGGAACCCTGGGCGCTCAAGAAAACCGATCCGGAGCGAATGGCAACCGTGCTTTATGTAACAGCCGAACTGATCAGACAGTTTGCCATTTTAACCCAACCTTACATTCCAGAAGGTGCAGGAAAAATGCTTGACCTACTGGCAGTGGAAAATGAGCAGCGCAGTTTCAGCGATTTGGCCACACCTTTGGTCGCCGGTACACCGTTGCCCCAGCCAAGTGGTGTCTTTCCGCGCTATGTGGAAAAAGAATAGGGTATTGGCGACATGACCATTGCGATTGTTGACAGTCATTGTCACCTTGATTTTGATGTATTGCAGGAAGACTTTTCTGGTGTCATATCGCGAGCCCATAGTGCTGGCGTGCATCTTATGGTGACTATTTGCACGCAGGTTAACAAGTTCCATGAGATCGTGAAAATTGCTGAAGACAATGACAGTGTTTTTTGTTCGGTCGGTACTCACCCCAACCACGCTGCGATGGAACCGGTTGTTCCGGCAGAAAAGCTGATTGAGTTGGCCCAACACCCCAAAGTGGTGGCGATTGGCGAAGCTGGTCTTGATTTTCACTATGACAGAGCGCCGCGCGACATGCAGGAAGAGGTTTTTCGCCAACATATTGAGGCGGCCCGTCAGGTTGAATTACCTTTGGTCATCCATTCAAGGGATGCAGAAGATGATACCTTGCGGATTCTGGCTGATGAAATGGGGAAGGGGGCATTTAAACCCCTTTTGCATTGTTTCTCCTCAAAAGCTTATCTGGCTGAGAAAGGTCTTGAATTGGGGGCTTATGTTTCGTTCTCAGGTATTTTGACCTTCAATTCGGCTGTTGAAATCAGACGTGCTGCTGAAGCCGTGCCGCTTGATCGGTTGCTGGTTGAAACTGATGCACCGTTTCTTGCCCCGATGCCTCATCGCGGCAAACCCAACCAGCCAGCCTATACGGCCTATACGCTGGCCCGCCTGGCCGAAGTCAAAGGCGTCAGTGTTGAGGAAATGGCGCAGATTACGTCTGACAATTTTTTTAGCTTGTTCGATAAAACGCCACGGCCGACAATTTTTGGAGCAACAGCGTGAGCGTTACAATTACCATTCTGGGGTGTGGGTCATCTGGTGGTGTACCGCGTATTGGCAATGACTGGGGTGAATGTGACCCTGACAACCCGCGCAATCAGCGACAACGCTGTTCTATTCTGGTCAGGAAAACCAATGAGAGTGGTGATGAAACCATTGCTATTATCGATACATCTCCTGATCTGCGTAATCAGCTGAATTCCAATAATGTGGCACAGGTGGACGGTGTTCTTTACACCCATCCGCACGCTGACCACATTCATGGCATTGATGATCTGCGTTCTGTTGCCATGGCTACCGGCGAGCTGGTAAATGCCTGGGCTGATGAACCAACTTCAGACATGCTGCTCAAGCGATTTGGGTATTGTTTTAAAACCCCAAACGGATCTGAATACCCGCCGATTCTTAATCTCAAGCAGTTGGTGGCTGGTGTTGATGTGGAAATAAACGGGCCAGGTGGTTCAATAGCCTTTACCCCATTCAGGGTTCATCACGGGACAATTGATGCGCTTGGGTTTCGGGTTGGAAATGTCGTCTATACGCCCGATTTAAATGGTGTCCCGGATGAAAGCTTGCCCAATTTGCAGAATCTTGATGTGTGGATTGTTGACGCGCTCAGGCGCTCGCGGCATCCGTCACACTGGTCATTGTCTGAAACCATTTCCTGGATAGAAAAAATCAATCCCGGGAAAGCTTTGATTACCAATATGCATGTGGACCTCGACTATCAGTTTGTGGATAAAAATACCCCGGAAAACGTCACACCATGCCATGACGGATTGACGTTTACCATTTAACCACGTCGCCCGGAATTCCTTCCCAATGCCGTAATTTGGTTTTACTCCTAAAATTGTAAGTAATTTTAAAATCAACCGGGAAGGTGAAACCATGTCCGTAGCAAAAGTAATCGAACTCTCAGGCACTTCAAAGAAAAGCAGCGACGATGCTGTCAGGCGTATTGTCAAACGCGCCAACAAGACCATCAACAATGTTCAAGGCGTCTGGGTCAAAGACGTTCAAGCCGTTGTCACCAATGGCAAGGTCACATCATGGCGTGTGAACTGCAAAGTGACATTCGTACTGGGATAAGCAATTTATACCAACGAATTCGAAATTGGAGCCAATCCGTGCGAAAGCACTGATTGGCTTTTTTCTGCTCATATTATAGAATAAATATTCCATAATATATATTATGCGAATTGCGGGGTAATTGATAGCTCTCTGACCTGCGAATCTGATATTGGTGGCTGCAGAGCCCTTTTGCCAGATGTGAGCAGACAATGATCAGTGATCAGGACCCACGAGACCTTAAAACGCTTCTAGCGATTATGTGCGCCTTGCGTGATCCTGATGATGGCTGTCCCTGGGACGTCAAGCAGACGTTCAAGTCGATTACGCCTTACACCATTGAAGAAGCCTATGAGGTTGTCGATGCCATTGAGCGCGATGACATGGTTGACCTGTGTGATGAGCTTGGCGACTTGTTGTTGCAGGTTGTGTTTCATGCCCGGATGGCTGAAGAACAGCGTTCATTTGCCTTTGATGATGTGGTTGAAGCGATTTGCAGCAAGATGATTCGGCGTCATCCGCATGTGTTTGGCAGCGCTGAGGAACGGGCAAAAACGCCGGAAAAAGGCTTTTGGGAGGATATAAAAGCGGCTGAAAACCCTGAAAAAGTAGGCAAGGGGGATGATAAAACTCTTTTACTCGATAGTGTACCCACCACCCTGCCCGCCTTGTCCCGGGCGCGGAAATTGCAATCAAAAGCGGCGCGGGCTGGCTTTGACTGGCCGGATGTTTCTGGCGTTTATGACAAGCTTGATGAGGAAATCAGCGAGTTGAAAGCTGCTGGAACTGAAGCAGAAATTGCCGACGAGCTTGGCGATTTACTGTTCACAGTGGTCAATTTAACCCGTCATCTTGGCCATGACCCTGAACAGGTTTTGCGAAGTGCGAACTCGAAATTTCAAAGCCGGTTCAATGGTATAGAGAAAATGGCTGACCGCCCCCTTGATGAGCACAGCCTTGATGAGCTTGAGAAAATGTGGCAAAAAGCCAAACAGCAAGCCCCTGCCCGCTAGACTAACATCATCGCCGGTTCTTCAATACATTCCTTGAATGCGCCCAGCAGCAATGCGCCCAATGCACCGTCAACGGCGCGGTGATCCGTTGACAGCGTCACGCTCATGATGGTTTTGATCTGCACACTGTCACCAACCACAACCGGGCGCTTCTCACCGCCACCGACTGCCAGAATGGTGGCCTGAGGCGGGTTAATCACGGCTGCGAAGTTTTTGATGCCAAACATGCCGAGATTTGAAACAGCTGTTGAGCCACCCTGATACTCCTGCGGCATCAGCTTGCGATTGCGGGCACGGCTGGCGAGATCTTTCATATCCATCGATATTTGTGCCAAACCCTTGATATGAGCATCGCGCACCACCGGGGTAATCAAACCGCCTTCAATCGATACTGCAACCCCTACATCAGAAGATTTATGCATCAGCATCCCGGCCTGGCTCCAGGAGGCATTGGCATCGGGCACTTTTTGCAAAGCCATGGCCATCGCCTTGATGATGAAGTCGTTGACGGAAATTTTCCATGCCGGCTTGCCGTCGTCATTTTTGGGCGCGCTGGCGTTAAGCTTTGCCCGGGCAGTTAGAAGCGCGTCCAGTTCGCAGTCCAACGAAAGATAAAAATGCGGTACGGTTTGTTTGGACTGGGTCAGACGTTCGGCAATGATCCTGCGCATGCTGTCGTGGGGCACAAGGTCATAGCTGCCCGGCTCATACATCGCCATGATGGTGTCGTCTGACATGGCTGGGGACAAG
>UOEC01000125.1_pt1 | contig 13219 bp, 9 predicted proteins | sample 1988601 | NCBI WGS metagenome assembly UOEC01 (sample SAMEA4712195, study PRJEB27164) | hydrothermal vent metagenome | biome: marine basaltic hydrothermal vent biome; feature: marine hydrothermal vent; material: mineral | place: Pacific Ocean | collected 2011-06-14/2011-07-23 | depth 1719 m
CCAAAAACCCAATGCGCTTTACCGATCACTTTATGGATGAAATCCGCGCTCGTATTACCATCTCAAACGTGGTTGGGCGGGCGGTGCAGTGGGATCGGAAAAAGACCAATGCCGGGCGCGGAGATTATTGGGCCTGTTGTCCGTTTCACCATGAAAAAACCCCATCCTTTCATGCCGATGACCGCAAAGGGCGTTATTATTGTTTTGGCTGCAAGGCTTCGGGCGATATTTTCCGCTTTTTGACCGAAAAACAGGGAATGTCCTTTCCCGAGGCCGTTGAACAACTGGCCGGTGAGGCCGGGCTGGAAATGCCCCAGCGAACCGAGCAGGATGTTGAACGTGAGCAGCAACGCGCCTCGCTTTATGACATCATGCAAATGGCCCAGGACTTTTTTGCCGAACAACTGCAAAGCGCCAGTGGTGCCGCCGCCCGCGGCTATCTGACCGATCGCCACCTGACCACCGGCATCCAGCAACAATTTCAGGTCGGCTATGCGCCCTCTGATCGTTATGCCCTTAAAACCTTTCTGGCTGAGAAAAACATCCCCACCGAGCAAATGGCTGCTGCCGGGCTGGTTGTTACCGGTGAGGATATCGCTGTTCCCTATGATCGCTTTCGCGACCGCATCATGTTCCCCATTTGCGACCCGCGCGGTCGGGTGATTGCCTTTGGCGGTCGGGCAATGAATGCTGATGTCCCGGCCAAATATCTCAACTCGCCTGAAACCGAACTGTTCCACAAATCAGCCGTTCTTTACAATCTCGACAAGGCTCGCCAGTCTGCCTATGACCAGAGCGCCATTATTGCGGTGGAAGGTTATATGGACGTCATTGCCATGGCCCGCGCCGGGCTGGCTAATACAGTTGCCCCCCTTGGCACCGCCCTCACCGATCAGCAAATGCACATGATGTGGCGCATTGCCCCCGAACCTACCCTGTGTTTTGATGGCGATCAGGCGGGCGTTAATGCCGCCTACCGCGCCCTGGATACCGCCCTGCCCCTGCTCAAACCGGGCCATTCCCTGCGCTTTGCCATGTTGCCTGAAGGTCTCGACCCCGATGACCTGCTCAACAGCGAAGGCCCCACCGCCCTTAAAGAGATCATTGATGCCGCTCTACCCATGTCAGATTTGCTCTGGCAACGGGCCCTTGAGCGCAATGATCGCTCTACCCCTGAACGCCGGGCCCAGTTTGACAGTGACATGGAAAGCGCCACCAGCCTGATACAGGACTCCAAGGTGCGCGAGCATTACCGCTCAACCTTGCGCCAGCGCATGCGCGACCTGTGGCAAAAGAGCGGTCAGAGCCGCCCACCCTATCGAAAATCGGCTCAAGGGACACCCTTTCGCCGCAACAAATTCACCCCGCGCCAGGCTCAATGGCAGCAACAAACCCCGCCATCACGCGAACTTATGGCTCTCACGCGTGCCTCGCGATCCAGCCAAAATCATGAAAGCCGCGAGTGTCAGATTATCAACCTTGTTCTCAACCATCCGGCCCTGCTTGATGAAGTTGACGAGACCTTTTCTGAACTGGACTTTTTCTCAGGCGACCTTGACAGATTGCGCAAAGAAATTATAGATATCGCGGCGCTCAATGAAGGGCTTGACAAAAGCGCCCTGAAGGACCATTTGACCAAGAGAGGTCTGGCTGTCCTTCTTGAAAAGACAGATAAACAGGCCCAACGGTTGAATTCCTGGTTTTCAGAAGCCGATGCAGCGTTTGATGACGCGATGACGGGCTTTAAGCACATGGTTGCATTACACAGGAAGACCGTGACACTGGAACGGCAATTGAAAGAAGCTGAACGGGTTCTGGCAGAGAACCCAACAGAGGAGAACCTGACCAACCTGAATGCCATTCGCGATGCCTTGCGCTCAACCCAGGGCGAGGAAGCGATTATCGAAGGATTTGGCGAGGCGTCCGGGCGCCCGGCCGATGCTCTTTCATAAGTTGGCACAAGGTTCACGGCAGTCTTTCAATCCATATCCAATGTCACCTTTTCATCATGTTTAACGACTGGTTAAATCACCATCGGTAATACTGGTTACAATTACCAGACCGAATCACTTTTACGAGCAAGGCTCTGACACGCAATGGCTAAAGCGCAAACCAAATCTCCCGCACCAAAAAAAGCGGCAGCAAAGAAATCAGTTTCTAAAAAGGCAGCGGCTAAAAAGCCAGCAGCAAAAAAAGCGGCTAAAAAGGCAGCTGAGGCTGAGGCCTCTGATGATCGTCCATTACTTGATATGTCCGATGCTGCTGTTAAAAAAATGATCCGGGTGGCTAAAAAGCGCGGCTGGGTGACCCATGACGAACTGGCTGAAGTTCTACCCTCTGATCAGGTTTCTTCTGAACAAATCGAAGATATCATGTCAATGCTTGCTGATATCGGCATCAATGTGGTGGAAACTGAGGAAGAAGTTGAAGACACCGCCAACACCGTTGCCCGCACCAATCAGGGCCTGCCGGTTCAGGTAAAAAAGAAAACCGAGCCGGTTGACCGCACCGATGATCCGGTCCGCATGTATCTGCGCGAAATGGGCACTGTTGAGCTGTTGTCGCGCGAAGGTGAAATCGCCATTGCCAAACGGATTGAAGCGGGCCGCGATGCGATGATCCAGGGCCTGTGCGAAAGCCCCCTGACCTTTCAGGCAATTATCATCTGGCGCGACGAGCTTGAAGAAGGCCGCATTCTGCTGCGCGACATTATCGATCTTGATGCCACCTTCGCTGGTCCTGATGCCAAAAAAATCGACAACTCCAAAACCGATGCCCAAAAAGAAGAAGAAGACCGCATTGCCAAGGAAAAAGCTGCCAAAGAACGCGCTGACCGCGCCGCCGGCATCGAGCCAGAACCGGTTGAAGAGGAAGAAGAAGACGAAGAAGATGAAGTGAATCTCTCTCTGGCAGCCATGGAAGCAGAACTGAAGCCGCAAGTTGTTGAGACCTTCGACAAGATTGCCAAGACCTACAAATCCCTGCGCAAGCTGCAGGATCAGGAAATTACCGAAAAAACCAAACTGACCACCTCACAAGCCCGCCGTTACAAAAAACTGAGCAAGGACATCATCGAGTTCGTCACCTCGCTTGCCCTCAACAACGCCCGGATTGAAGCGCTGGTCGACCAGCTTTACGGCATTAATCGCAAGCTGATTTCACTGGAAGGCCGGATGATGCGACTGGCTGAAACCTACAAAGTGCCGCGGGTTGAGTTTCTCAAGGAATATCAAGGTGATGAACTGGATTCCAACTGGCTGCGCCGGGTCTCACGATTGTCCAAACACGGCTGGAAAACCTTTGTGTCCAAGGAAAAAGACACCATCAAGGAAATCCGCATCGAGATTCACGCACTGGCCTCAGACACTGGCCTGCAAATCCCCGAATTCCGCCGCATCGTCCACACCGTGCAAAAGGGCGAGCGCGAAGCTGCCATTGCCAAAAAGGAAATGGTCGAAGCAAATTTGCGTCTGGTGATCTCCATCGCCAAAAAATACACCAACCGTGGCCTGCAATTCCTTGACCTCATTCAGGAAGGCAATATCGGCCTGATGAAGGCTGTGGACAAATTTGAATATCGTCGCGGTTACAAGTTCTCGACTTACGCCACCTGGTGGATCCGTCAGGCCATCACCCGCTCGATTGCCGATCAGGCCCGCACTATCCGTATTCCGGTGCACATGATCGAAACCATCAACAAGATCGTCCGCACCACCCGCCAGATCATGCACGAGATTGGCCGCGAACCAACCCCTGAAGAAATTTCCACCAAGCTGTCCATGCCGCTGGAAAAAGTCCGCAAGGTAATGAAAATCGCCAAAGAGCCGGTCAGTCTCGAAACCCCCGTCGGTGATGAAGAAGATTCACATCTGGGCGATTTCATCGAAGACAAAAACGCCATCCTGCCCATCGACTCGGCTATTCAGGCTAACCTCCGCGAAACCACAACCCGCGTCCTGGCCTCTTTGACACCGCGCGAAGAACGCGTCCTGCGCATGCGCTTCGGCATCGGCATGAACACCGACCACACGTTAGAAGAAGTCGGCCAACAATTCTCAGTAACCCGCGAACGCATCAGACAGATCGAAGCCAAGGCTCTCAGGAAGCTGAAACACCCCAGCCGATCACGCAAACTGCGGAGTTTTTTGGATAATTAGGCGTGGTGCAAAAGAAGACACCCTTTCCACAGATGTGAATTGAAGGCGATGCATCTCTTGCAAGACAGCCATCGCCTCAATCCTCCTGCATGCCAAAAACCCTGCCATCGGGTTCGATTTCACCCTGACACCTTCGAATTGCAAGATCGAGCCAGAAATCGTCTTCATCATACCGTGGAGCCATCGCCAGCAAAACAGGCAGCAGTTCCGGCGCTGCAATTTCTGCAGCAGCTTCCAGCCATGCATTAGCTACTTGCCACTCATCCTGCGCCTGCTCTTCTTCAAAACGTTTGATCAATGCCGGTACAACGCGTTTATCACCACGCCGGGCCAAACCTCCAACAGCTTCCAGATGGGTGTCGTCATCAACATCATAAAGACGCTCAAACAGCCCCTGACGAATTTCTTTGCTGTCTTTGTCACATTGAGAGCCAAGCCCGAATGTCGCCCAGTCACGAACTTCCACGTCGTTGTCCTTCATTAAAAGCAACAACAAACCGACTGTCTCGTCAGTTGTTCCGTCCCCAGAAAGAGCAAAACTCATTGCTCTTCGAATGAAGAAAGACTTATGAACAACCAAATCCATTCGCTGATCAAGCAGTTCGCGTGCCAACCTCAGATGTCCTACTGCATAGATCGCCGAAGCAACAACTTCCGGTCGCCGGTCGGACAGCAACTTTTCTAAAATCGGTTGGGTTTCCGTTTTTTTCGGGTAAACAAATTGCTCACCCTCATGTCGCCCCAAGACCAGCAAATCAGCCCCGGCTTCGCGAATTAGCCAATCATTATTCTGACACCAGATGCTTGCGGTACTAAAAACGGTTTCTATGTCTCTCCGGCGCAGCTGCAATATCAGCGCCCAACGCCGGTCCGTTTCTTCGGTTTGATTTCTTTCCTCTAACAGCCACTCAAACAATTTTTCTGTTTTCGCTTTGGCTATTTTCTTTCTCAATCTCCAGTCCATAACAAATCTCCCAATAGCACCAAGCCGGCCCAACCAGGGTTTCCCCTAACCAGACACAAAACTTAGTCTCTGAAATAATAATCCCTCAGCGCACCGTCATATCGTTTTTATTTCAGGCAACACTTCTTGAAATCTGCGTCCTGAGCGGCATGGGCACAAATCATTGCGTCCGAGCTTTTCTACCAGCTCGACATCGCCATGAACATAACGCTCACCGCGTTTTACGCTGGTTTCTGATGGATAAGATTTACGCCGCTTGCTGGTGATCTCAAAAGCAAGGGAGGTCAGTATATTTGTTGTATTTGGACATTGTACTTCTCCCGATCAAACATTTGCGCCAGCAACCAGCGCTAACTGCAAATGCGAAAGCATCATATAATCCAGAATCACACTTGATAAAACCCCGCCAAACATATTTGCTGCCAAGTGTTGCCTGAGGGTCACAGTATGCATTGAAAATCTTTCAGAATTTGCCACCCAAACTCAACAAACCGCCCGATAATCTGATGGGCTCAGCCCCATGCTGGCGCGAAAGTCGCGGGCGAAATGGGCGCTGTCGGAAAACCCGGCGCAAAAACCGATGACTGTCATTGGTGTGTCGCTGGTTTGGATAAGATGGCATGCCTCGTGGATGCGGACCAGCCGAATGAGATGGGAAAAGCTGAGATTGGCGGCTTGCAGTTTGCGTTGCAGCGTGCGTTTGGAATAACCTGTTTGGTACGCCACCTCAGCCAGCGTCCACTGACGTGCCACATCTTTCATTAGCAAATTGGTGATTTCGTTAGCCAGTACTCGCAGCTTTGCATCGTCAATCGACGGCAGGTCAATTTGACCAGGATTTTCTGATGTTGCAGACAGATGTTCTGACTGCGCTTGTCCCTGCCACCTGATTTCCCAGCCGGTTGTCACCAGAGCATCAGTTTCCTTGATCTCACAAAAAACACCTGCATCGCGAACTTTCAGAACCTTGCCGCTCTCAAGCGCCATTTCACAGCAAAGGTCACGGCAACCAATCGTCTCCAAAAGTCCGATAATCAAACCACAAATCAGCAGGTTTTCCGGATCCCCGGGCGCATTTCCCTTCACTGTATAACGCTGAAACACCGCGTGATCTTTGCTGACGTGTCTGATCGCCACGCGGTTTTGCGAATGGGCAAACACTTCAAATCGCCGCCATTTGTCAAACAGTACCGCAGGTGTTGCAGACGCCAACGCTGCCCGCCAGACCGGATCATAGGCAATATCACCAATACCCTGTCCAATGGCCAGCAGCGGCCCCGCACCGCCGTCGCGCCAGATCGCCTTGAGCAAGTCCTGCTTGACCGGCACCGGCACATGAGCATTTCGAAGCGGGTCAATCGCACCTGCCTCAGGTGGTATCAATGCCTGATTGTGTTGCCGCAAATAAAGCATGATCAGATCAAACAGGCTTGCCTTGGCAAAATTTTGCATTTGGCCTCCTCTTTGTCGGGCTCAGGCGACAACACTATCATAGCTGATCGGCAAACGCCGGACCCGCCTTCCTGTGGCGGCAAACACTGCATTGGCGATTGCGGCGGGAACCGCTGGCAGGGCAGCTTCACCCACCCCGACCGGCTTGGCCCCGGCTGGCTCAACCAGATCAATCACAATTTGCGGGGCCTCATCGTGGCGTAGGATTTCATAGGCGTCAAAATTTTCCTCCTGCACCTGCCCGTCGGCAATCGTAATCTGTTCCTTCATCGCCATGCTGGTTCCCCAGACAATATTGCCCATCACCTGGTTTTCAACCTGATGAGGGTTGAGAACCAGACCGCAATCTTGCGCGCACCACACTTTTGTGACCCGTATTTTTTTAGCCGCCCGGTCAACCTGAACCTCAGCTACAACAGCAACTGGCGTGTCACCCTTGTAAACCGAACAGGCCAGACCACGGCCATGATCTTTGGCCAACGGTTGTCCCCAACCAGAGATTTCAGCCACCCGGCGTAAAACATCGGCCAGTCTGCTCCCGGAAGCAGGCAGGTTGTTCAAACGAAATTCCAGCGGATCAATACCAGCCCCGCTGGCCAGTTCATCCATCATGCTCTCAATCGCAAAGGCATTAGGTGCTGCCCCCAGTCCGCGCCAGGCACCAATCGACACTGGTGTCCGAATATCTGAAAACCGCGTGCGGCGATTGTTGATTTGATATGGCGGTTTGCTGCCGCGCGATGTGCCAAAATCAGCCACCACTTTGTCCATCGCCCAGGCCACATTTTTCGGTATCTGGCCAAAGATAATCGGTGAGGAAACAAAGTCATGCTGCCAATGGCTGATTTTCCCGTCAGCCTTCACCCCGGCATTGATATGGTGGGAAAAGGCCGGTTGCAAATAATTGTTCTGAAACTCTGATTTGCGGTCCCATTGCACCCGGACCGGCGCGCCCACAGCCGCCGACAAAATCGCTGCTTCTTCTGAAGCCTGACACAGCACCCGGCCACCAAAGCCGCCACCGATGCGGTGGCTGTGAACAACCACTTCATCAACCGAACGCCCGACAACTGCCGCCACCCGGCCTCGAACATAAAACGGATCCTGACTGGCGCACCAGACTTCTATTTTTTCAGCCCTTACCGAAACAACACTGGCCCGTGGTTCTATCGCAGCATGGGCCGCAAAGGGCGTGTCATAGCGCGCTGTCGTCAGGAATTTCGCCTCACTACGCCCCTGAGTAGAGTTTCCTGCTTCATCAACGACATGCTCAAAATCATCTCCAGCACGAAGCCGTTCAACATCAAGGGTTTTATCAAGCTGGTACTGATTTGCCACATCAGGTATCGTCCATTCCACCTGCAAAGCCTCAATCGCCTCAGGCAGCAGAAACGGATCGGCGGCAACCACCGCGACAAAATTGACTACCCCGGCAAAATTATTGCCCTCATCACCCACAACAACCCTGATGCCGGTCATAGCTTCAGCCGCGCTGCTATCGACCTTTTTCAACCTGGCCCCAAATGCCGGGGCCCGCAGCACCTGACCAAACATCATGCCGGGCACCAGCGCGTCGCGACTATAAACAGCCTTGCCAGTAACAATCGCCTCCAGGTCCTGGGGCTTCCATGCCTTGCCGATGGCTGCAAACTCGCCCTGGCGCTTTTGCGCATAGAGCGGTGCTTCTTTTTTCTGCCCGGCCCAGTCCTGTGGCGAAACAACCAGCGGCGAAGAAGGAACCAGATCACCATACCCGAGCCGACTGCCATCCGGCAGTATGAAACCGCCGCGCGCGTCTTTTATCTGATCGCCCTTTATCCCTGCTTTTTTGGCCGCCAGATCACGAAGGATTTCGCGCAACCGGGCACCGGCCAGAGACACCGGATTAAAAAACTCAAGAATGCTCTCACTGCCGACAGTCATTTTAAACGGCGGCGTCTGATCGGTGCTCGGCAACAGGCATTCAATTTCTGACTGATCAATATTCAATTCCTCAGCCACAACCTGGGAAAGTCCAAGCACTGCCCCCTGGCCCATTTCCATTCGCGGACAGAAAAACCTGATCTTGCCGCCCGGCAAGACCTGAATCCACGCCATACCATCATCAAGTTCGGGATTATTCGTGGTCGGGATTGTTGGCAAATTGGCGCGCACGGTGGGAAAAGAAACCGCACCCAACACCGTTATGCCGGCTGCCACCCAACCGGTTTTAACCAAAAACCCTCTGCGGGTAATTTTTTTGACACCAGATTGACTTGTCATTGCCCGCTCTCCCTGGCCGCAAGATTGATTGCCTGACGAATGCGCTCATAGGTGCCGCATCGGCAAAGATTACCGCTCATTTCTGTGCGAATTTCAGTTTCGCTCGGATCAGGGTTTCGGGCGAGCAGCGCCGATGCGCTCATAATTTGCCCGGCCTGGCAATAGCCGCACTGCGGCACGCCCACCTCAATCCAGGCTTTCTGGACCGGATGCAGGTTTGCATCCCCGGTGGTTTGGGCAAGACCTTCAATGGTAACAATTTTACTGCCGACAACGTCAGCCGTTGTCAGCTGACAGGATCGCTTTGCCAATCCGTCTACATGCACGGTGCAAGCCCCGCAAAGCCCTGCCCCACAGCCAAACTTTGCCCCTTTTAACCCAACAGAATCTCGTAGAAAACCCAGCAGGGTCACGTCCTGCCGGTTTTCCGGGACAGTAATTTGTTTTCCATTGATTGTAATCTGCATGATTGACTCCTCATCACCTTGTCAATGATAAAGGGTCTGGTCAGGCAATAATATGACAATCGCGCCAAATTGACTGTCAGGACATAATCAATTCGGCTTGACCACAGAAAACCCATTGCTCAGCCAAACCAGCATACCGCCTTGCAGTTGCTTTGCATCCTCATAGCCAGCCATATTTAGCAGACGAACAGCCCCCACTGACCGGGTAGCAGAATGGCAAATGGCAATCACAGGTCGTGACGGGTCAAAACCCAGATCATCTATCCGGCTTTTCAACCCCTGCACTGAAACAAGTACGCTGCCGTCAATAACCCCGTTTTGCCATTCTGAAGGACTGCGCACATCGAGCAATTGCAACGGTTCTTTGCCGCCTGACAATTGTTCCTGCAAATCCACCGCTGAAATCTCCGGCACGTCCCCAAAAGGCAGCCACCAGAACAGCCTGCCCAAAAATCCACTCATACAAAAACTCCCATTTCCCTCTATTTCAACCCACCAGCTGCATACCACATTTACAAATCAAACGTCCCATTTAACGTCAACTTTCAAAGGTCCGCGAAAGGCCCAACCGCCAAATTCTGTCTGGTCATCCTCGAGCAAGCGAAGGTTTTTCATCCGGGCAAACAATTTCGGCAACGCCACCTCCCCGACCAGTGCCCGCGCAGCCCAGGCCCCGGCACAAAAATGTGGCCCGGCACCAAATGCGATGGATTTTGAAACATCACGGGCAAGGTCAAACCGCCCGGAATTTTCAAAATGCGTTTCATCACGATTGGCCGAACTGAACATGAAAAACACTTTGTCATTCTCAAAAAACTCAATACCCTTATAGGTAAAGTCTCGGCCAATACGCCTTGGCGTCATGCCGATTGGTGAAACCCAACGACAATATTCTTCAAAAACCTGTTTCCAGGAAACCTTGCCATCCAGTACCGCTTGTAACTGGTCCCGATGCCTGAGCAGCGCCCAGCTTGCCCCGGCAATCACATCACGCGGCTCATTCTGGCCACCACTTATCGCCAGCTTGATGTTGGCTTTCACACTGTCCATCGACAATCCGGCAGCCAACATCACGGCCAGCAGGCTTTGGTCAGGTGCTTTTTTCAACACCGGCACCATATCATCAATGGCCGCGTCAATACTGGTCGTTGCCCGGTGACACCGCGCCTCCACATCTGCATCACCAGCATAGTTGGCAATGCCATCAATCATCGCCTGCGACCAGGCATCCATGTCAGAAAAACTGATATTGGTTAAACCGGTGATCACCTTCAACGCCTCACCTGAAACCGGCAAAGCATAATCTGCACACAAATCAGCTTTTCCATTTGGTTGTAACTGCTCAAGGATCACATCAGTTTGCTCGGCAAACAATTTGCTCCAGTGCTCTTTTACTGTCCGCGGTGAAACCGTTGGAAAAATCGCCTTGCGCTCTATCGCGTGGGCCGCGCCATCCTTGCGCATCAAATTATGACCCATCAACTTGTTCATCAAGCCTTCGGGTTGATGGGAACTGAACACCTCGATGTTTTTTTCGCAAACAAAAATATCATCGCGCCCGGCAAAAACCGTCCCGCCAAGTTGCGGCACGTTACAGATCGGTGCTTTGTTGCGCATTTCTTTCAGAACCGGATAAGGATCGCGCCAAAACCTGTTCATCTCAACATCAAATTGCGGTGCAGTGCTCATTTTCAGACCCTATCATCATCAACGCTACCACACAAAAAAACCCGGCGCATCAGCACCGGGTTCCAAAATTCGTTGTTTGATGTTGTTACATCAAGCAGATTCGAGAATAGCCTCGACATCAAGGCCTGAATCATTGTCACCTTCCATCTCGCGCAACACATAGCCACGACCCCAGACGGTTTCGATGAAATTCTTGCCGCCAGCAGCAGATGCCAGCTTTTTGCGCAACTTACAGATGAATACGTCGATAATTTTCAACTCAGGCTCGTCCATGCCGCCATAAAGGTGGTTGAGGAACATTTCCTTGGTCAGGGTTGTGCCCTTGCGCAGGGAAAGCAGTTCCAGCATCTGATATTCTTTACCAGTCAGATGAACCCGCTGACCATCAACCTCAACCGTCTTGGTATCAAGGTTCACATCAAGCTCGCCAGTGGTAATAATCGACTGGGCATGGCCTTTGGAACGCCGGACAATGGCCTGAATGCGGGCAACCAGCTCGTCTTTGTGGAACGGTTTGGTCATATAGTCGTCAGCTCCAAAGCCGAGACCTTTTACTTTGTCTTCAATGCCGGCCAGACCGGAAAGAATAAGTACAGGTGTTTCAATTTTCGAAACCCGCAGTGATTTGAGCACTTCATAACCGCTCATATCGGGCAGATTGATATCAAGAAGGATGATGTCATAATCATAAAGCTTGCCCAGATCGACCCCTTCTTCGCCAAGGTCGGTAGTGTAAACATTAAAACCGTCAGATTTCAGCATAAGCTCAATGCTTTGGGCTGTTGCCGGATCATCCTCAATGAGAAGTACTCTCATGTCTTTCCCCTTACTAATATTGCCGCACCGGGTGGTATGCTGCGGGTCGCGTGTGTTGCCGTTATGAACAGGGCTGGCAGTTTGTTTCGAAACCAACCATTAACTGTGTTTATTAAGATAAGCCGCTAAAGGTTAATAAAACCTCACCTTTTCCATTTGTTTTGACACACAAACCGATTTTTCGACTTATTTTGTTAACTAACCCAAACAACCAGCGCTCAGCCTATTGTTCGTCTTTTCCCCGATTACCTCAAATATTCCCCGATCGGTTTACCAGACCTTAAGGCTAATCGTTCACTATGAATCCAGATCAGGTGGAATCTGAATCAAGAATCAACATGATAATTGATTCGTTTCATTTGACAAAGGGGTTTTGTACAAAATCCTGTTAGTTTGTTGCGTAAGTAAAAAATGAGGCAAGTAATGCGCTCTAAAGACTCCATGTTACGTCTTCACCGGTTCAAGGTTGAAGACAAACGTCGCCAGGTATCAGAGATCGAGTTTATGATTTCAGATATGGAAGCCAAGGTGACCGAATTTAATCAGCAAATCGAATTGGAAGAAAAACGGAATGGCGTCAGTGATGTCAACCATTTCAACTATTCGATGACAGCAAAGTCAATTCGCGTGCGGGCTGACAACATCAAAAAGTCCGTTGACGATCTGGGCGCCCAGCTTTCCACAGCAAAAATTGACCTTGAAGAAGAAGAGGCTGAATTGCGCAAGATCGAACTACTTGCCCAAAAAAGCGGCGCTTCAATCAAGCCAGTTCCAGACCCCGAGCCGGTTATGCCCGGCATCGGCATTCGCATCTGACAAAATGCACCATACAATTGAAAAAGGGCCCGGTAAATTTTGCCGGGCCCTTTTGTTTTGCAATCAGATAAAACCGCTTACAATTTTACATTGACGCCAAGTTCAAACGCCGCCCCAAAAAGCCCGACGGATTCTGAATCGTCATCGCTCACACCAGTCCAGTACTGTACTGCGCCTGATGCCTTGCCAAACAGATTGACGCGATCATTCCAGACAGGGTAGTCGTACCTGAAGCCAAGTTTGGCTTCGCTAATGGTAAAGGCAATATTTCTTTCCAGGATGCCTCCGTCCCGCCATTTGTTGTCATACATCAAGGCAAAACGACTTTCTCCGAAGGCGCTCAAACCACCTATCAGGTTGCGCTGTAACTCAAGACCGGCAACCAGGCCAAAAGCCGACGGAATAACAGTGTTATTGTTTTCATTGTAGCTGGCCAATCTCAGACCACCGGAAACAAGACCATTTATCTTGCCAAGCACAAAGGCCTGTGTGGCTTCAATATCGATTGTCTCCATTTTAAGCCGGTCAATTTCGCTTGCTCCCGGATTGGAGGATGTTTCATTGTATCTCCACCAGCGTCCCCGGATACCCAGGCC
>UOEC01000061.1_pt1 | contig 12744 bp, 15 predicted proteins | sample 1988601 | NCBI WGS metagenome assembly UOEC01 (sample SAMEA4712195, study PRJEB27164) | hydrothermal vent metagenome | biome: marine basaltic hydrothermal vent biome; feature: marine hydrothermal vent; material: mineral | place: Pacific Ocean | collected 2011-06-14/2011-07-23 | depth 1719 m
ACCCCGAACGTCTTGCCCTTGTCCTGCAACCTGGCCTCGTTAAAAAACCAGTCAGCACATTTAAGCGCATCGGTGGTTTCGCGGCCCTCATAGTCCACCAGTGAAATAACCGCCGGAACCTCAGGTAATTCTTTGATAAAAAGTTTAGTAGCAGCAACAACATCACCGTCCGTGTATCCGACCAGCGCGTGCGGCATGGTTCCCATTCCGTTTTCTGCGCCAAACAGCGGTGCTGTCAGGTCTTGCGAGGAACCAACAAATCCCTTGACGTTTTTATCTTCCGCGCGGGCCGCATCAGAACCAATTGCTGCCCCATAAGCGGCCAATAAATTCATTTCAGCCCCAGAAGCATGCCGGGCATGCATATCCAGAAAGCTGGCATTTGGCATCGCCACACACATGGCGTGGGCATTTCGGGCCGAGATGCAGGGAAAGCCAACCTTTTGCAGCATAACCGTTTCAACTTCGGAAAGCTTCGACATTGGCCCGCTGATTTCCAACATTTTGTCCTCAGCCGGAACCTTGTCGCCTTCTTCAAAAAATCGCGTAACCCGCGCTTCCGGCACCAGCGCTTTGATCAACCGAACAGCTGGTTCAAGCGCCGCAATAGACCGCCGCCGCAGGAACACGGCATAAGTAACATCAGCCTCTTTTTCACCGGCCACAATGCGGCTGGTATTGGTGAAATACTTGTCGGTAATCGCCGCTAATGGACCGGCCGCCAGCGCCACCTCGACCATTTTATCCAGCACCCTGGAACGCTGCGCGCTGATTGTTTTACTCACCACATTCTCCCTCAATTGTCGCAACACCCTGGCCAATAAAAGCCACATCGGTCAGACCCGGCATCAGGTTAAATCCCATCGCCGCATATTTTTTAACATCGCCGCTGCTGGCCGTATAAATCCCGGCAAATTTTCCGGCCTGTTTTGCCGCCGACAAAATTTTCGGCAACGCTTCTTGCACCAAAGGGTGATTAACATCAGCCGCCTCACCACCGGTCAGAGAAATACACAAATCATTGGGCCCGACAAAAACACCATCCACCCCTTCAACCGCGCAAATTTCATCCAGATTATCCAGCGCTGCAACAGTTTCCACCATCGCAAAAACAGCATTCAGTCCATTGGCTGTTGCCAGATATTCTTCCTTGGACAGGCCAAGCTGAACCTGGCCCAGATAAGCCCCCCAGCTACGACCACCAACGGGTGGAAACTTTGCGGCATCCACCAATTGGCGTGCATCACCTGCATTGTTGATCATCGGAAAGACAATCCCCGCAGCCCCCACATCGAGCGCCCGCGAAACCATGGCAAAATCATCGAGCGGCGGGCGAACGATGGCATATGACCCGGCCGCATTTACCGCCTGCACCATTTCCACCATGTCACGATAGCCAATCATGCCATGCTGCATGTCGACCAGCACACTATCAAGACCGCCGCTAAGCCCTGTTTTGGCAAACGCCCCGGCCTGAAAGCCGCCGGGCATCATCAGCCACGAACACAAAAACGGCTTTTTTTGCTCTAAGGCTTGGTTGAGCCGCTGTCTTATTGATGGGGTGCCGACCAAATCAGCCTTCTTTTTCCAGTTGCTCAATAGCTTTGGCCATCATCTCGTTCATGGTCCGGCGCAACTGGTGGTCTGACTGATCAATATTTTTGGCATCAAAATCTGCCCGCACCTTGCGGAACACATCATCATCGCCTGCTTCTTCAAAATCTGCCTTGATGACTTCCATGACGTAACCTTTGGCTTCTTCCTCTGACATGCCCATCAGGTCCGCGGCCCAAAGCGCGAGCAGTTTGTTGCGCCGTGCTTCGGCTTTAAATTGCAAATTTGCATCATGGGCAAACTTGGCTTCAAAGCTGGCCTCGCGTTTATCCATTTCAGACATAGGCTCCCGCCTCCTTTTTGTTTAAAATTCTATAACCATCAGATAGCGCCCCTTGGCCGCAACTTCAACACTTCCAACGCCGCATTTTGCATTATGCGGCAAAAGGCTTGTGGATTTCACACCTGATCGATTGTTCAAAGCCTGTTTTTACGGTATTCAATGGCCCTTACCACAGCCTGCAAACCCGATTCGCACCGGAAATACCGAACCAGAAAGCTGTTACCCATGAAATCCCGCAAGCGCCTTTATGAAGGTAAAGCCAAAATTCTTTATGAAGGCCCGGATTCAGATACCCTGATTGTTCACTTCAAGGACGATGCCACCGCTTATAACGCTCAAAAAAAAGCCGTTATCGATGGCAAGGGCGTTCTCAACAACCGGATTTCCGAGCTGATATTCCAGCGCCTCAACGACCTTGGCCTGCCCACCCACTTCATCAAGCGCCTCAACATGCGCGAACAACTGATTCACAAGGTTGAGATTATTCCACTCGAAGTGATCGTCCGCAATGTTGCTGCCGGTTCCATTTGCAAAATGCTTGGCCTGACTGAGGGCGAGGCCCTGCCCCGTTCAATCATCGAATTTTGCTACAAGGATGACAAGCTGGGCGACCCGCTGATTTCAGAAGAACACATTACCGCTTTCGGCTGGGCCTCACCACAAGAGCTTGATGACATCATTGCCATGACCACCCGGATCAATGATTTCCTCTCAGGGCTGTTCTCGGCAGTCGGCATTCGCCTGGTCGATTTCAAAATTGAATTTGGCAGGCAATATGACGGCGACATGGTGCGCGTTATTCTGGCCGATGAAATTTCCCCCGACAGCTGCCGCCTGTGGGACATGAAAACCGACCAGAAATTTGACAAGGATATTTTCCGCCGCGACCTCGGTGACCTGGTTGAGGGCTACTCAGAAGTGGCAAAACGCCTTGGCATCTTAAAGGAAACAAACGGCAAACCCAAACCAAGTAAGCCAGTGCTGGTTAAATCAGATTAACCCCCTTCCATTACCGGGGGAAGGAAACTTACAAAGCGAGTGAAATATTATGAAAGCAATGATCAAGGTAACCCTCAAAAAAGGTGTCCTTGACCCGCAAGGCAAGGCCATCATGGGCTCGCTCGGTTCGCTCGGGTTTGACGGTTACAACAATATCCGGCAGGGCAAATATTTCGAACTCGATATCGATGCTGCAAGCAAGGCGGACGCGCAAGCCAAAGTCAAAGACATGTGCGAAAAATTGCTGGCCAATACGGTAATTGAAAATTACGAGATTGAGATTACGGGATAACCCCAATGAAAACATCCATCATCCAGTTCCCCGGCCTTAACCGTGAGAGCGACATGATCATGGCACTGGAAAATGTTGCCGGTGCCAGGGTCGAAACTGTCTGGCATACCGAAACCAGCCTGCCGGACACTGATCTCGTGGTCATCCCCGGTGGTTTTTCCTATGGCGATTATTTGCGCTGCGGTGCGATAGCGGCCCGCTCACCGATTATGAAGGCCATCATCGAACACGCCAACAAGGGCGGCAGGGTTTTGGGGGTTTGCAATGGTTTTCAAATCCTCGTTGAAACCGGCATGCTGCGCGGCGCCCTGATGCGCAACGCCAATCTTAAATTTGTTTGTAAACGGGTGACGCTAAGTGTGGAAAACGACTCAACATTTTTCACATCAAAAATGACCAAAGGCGATCAGGTTTCCTGCCCTGTTGCCCACCATGATGGCAATTATTTTGTCGACGATGAAACCCTCAAACGCCTTGAAGGCGACGGCCAGATCATTTTCCGTTATGCCGCAGGCTCCAACCCCAACGGCTCACTCAACGACATTGCCGGTATCTGCAACGCCAAAGGCAATGTCATCGGCATGATGCCCCACCCGGAAAACATGATCGAGCCGTTACACGGTAAAACCGACTGTCGGCCTCTTTTCGAAAGCATCGCTGCATGATCCCCAACCATATCAAAATCACCGATGAAATGGTTGCTGATCACGGCCTGAAACCGGATGAGTATCAGCGTATTCTCGAACTGATCGGCCGCGAGCCATCTTATACCGAACTTGGCATATTCTCAGCCATGTGGAACGAGCATTGTTCCTATAAATCCTCCAAACTCTGGCTCAAAACCCTGCCGACCGAGGCCGACTGCGTGCTGATCGGGCCGGGTGAAAATGCCGGCGCTGTGGATATTGGCGACAATCAGGCGATCATTTTCAAAATGGAAAGCCACAATCACCCCTCGTTCATTGAACCCTATCAGGGCGCGGCAACCGGTGTTGGCGGTATCTTGCGCGATGTCTTTACCATGGGCGCCCGGCCCATCGCGGCCCTCAATGCCCTGTTTTTCGGCGCACCAGACTATGACAAGAACCGCCATCTGATTTCCGGCGTTGTCGCCGGTGTTGGCGGCTATGGTAATTGTTTTGGCGTTCCCACCGTTGGCGGCTCGGTTAATTTCCACAAGCGTTATGAAGGCAACAATCTGGTCAATGCCATGGCTGTTGGACTTGCTGATGCCGACAAGATATTCCTGTCACCAGCTAAAGGTGTAGGCCGACCGGTGGTCTATCTGGGGGCCAAAACCGGCCGCGATGGCATTCACGGGGCCTCCATGGCTTCGGCAGAATTTGCCGATGATGCCGATGAAAAGCGCCCGACCGTACAGGTTGGCGACCCGTTCACCGAAAAATGCCTGCTCGAAGCCTGTCTTGAATTGATGCAGACCGGCGCAGTGATTGCCATTCAGGATATGGGCGCGGCGGGTCTGACCTGTTCAGCCGTTGAAATGGGCGCATCAGGTGGCCTTGGCATCAAGCTCGACCTCAACAAGGTGCCGTGCCGCGAAGAAGCCATGTCAGCCTATGAAATGATGCTATCTGAAAGCCAGGAACGCATGTTGATGGTGCTTGACCCGGACAAGGAAAAACAGGCCGAAGCCATTTTCATCAAATGGGGACTGGATTTTGCCATTGTCGGTGAAACCACCGATGATTTGCGCTTTTCCATCTGGCACGATGGCGATGAAGTGGCCAATTTGCCAATCAAAGACCTCGGCGATCAGGCCCCTGAATATGACCGGCCATGGACCGTGCCACCAACCCCGGCAGAACTAACCGAGGTTCCGGCTCCCAAAGACCTGACCGAAGCGGTGCTGAAAGTCATCGGCTCACCGGACAATTGCTCAAAACGCTGGGTGTGGGAGCAATACGACCACCTGATCCAGTCCAATACCGCTCAAATTCCCGGTGGTGATGCCGCCGTCATCCGCATTAACGGCACCAATAAAGCGATTGCCACCTGCGCCGATGTCACCCCGCGCTATGTGCAGGCCGATCCGCTGGAAGGCGGCAAGCAGGCCGTGGCTGAATGCTGGCGCAATCTGACCGCGGTTGGCGCTGACCCACTGGCTATTACCGACAACCTGAATTTTGGCAATCCCGAGCGCCCGGAAATCATGGGCACCTTTGTCCATGCCATCAAGGGCATTGGCCAGGCTTGCCGCGCCCTCAACTTCCCCGTCGTTTCCGGCAACGTCTCGCTCTATAACGAAACCAACGGCAAAGCCATTTTGCCGACCCCGACCATCGGCGGCGTTGGCCTGTTACCGAACATTGACCAGATGGCCACGTTGGCCTTCAAAACCAGCGGTGATGCCATTATCCTCATCGGCGGTCACGGCAGCCATATGGGCCAAAGCGCTTATTTGCGTGACACCCTTGGCCGCGAAGATGGTCCACCACCGCCGGTTGATCTGGCGCTGGAGAAAAAGCATGGCGATTTCGTTCGCTCAATGATCCGCTCAGACCAGACCACAGCTGTCCATGATATTTCCGATGGCGGTCTGGTCATGGCCCTGACAGACATGGCGCTGGCTTCAAATCTCGGCGCAAAAATCCAGATTCCACGCGAGGCAGATGCTCATATCACCCTGTTTGGCGAAGACCAGGCCCGCTACATCATCACCTGCAAGCCGGAAAAAACCTCCGAACTTCTCCGCCATGCGGAAACAGCAGGCGTTCCAGCCGCAAAAATCGGCACTGTGACACCATCAGCATTGATAATAGAGGGCCACGCCACTATATCGCTGAATATGCTAAGAACAGCCCACGAAGACTGGCTGCCCGACTATATGGAGACTGCATAATGGCGATGGAGCAATCTGAAATCGAAGCAATGATCAAAGAGGCCCTGCCCGATGCGATCATCGAAATTCAGGATCTGGCCGGTGATGGCGACCACTATTCCGCAAAGGTAGTCTCTAGTGCCTTTGAAGGTAAAAGCATGGTCCAGCAACACCAAATGGTCTATGCTGCTCTCAAAGGCAAAATGGGTGGTGACCTGCATGCTCTGGCGTTAACCACCGCCACCCCCAATTAAATTTCTCAGGAGACTGTAAAATGGCTGATATAAACGAATGGATTGATAGCGTTGTCAAAGACAATGACGTGGTTCTGTTTATGAAAGGCACCCCCGAAGCCCCGCAATGCGGGTTTTCAAGCCGCGTAACGCAAATTCTCGGGCACCTGCAAGTTCCCTTTCAGGCGGTAAACGTGCTTGAAAACGGTGCTCTGCGTGACGGCATCAAAGCCTACACCAACTGGCCCACCATTCCGCAGCTTTATGTAAAAGGCGAATTTGTTGGCGGCTGTGACATCATCACTGAAATGTTCCAGAACGGTGAGCTACAAAAAACCATTGAAAACAGCGGCGTGCTTGTCGAGGTTTAAAAGACGCCAACTTTCTATCCTCCTCATCACCGGCCTTGTGCCGGTGATCCATTGCTCAGAAAAACACTAACGTCTGGATTACCGGGACAAGCCCGGTAATGAGGAGATATTGTGAAATCAAGCCGCCTGAATAATCGCTCGTGCCATATCACTGGCAACCGCGTGGGTTGAGCGTTCTTCTGCTGCTGATCGGGCAAAGATTTCCGCCGTGCGTTCCCCAACCGCTTTAATACGCTCATCAACCTCGGCTGAATCCGCCCCGTCTTCGCGTTCAGCGGAAACCGAAATCACCCCACCCGCATTGATAACAAAATCCGGCGCATAAAGAATGCCGCCGCGGTGCAGTCGCTCGCCGTCAGGGTCCGTTGCCAACTGGTTGTTGGCCGCCCCGGCAACGATCTTCATCGACAACCACGGTATGGTTGCCGCCGTTAGCAGCCCGCCCAGCGCGCAAGGGGCCAAAATGTCAGCCTCGACGCTCAAAATATCGTCCGCCTCCACCCCTTCAGCGCCAAATTCATCGACAACCCGGGTAACGCGCTCCTCCATCATATCCCCGACAATCAGTTTTGCCCCGGCTTCATGCAACTGTTTGCACAGCTGATAACCAACATTACCAACCCCCTGCACGGCCACACTGACCCCTTCAAGATCATCACGGTCCAGTGCCACCTTGACCGCCGCCTTCATACCCTCAATCACACTTTGCGCAGTCCTTGGCGACTGGTCACCGCCCACATAACCAGAGGTCCGGGGAATACCGTTTACATATTCGGTTTGTTTTGCCACACACCGCATGTCATCCACATCGGTGCCGACATCTTCTGCAGTGATATAGGCACCGCCCAGAGAATCGATAATCCGCCCCATTTCCTCAAACATTTCCGGGGTTTTTTCCGTCTGGGGGTCGGCCATAATCACCGCCATGCCACCACCATAGGCAATGCCGGCCATGGCGTTTTTATAACTCACCCCACGCGACAATCGCAGCGCATCGGACAAGGCCACATCTTCGTTATCAAACTTCCAGCAGCGACAGCCGCCGAGCGCCGGACCCAGCTTGGTAGAATGGACAACAACAAAACCTTTAAGATTGACATCGGCGTTGTAAAAAGCGTGAACGGCCTCGTGATTATCAAAATCCAGTTGTCCGAAAATTGTCATAAAAACCTTTTCCTGCCGCCTTGGTGCATACTTTCATATAATGATACAAGAATATGAAAGCTTTGCCAGCAAATTCATCCCTTGAGCATAGCACAAAGGTGGTTCATATCTAGAGCCCCGGAGGCTCTAACCGGTTTCCAATGCCCACAAAGCAGCTGCCCCATCATACAAGCGCTGCATGATCTGCACCTCAGTCACGCCCAACCGGGCGCTGGGTGAAACGTCAACCAGCCCGTCACTGCCAGCGGCTGAATGCTCACCACCTGCCCCGCGCACAGCAAGACCGAGTTGTTTGGCCTCACGCGTCACAACAGAAAGATCAGTGCCGCCACTGGTCAGCTTTGGCAGTTTCATATGCAAACTGGCCCGCATCCCGGCTCCCAGATTGGTTGGGCAGGAGGTCACATTGCCATAAACCGGTGAGGTTGCAAATGGCGGCAACAGCTGACTCAATTTCTCAAGCCCACTATGTAACCGCCTGAATAGTGCACCTAAATCCCCACCACTCATCATCGCCATAATGCGTAAATGATCTTCTTCACCGACCCAGACAAGAAAATCTTCACGCCCGGAAACATACATACCGCGACCATGGGGCCAGTCGTTACTAATACCGGCTGAATTGAGGTATCGATCAGCGCTCATGTCCTTGAACATCTGATGGTTGACCACCCGTCGGTCATATTCTGCCTTGTCAATTTCAAAAGCAGAACCTGGTGTAATTGACAAATACTGACCGCCATAAGCATCGTCCTCAACAAGGCTGGCAAAGGCTGCCGCTGCAACATCTTCAAATGCCACCCGTTCTTCCTTGCTCATTGCTCCCGGTAACGCAAAAGCAGACACATTGCGCGCCACCCGCACCCGCATGGAAACATCTTTCAACCGCGCATCAATCGCACCCAGATCGCAAGAAGCATTTTCTACATTCCAGTCATGTTGCTGGGAAATCCTGCTCTGGGCCGGAATACCGTGAAAATCCCGGATCATCGGGTCCAGTTGCGGAGCAAATTGGTCATAATCGCCCGGGTTCATCGCATATGCCCCCATCGCACTGTCAGGGTTCTCGATCCCGGTCGCACAAATCTTGAGCAATTTGGCCTGTTCACTTTCATTCAGTTCACGAAAATAATCATCATGAAAATGCCGGGCCATCAGGTTGCCCGGGTGAGCTACTCTGATACCGGCAATTTTTTCGATTGTTTCTTCGACATCCATGGCAAGCCCCCAAATTTGATTTCTACAGTGACAAACGTTCTTTCAGGCGGGAGATGGACTCCAATTGCGCCTGATTTGGTTCCCCGTCAACAGCTGACAGGCGTTGTATCATTTTTACAAGTTCGCGTCGGTCTTTTTCATTTAAAGTTGACGTCCACATCTTTGTGAACTTTTTGCTGATATTGTTTGGATCATTTGATTGTTGCACAACCCATTTTGAAAAGGTCGTCATTTCAACCGGATCCGCAACATTTATTGAATTTTTCAGTTCCAGCCGCAAGGCATCTTCTGCTTCGCGCGACAGCGGCCCTTTTTCTTCCATAATCGCAACTGCCATAACACTAGCCGCTGTTTGCGGGTCTTCGATTGCTGTTAGAACCGAGCCTTCAACCTTGTTACGAAATTTTCGGCGATTATAAGCGCCCCGCATTTTACCGGCAGCATCGACCACTTCATTCGCAGCCTGACCTATGACTCTAATGCGATAGTACCAAAATACCAGTGCACCAAGAACGCCCAATATACCCAAGATGACATGCATTCAATTTCCCCGAATTGGTACTATAGACTGTCATTGTAACTAACTGTCAAATGTGATCAAGTTGAGAATGGAAAACTCACAATCTCTCAATTCTTGTACATTAGAATATTTGAATATTGATATATGTTAATTTCTGTGCTACATACTTGGCCTAAGGTGCGGGTTTAAAGGGCTGATTTTCAGCCTTTGGGGGCAAGTTTTGGAACTTTCGGGTTCCATGAATTCTTAGTCTGCAAGGAGAAACGCGTGATGAACAAAATTTTCAAAACTCTCGCACTGGCTGGCATGGTCGGCCTTGGTGCAACAGCTTTAACAGCCACATCTGCTCAGGCCCAATGGGGCTGGGGCGGTCCCGGCTACAACAATTTTAACGGCGGCCCGTGGAATAACGGTAGGGGCAATAGTGGCTGGGGTAACAACGGTTGGGGCAACAACTGGGGTCCAAACTTCATGCCCTGGAACTGGGGCAACAACAACGGCTGGGGCAACAACAATGGTTGGGGCAATAATGGCTGGGGTAACAACTGGGGTCCATTCAACGGCAATGGATTTGGCAATGGCCGGATGAACTTCTCATTTTCGGGCAATGCCCGCGGCAATGGCTATGGCAGTGGTTACGGCAATAACCGCTGGAACAATGGCTGGAACAACCGTAACTACGGACCACCACCCTGGGGTTACCGCGCACCCTATGGCTATCAGCCGCGGCCTGCACCTGTCGCTCCGGCTGCTCCTGTTGCACCAAAAGCCAACTAAACAATACTTGACGCACCATCGCACAAGTCATATTTGAAAATATGACAGCGATGGCGTCGCTGTTTTCCTCATTCATTGCATCCTGTACGCCGGGACCAGAGGAGAGCCCAAATGCGTCCCCGACATTTTACTTATCACAACGGCGAAAAACCCACCCTGCCCTTTGCTGATGGAGAATATGAAGCCCGCCTGAACGGTTTGCGAACCATCATGGCCGAGCAGTCTCTTGATGCCGTGCTACTCACTTCCATGCACAACATCGCCTACTATTCAGGCTTCTTGTATTGCAGCTTTGGCCGCCCTTATGCCTGCATCATCACCGCCGACAATTGCATCACCATCTCCGCCAACATAGATGCCGGACAACCCTGGCGGCGTTGTTATGGCGAAAACCTGGTTTACACCGACTGGCAACGCGATAATTACTGGCACGCTTGCGCCCACATCATTGGCGACAAGACAACCATCGGCTTTGAAGCCGACCATTTGACTATCGCCCGATACAAAGAACTTTCAGCAACTTTCCCCGCCGCCAAATTGACCGATATCGCACCTGACATCATGGCCCGGCGAATGGTCAAATCCCCGGCTGAAATTGAATTGATCACCCACGGTGCGCGTATCGCTGATATTGGCGGGGCCGCCATACGCGATGCCATTAAACCGCAAGCCCGCGAAATCGACATTGCCATGACCGGTCGCGATGCCATGGAGCTGGCCATCGCAGAAACTTTTCCCGACGCCGAGTATCGCGATACCTGGGTGTGGTTTCAGTCCGGTATTAACACTGATGGTGCCCACAACCCGGTCACCGCCCGCAAGTTGCAAACGGGCGACCTCCTTTCCCTTAACACATTCCCGATGATTTCCGGTTACTACACCGCCCTTGAACGCACCCTGTTTCTGGGGGAACCTGACCCGGCATCGCTGAAAACCTGGCAAGCCAACGTTGCAGCCCATGAAATCGGTCTGGCCGCCATCAAACCAGGTGCCACCTGCTCCGGCATTTGCGCTGAGGTAAATGCTTTTTTTGAGGAAAAAGACCTGCTGCAATACCGCTCGTTCGGTTATGGGCATTCCTTTGGCATTCTGTCTCACTATTACGGCCGTGAAGCTGGCCTTGAACTGCGTGAGGATATCGACACAGTTCTCGAACCGGGCATGGTGGTATCGATGGAACCCATGCTGACCATTCCCGACGGGCAACCCGGTGCTGGTGGCTACCGCGAACATGATATATTGATTATCGAAGAAAATGGTGCCAGAAACATCACTAAATTTCCCTATGGCCCCGACCATAATATCATTATCTGAGATTTAACCGCATGTCCGAAACCCGCATCACCGAACTGGAAGTTCAACTTGCCCACCAATCTGCCACGGTCGATGAGTTAAACGACATGGTCGCAAAGCAATGGCAGGAAATCGACTGGCTGAAAAAACAGCTGACTCGCCTCACCGGCCGCCTCGAACAGGTAGAACAAACCCTCCCCAAAGGACCGGCAGACGACCAGCCCCCGCCACACTATTGATTAATCAAGCCTGCTGCGATTACCGAATTGCGCATCAGCACCGCCACCGTCACGGGTCCAACCCCGCCCGGTACCGGGGTAATCCAGCCCGCTGTTTCAAGACAGGAATCAAAATCGGCATCACCAACCACCTTGCTGTTGCCGTCTTCATCAGTGATCTGGTTGATGCCGATGTCAATCAGCGCTGCACCAGGCTTGATCATATCCCCGGTCACCAGGCCAGGCTTACCGACGGCGACAAATACCGCATCGGCTGAGCGCGAATGGACCCTCAGATTTCGGGTCATATGATGGCACACGGTTACCGTTGCCCCTTCACTCATCAACAGGAAAGCGATTGGCTTGCCGACAATTTCTGAATGACCGATAATCACCACTTCCAGACCTTTAAGCTCCAGCCCGGTTTTCTTGAGCAACTCAACCGAGGCAACCGCCGTACAAGGCCCCATGACCAACTCGTTATAGACAATATTGCCAATCGAGGACGGGTGCATGCCCTCAACATCTTTTAACGGATGAATTTTGGCCTGCAGGGTGCGTACCGGCAGGTGGTCAGGCACCGGGCGCTGGATGATAATACCGGTCACGCGCGGGTCTGCGTTAAGTTCGCCGATAATACCGGTCAGTTCACCAATGCTGATATCTCCGGAAAATTCGCGTTCATCAAAACCAATACCGAGCTTTTGCGCTGTACGTTTCTGGTTGCGGACATAAAGCCTTGATGCCTCGCTTTCCCCCACGCTGATCGAAACCAGATTGGGCCCAAACCCGCGCGCAACAAGTTCAGTGGCCCGTCGCGAAATATCCTCATACATCGCGCCGGCAACAACACGGCCGTCCAGTGTTTTGTAATTGTTGGTCATAAAGATTGCCTGTGTGGGTTTTCGAACAGGGCTTGTATG
>UOEC01000176.1_pt1 | contig 12599 bp, 11 predicted proteins | sample 1988601 | NCBI WGS metagenome assembly UOEC01 (sample SAMEA4712195, study PRJEB27164) | hydrothermal vent metagenome | biome: marine basaltic hydrothermal vent biome; feature: marine hydrothermal vent; material: mineral | place: Pacific Ocean | collected 2011-06-14/2011-07-23 | depth 1719 m
TTCCAGTTGCCGATAAAATGCCTGTTTGCCAAGGGCAAGCACACTGGCAGGTTTTGCCGCCACCGCGGTTGCCATATCGTTTATCTCTGTATCAAGTTGGTCGCTGGCCACGGCCCGATTGATCACCCCTGCAGCAACCGCCTCGTGCGCACTCATTAAATGGCCAGTGGTCAACAGCTCCATTGCCGTCTTGCGCCCAACATTGCGCGAAAGGGAAACCATTGGGGTTGAGCAGAACAGCCCGGCGTTAATACCGTTGACACCAAAGCGGGCATGGTCGCTGGCAATGGCCATATCGCAGGCGGCAACCAGTTGGCAGCCGGCGGCAGTTGCAATGCCATTAACCCGGGCGATAAATATTTTCGGGCTTTTGACAATCGACATCATCACATCAGAGCAGGCTGCAAACAACCGATCATAATAGGCCCGACCGCCATCGTCATCGGTGCGGTGGTTGTTCATCTCTTTCAGATCATGCCCGGCGCAAAAACCCGGACCGTTGTGAGAGACAATGACTGCGCGCAATTTCTCATCCTGGTTGACGTCCGCAATTATCGAAGCGATTGCCGCCAGCATCGCTTCTGAAAGAGCGTTGCGAGCCTTGGGGCGGTTGAGAGTGATGGTTGCAATTGCATCTTTGCGCGATAGCAACACAATTTCATTAGCGTGGTCTGACATGGGCCTTGGGTGTTCCTTATTCAAATGCGTCCAGCAGGTTGAGTTTTTTCTGATAAATTGGCAGTTTTTGCAATTCCCTGATGATTTCGACGTTTTCTTTGGTTGGGATAAGGGCGGTTAGGCTGGCGATAATGCGTTGCTTCTTTTCTGCCGACAGGGATTTGTCCTCACGCACTGATTCAATCTGACCGCGAATGTCGGCCTCTTGATCATTGAGCAGGGAACCAAAGGCAAAGCTGACATTCATAATGGCGGTGTTCCATTCTATAACATCTTTAAAGCCGTATTTTTTAACATCGGCTTCCAGCTGTTTGCCCGGTTCGGTTTTTTTGACATATTCCTCCAGTGTCGGGTAATCGTAAAGGCCCTTGTCATCATATCTGCTGCCGATATCGGCAAAGGCATCAATGGCTCGTTTGGCAATGTCGATTGTCAGCTCCAGTCGCTCCAGGGCTGGTATGTCGTTAATGTCATAAGGTGCGGACGGGTCGCTGAATTCTTCTTCCAGGGTTTTAGAATTGGGGATGGCTTCAGGCGAGGTGGAGTCTTCATTCTGCTCAAGTCCCTCCGGTAGCAAAGGATCCGGTTTTTTTGACGGGCTCTGGCCTCCGATCTGTGGGCCAATTCGAGACTGATCCTTTTCCGGGGCCGCCAGGATTGGTGTAAAGATTCCTGCCAGCAACCATAGGCAACTACTTATTCCAACGATTTTGGTAAAAAACTTTTGCAATGTTCTCTATCCCTGGGGCTAAAGTGCCGTATATCTGTGATCATAGAAAAAGAACCAAGGCAGGGGAAGGGGAAACCAAACGTCATGTCCCGAACGCAACTGGAATGGAACGAAAGCCAGGTTTTTGAATTTCTGGACGAGGAGTTTCCACAAATTTTTGAGGGTGGCAGGAAGTATGGCATCACCAGCCTTGAACCTGACCATCTTGTGCTGGCCTTTACTGCCGGGCAGGGGCAAATGCGCCCTGGCGGGACGGTTTCGGGACCAGCGCAAATGGAACTGGCTGATCTGGCAGTGTATTTTCTTTTGTTGGCCCATCATGGTGAGGTTGCACGGCTGTGTGTGACAACCAGTTTGCATTGCAGCTTTTTGCGCAAACCGCGCGCTGGCGAGCTTGTTTGTGAGGTGAAGTTGATCAAGCACGGGAGAACGCTAACGGTTGCCGATGTCAATATCAATTCTGCCGAAGGTGCTATGCTGGCGCATTTGGAGTTGACCTATTACACGGGAAACCTGGACGCTTAGCCCTAATCTGTGGTATTATATTACCGTTATGCTAACACCTTCAAAACCATATGAAAAATTGGCGTGAATGTGAAAATTTATCGTTGACGCGATTGCGTGAATAGAGTAATTCAGCGCTTGAGAATTTCCGTCTGCGGGCTTTTGTGGCTCGCAATATTTAATCAGGACATGAAAAATGAAAACCTACTCTCAGAAACCCGCTGAGGTTGACAAGAAATGGGTGCTGTTTGATGCTGAAGGTGTGGTGCTTGGTCGTTTGGCGACCGAAATTGCCCGCCGTCTGCGCGGCAAGCATCTGCCAACCTTTACCCCGCATGTTGACGGCGGTGACCATATTGTTGTGATCAATGCGCAAAAGGTCATCCTGACCGGTCGCAAGCGTGAAAACAAAACTTATTACCGGCATAGTGGTTACCCCGGTGGCATCAGCGAACAAAAAGCAGGAAAAATGCTGGACGGCAAATTTCCTGAACGGGTTCTCGAGCTTGCGGTTACTCGCATGATGCCCGGTGGACCGTTGTCCCGTGCGCAGTTGAAAAACCTGCGGATTTATGCGGGTACCGAACACCCCCACGAAGCACAGGCACCTGAAAAGATTGAATTTGCCAGTGCTAATGTCAAAAATACGCTAAGGGGTTAAGAACATGGCTGAAGATAAAAAATCATTGGAAGATCTGGGAGCTGCCCTGGCTGAAAAAGGCGAGGCGGTTGCACCAGTACCAGAAGCTACGGCAGATGTGCCTGCAGAAACAGCACCTGTTGTTGAAACGGCAGAATTGCCAGAACCAAAAATCGACGAGCAAGGCCGTGCCTATGCAACTGGTCGCCGTAAAGATGCGGTTGCTCGTGTGTGGATCAAACCAGGCAACGGAAAAATCACCGTCAACGGGCGCGAATTTGAGAAATACTTCGCACGTCCCGCATTGCGCATGGTTATTGCCCAGCCTTCAGAAGCGGCTGATCGCAAAGACTCATACGATGTGGTTTGCACCGTGTCGGGCGGTGGGCTGTCTGGTCAAGCCGGTGCCTTGCGCCATGGTATTTCCCGGGCGCTGATCAATTTTGAACCGGCCCTTCGACCGGTCCTGAAAAAAGGTGGCTTCCTGACCCGGGATGCCCGTGAAGTGGAACGTAAAAAATACGGTCGCGCCAAAGCTCGCCGTAGCTTCCAGTTCTCAAAACGCTAATCGATCTGGTTTCCAGTTCAGCCCGGTCGATCAGCTTTGGTCGCCCGGGCTTTTTTATGGGGTTTTTTTATGCTTGAACGCAAAAAGGCCTGAGGGGAGGTTTCCTCAGGCCTTACTGCACAGTTGCAGGGGACGAAACCGACAGGACCAAAACAGAGGCGAGGGGAGAGCCTCCTGGAGATGTTGAAACCTGTCGTTTCGTTGATAGGTCTAATATAGGTAGCGGCAGGTGTGTTTTTCAAATAACAAGGTGACACAAAACCGTGAGAAAAAAGTTGTGAAAGGTTATTGTAATGGCTGACAAAATTAGAATAGGCGTGATCGGTGCTTCCGGCTACACGGGTTCTGATCTGGTACGCCTTGCAATTCGTCACCCCGATATTGAAATTGTCGCTTTGACGGCCAACAGTCATGCGGGCAAACCCATGCATCAGGTTTTTCCTCATTTGGCCGACCTGGGATTGCCTGACCTTGTCAGGAACGAGCAGGTTGACTGGTCCGGTATCGATGCGGTTTTTTGCGGATTGCCCCATGCTACCAGCCAGGAAGTCATTGCCGACTTGCCCGAGCACCTTAAAATAATCGACATGTCGGCAGATTTTCGGTTGCGTGATGCGGCTACCTATAAAGAATGGTACGGGGTTGAGCGCACCCAGCACGATTTACAGAAACAGGCGGTATATGGGTTGAGCGAGCATTACCGCAACGATATTGCCAAAACCCGGCTGGTTGCCTGTCCCGGTTGTTATCCAACTGCGGTGCTTTTATTGCTGGTGCCGCTGGTTCGCCAGGGGCTGATTGATGCTGGTGATCTGGTAATAGATGCCAAATCAGGTGTGACCGGTGCGGGGCGGGGCCTGAAACAAAACACTCTGTTTGCCGAAGCTGGAGAAGGCATGGGGGCGTATAGCGTTGCCAGTCATCGTCACGCACCGGAAATCGAGCAGGAATTGTCTCTTGCCGCCGGACGGGATGTTCTGGTGAATTTTACGCCGCATCTGGTGCCCATGGCTCGCGGTGAGTTTATTTCTGCGTATGCCCAATTGGCTGGTGGTGCCACTGCTGCTGATTGCCAAAGGGCGCTGGACACAGCTTACCGGGATGAGCCGTTTATTTACATGGCACCCGAAGGAGTAATTCCTGCAACCCAATATGTGCGCGGTTCGAACAAGGTTATGCTTGGCGTGTTCAGGGACCGGGTTCCCGGGCGGGTTATTTTGATGTCGACTCTTGATAATCTGGTCAAGGGCTCTGCCGGTCAGGCTTTGCAAAATTTCAACATTATGTTTGGTCTTGAAGAAACAAAGGGTTTGCAACAGGTAACCCTGTTTCCATGAACTGTTGCCAAATTCCTTGACGCAACGCTACAATTGCTTTCCTATGCCGGAAAACAGAGGGTAGTGTGGCGTATTTAGACAAAAACATGGTTCGCAATGTTGTTTTGATTCTTATGGGTCTGCTTCTGGCGGCCTGTACTTCGACTCGACCGTTGGAAAGAGCCGACTTGCGTGCTTTGACGCCGGTCCATGCGGTTACGCTTTTTGATGAAAACAACCAGCCGGTCAGTGTTGAAGGCGACAGCCAGGTCGACAGCGAAAACCTTGATATTCTGGCAATTTCCGGGGGAGGGTCAAATGGCTCTTACGGGGCCGGGGTTATGTATGGTTGGACCAAAAGCGGCACACGGCCGAATTTTGATATTGTAACTGGTGTGTCAACCGGTGCTCTGATTGCGGTGTTGGCATTTGCCGGGCCGGAATATGATGAAAAACTCAGAGAACTGTATACCGAAACTACCAACAAAAAAATCTATCGAGAAAAAGGTTTTGTCGCTGGTTTGTTTTCAGACAGTTATTATGATTATACGCCATTCAAGAAACAAATTCAGCGGGTGGTTACCGCTGAACTACTTGAAAAAATTGCTGTTGAATATCGCAAAGGACGCCGCCTCTATATTGCAACAACAAATATTGATGCCGGCAAGCTTGTGGTGTGGGATCTTGGGAAACTTGCGGCTAGCGACCGTCGTAACAAGGTTCTACGCTCGCAAAAAATCATCAGGGCTTCGGCCACTGTTCCCGGGTTTTTCAAACCGGTCTATATAAAACCGCGCAATGGTATCGAAATTCGCCAGGCCCATGTGGATGGTTCGGTAAAAGCCCCGGTGCTGATCCGTAACTTTATGTTCCAGCGCCCGGCCAAAAAGAAAAACCTCTATGTGCTGATAAATTCACAAATGAAATTGGCCGATGCCAGCAAACCTGTGGAACCCGACCTTGCCAGTATTTCTGCTAAAACGATCAGTGAGCTGTTGCGTGGTTTGATGTACAAGACGGTTTATCAAGGTTATGTGACGGCCAGAAATGCCAAATCAACCTTTCGCCTTACCCACATACCAGACAATGCCGACTCGATAGAATTTGGCCTTGATTTTGACCAGGCAAAAATGCGGGCGCTTTTTCAGCGCGGGGTCGAAAACGGGCTGAATATCAATCAGTGGTTAAAAGAACCGCCTCGTCTTGAGAGCTTTGAACGGGTTGCTGTTAAGTAGATCAACTTAACCTAAAACACTAAAACTGCTGTCAGTGTTGATCTTTCGGTTGCGCGAGAACATGGCAAGCGGGAGGGTCCAGTCAATATTCTTGAGATGGAAATCCCCCGGGTGGGTGTCGTGATTTGTCCCGGCCTCGTTTGCCTGAATGATTGCCGTCATAATCTTACCCACCAACGGAGCATTTTTGAACTGGTTGCCGCTGGTGCCGATGGCCATGTAATAGCCGGGCAGATCAGATTTGTCATAGATCGGGTTCCAGTCGTCTGAGACATCATACAAGGCAACAATACCGTTGATGGATGACGGGATCTGCAAGCCGCTGTAACGCTGGGCCTGGCGCATCACCTGGGTGGTGATCTGATCAGAAATATTGGTATCAAAGTCATCGGCATCAGCCCAGTCAGCTTTATCGCAGGGCGGTGATACAGTGCCGATCAGCATATGGTTGCCGGCGTCAGGGCGCGAATAGGTGCCAACATCATCATCGGCGCACATGGGTCCGTCATTTTCATAATCAAAGCCATCAGGGGCTTTAACGCTGGCCACTTCCTGTCGCAAAGGGCGGGTTTTGATGGCAGTCTTGCCGCCAATGCCCGCCAGTTCATTGATCTTGCCTGAGTGTGGCCCGGCAACGTTGATAACGATTGGCGCATCAATTTCGGTGCCGTTCGACAAAAGCACGCCGCTGGTGCGCCCTTGCTGTTGCCGGATTTCTACGACCTGGGCATTAAACAGAAATTGTGTCCCTTGTTTTACAGCTGCTTCCTTGACGTTGACTGTCGCCAGCTGGGGGTCGTTGACATATCCCCCGACCGGGAAAAATATTCCCCCGTAAAGTTCTGACCCGGTAGGTTCGGCAAAACCATCGTCTTCCACCTGTTTTACCGGTTCAAAACGGTGAGTGTCGATGATTGGCAGGCGCTGTTTGACTTGCGCGGCGGTTAAATGTTCATAGGGGCAGTTGATGGCGTCCATGATTGGGGGAACGCCTGCCAGTTTGTTGTTGCCAGCGGTTTTATAGAGCAGGCATCCGCAATTGCGATAAGTGATGAGCGGGCTTTCAATGTTGTTGCCGACATAGTCGCCCCAATTGCGCCAGTAATGCCAACCTTCATAGGCCAGCGCACTGGCGTCTGCTGTGGAGTAAAAGGTGCGAATGACCGCGCAGGAGGATGAGGTGGAGCCATAGCCGACCGCTGGATTTTTGTCGATGTTCAGGGTTTTGTAGCCCTTTTTTGACAGCTCAAAAGCGATGCAGGTGCCGATTATTCCCGCACCGATGATAATCACATCAAATTTTTCTGTCATAACATTGCCTTTCTGTGACGCCCGGCTAAATGCGTCTTGATGGAAACAGAAAAACCGCTAGATTGTAAAGCAGGAAAGTCGTGTTTAAGCGGAAAACAGTCAGGCGGACTATGAGTCATCCAGTAAATCTAGAAATAACCAACTCCATTGCAGTTGTAACAATCAACAACCCACCGGTGAATGCGCTGGGGCAGGCGGTGCGGGCCGGGCTTTTGCAATCGATAAAAGATGCCGAGAAAGATGCTGCTGTTTCGGTGATACTGATCACCTGCCAGGGGCGGACATTTATCGCCGGGGCCGATATCAAGGAGTTTGGAAAACCGCCACAAAAACCCTATTTGCCTGATTTGATCAATGAGATTGAAAATTGCTCAAAACCGGTGGTGGCTGCTTTGCACGGTACTGCTTTGGGTGGCGGGCTTGAGGTTGCATTGGGATGCCACTATCGGATTGCTGTTTCAGCGGCAAAAATGGGATTGCCGGAAGTTCTGCTGGGTATTTTACCCGGTGCTGGCGGCACCCAGCGCCTGCCACGACTGGTGGGTGCGCAAAAAGCGCTGGAAATGATTACTTCGGGGGCACCGGTCAAAGCAGAACAGGCGCTGGCGCTTGGCCTGGTTGATGAAGTTGCAGATGGTGTCAGTGATGAGGATGCCAAAGCTGCCGGGCTGGCGTATGCGTCAAAAATCATTGCTCAAAACTTGCCGGTCAAACGCACTGGTGAGCAGACTGACATGGTTTCTGCATCGCCGGACCTGTTTGAAAAATTCCGCAAAACTTTGGCAAAAAAAGCCCGCGGCATGATTGCGCCGTTTAAATGTGTGGATGCGGTTGAGGCAGCAGTGACCTTGCCTTTGCAGGAAGGGCTGGCCCGGGAGCGGCAATTGTTTGAAGAATGCATGGCCTCACCACAGCGAGAGGGCATGATCCATGCGTTTTTCGGTGAACGCGCGGTTGGCAAAGTCAAAGAAATGGCAACCGGGAAGGCCCGTGAAATCAACAAGGTCGGGATCATTGGCGGTGGCACCATGGGGGCGGGCATTACTGTTGCGCTCATGCAGTCCCGAATCCCGGTGGTGATGGTTGAAAGGGATCAGGCAGCGGTTGAAAACGGTCAAGCCAATGTGGAGAAAATTCTGGATGGCGGTGTACAGCGCGGCAAGCTGACTGAAGATCAAAAAGCAGCGATGCTTTCTGAGCTGTACAGTGTTTCGGACAATTATGACGGCTTGAGCGATGTTGATCTGGTGATTGAAGCTGCTTTTGAAGACATGGACGTCAAAAAGCAGATATTCAGCAAACTGGACGAGGTTTGCAAACCGGGTGTCATTCTGGCTTCCAATACCTCTTACCTTGATATCAATGAAATAGCTGCAACCACCAGCCGCCCGCAGGATGTGCTAGGTTTACACTTCTTTTCACCGGCCAATCTGATGCGGCTGCTTGAAGTTGTGGTGGCCGATAAAACGTCAGATGATGCGGTGGTCAGCGGGTTTGCTCTGGCCAAAAAAATGAACAAGGTAGCGGTCAGGGCAGGGGTTTGCGACGGCTTTATCGGCAATCGCATACTTTCCACTTATTTGAAGTGCGCTGACTATATGGTTCTTGATGGTGTGTCGCCGTATGATATCGACAAGGCGCTGGTTGCTTTTGGTTATCCGATGGGGCCTTTTGCGGTGAGTGATCTTGCCGGGCTTGATATTGGCTGGGCAACGCGCAAACGCCGGGCTGCGACACGTGACCCTGCTGCCCGCTATGCCCAATTTGCTGACAGGATTTGTGAACAGGGTTGGTTTGGTCGCAAAACCGGCAAGGGGTATTACATCTATGATGAAAACCAGCGCCCGACCGGCCCCAATCCGGCGGTGATGGAATTTATTGAGGCCGAGCGAACGGAAAAAAAATACACTGACAAAAATATCGGTGAGGAAGAAATCATTCGCCGTTATCTGGCTGCAATGATCAATGAAGGTGCAAAAGAACTGGAGGAGGGCATTGCCCAGCGGCCGGTTGATATTGATATGGTGTTTGTTTTTGGCTACGGCTTTCCGCGCTATCGCGGTGGTCCGATGAAATATGCTGATATGTATGGGCTGGACAAAGTGGTGGCTGACATCAAGGAGTTTTCTGCCAGCGATGAAAAATTCTGGCAACCTAGCCAGCTTTTGCTTGACCTGGCTGTTAAAAATGAAAAATTTGAAAAACTGAACAGATAACGTTCGCACAACAGTTTCAGGGAGAAACAATATGACCGAAGCAGTAATCGTCTCGACCGCCCGAACCGGCATTGGCAAAGCCTTTCGCGGCTCGCTCAATATCACTCATGGCGCAACCATGGGCGGGCATGTGATCAAGCATGCGGTGGAGCGATCTGGTGTTGATCCTGACCTGTTTGAAGACGCTTTGATCGGGTGCGGTTTTCCCGAAGGTGGTACAGGCTTTAATATTGCCCGTCAGGCAGTGCTTCGGGCTGGTCTGCCAGTCAGTGTGGCAGCGGTAACAATCAACAGGTTTTGCAGTTCGGGGCTGCAAGCCATTGCGATGGCCTCTCATAGTGTGGTGCAGGACGGTTGCAAGGCGGTGATTGCCGGTGGTCTGGAATCGATTACCCTGACACAGGGAAAGCTCAACACCAATGATCACAAGGAAGCCTGGCTGCTGGAGAACAAACCAGCCGTTTATATGGAAATGATTGATACGGCTGACATTGTTGCTGAACGCTATAATATCTCGCGTGAAGCCCAGGACGCCTATGGCGCACAAAGCCAGCAACGCACCGAGGCGGCCCAGAATGCCGGTCGCTTTGATGATGAAATCGTACCGTTTTCCACCACTATGGGGATTAAGGACCGCGAAACTGGTGAAATTTCTTTTCAGGAAGTTACAATTGAAAAGGATGAGTGCAACCGCCCTGGCACCACCGCTGAGGCCCTTGCCGGCCTGAAGCCGGTTATGGGGAAAGACAAAACCATTACTGCGGGCAATGCCTCGCAATTGTCCGACGGAGCGTCTGCTTGTGTGGTTATGGATGCCAAAACGGCAGAACAACAAAACATCGAACCGCTTGGAGCCTTCCGGGGGTTTGCTGTTGCAGGGTGTGAGCCAGATGAAATGGGAATTGCTCCGATTTACGCCATCCCAAAACTGCTGGAGCGTAGCGGTTTGAAAATGGACGATATCGGGTTGTGGGAGCTCAATGAGGCTTTTGCTGTGCAGGTTATCTACTGCCGCGACAAGCTGGGTATTCCTGACGAAATTCTCAATGTAAATGGTGGCTCTGTCGCGATTGGTCACCCGTTCGGGATGACTGGTGCGCGGATGACCGGTCATGCACTTATCGAAGCTAAACGTCGTGGTGTGAAATATGCGGTTGTCACCATGTGCATTGGTGGGGGGCAGGGGGCTGCCGGGCTGTTTGAAGTTTACTGACCGGCGGTCATGCGGGCTGCATTTGCTGCTTGCCTACAGCTTGTGAAGGTATAAGAGTGTTAAGATGGAAAGTGCGGAAAAACACAGTATAGCTAGTTTGTTGTCCCGCCGGAATGCTGCTTTAAAGGGTGATTCTGGTGATACCGGGCGTGCTTACAAGCGCGCGGAAGTCACACATATGATCCGCCGAAATTATCCGGCTTTTGAACCAATTCGCGATGTGGTGTTAAAACGTCACGCCGATGACTTTCGTTCCGATGGTTTCAACAGCCATCAATTGCAGATTGTCGAAATCTTGATGGATCACGGGCTGGTTTCAGAAGATCAGGACGGGCATAGCGCCAGCCATGGCGAGGCAAAACGTTATCTTGGTGGAGGCTGGCTTGAGGAAATGGCCTGGCTCGCAGCGATGGAAGCAGGTGCTGATGAAGCAGTTTTTGCCCAGACGTTGAAATGGAATGCCAAAGGGTATCACGGCCAAAATGAAATTGACCTTATTGTCCGCAAGGGAACCCGACTGGGGTTTACATCCTGCAAGGCGGTAAACTCAAAATTTGATTCAGAAAACCGCAAACACCGAAACCGTTTGATGGAGACTCTGCATGAAGCTGATAACCTGGTCGATCATTTCGGCAGGGACGGTGACCGTGTGGCCATTCTGGTTACAGCAGACCTGATTGATGAATTGCGCAACCAGCCGCGCTACATCGCGCTGATGGGAAAAGCTGCTGTGCTGGATGTACGGGTTATTCCGCTTGAGGAACTGGTTTGGGACAAGCTGGTTTCAGCGCTTGGGGAATTGATACATGACGAAGTCAATATCCCGGAGCTGGAAAGGACAGAACCCTATGAAAGAGATACGGATTAGCCGACATGGCGGACCGGAAGTGCTTGAATATGTGGCTGCTAATATTAGCGGACCAAAAAACGGTGAAGTGCAAATTCGCCATACTCAAATCGGGTTGAATTTTATCGACACCTATCATCGTTCGGGCCTTTACCCTATGTCGCTGCCTTCGGGTATTGGTCTGGAAGCGTGCGGTGTGGTTGAAGCGGTAGGGTCAGGGGTAGAACATTTGGTAGTTGGCGACCGGGTTGCTTATGGGGCTGGTCCTATCGGGGCATATTCGCAAATTCGTAACATGCCGGCGGGTCGGGTGAGCAAACTGCCTGACAGTGTCGATGATGAAACTGCAGCTGCAATCATGCTCAAAGGCATGACAGCACGATATTTGTTGCGTGAAACGTATAAGGTTCAGGCTGGTGATACGATCTTGTTTCATGCTGCTGCCGGTGGGGTTGGCCAGATTGCAATCCAGTGGGCAAATGCACTTGGGGCGACCGTGATTGGCACTGTGGGATCGACTGCCAAAGGTGAAATGGCGACCGCTCTTGGTTGTCATCATGTGATCAATTACAACGAGGAAAATGTGGCTGACAGGGTTCGTGAAATCACCGATGGCAAAGGTGTGCCGGTGGTTTATGACGGTGTTGGCCAATCAACCATTGATGCATCGCTGGACAGTCTGCAACCGCGCGGGTTGCTGGTCAGTTTTGGTAATGCTTCGGGGCCAGTTACCGATTTTGATCTGGGTAAACTGGCAGCCAAAGGGTCGCTTTATATCACGCGTCCCAGCCTGATGGCCTATGTCGCAACGGATGAAGCGTTGGCGGCCAATGCTCGTGATCTTTTTGAAATGGTTGGGAGTGGCAAAGTGAAAATCAACGTCAACCAGCGCTATCGGTTGAGCGAAGCTGCCCAGGCTCACCGCGACCTTGAAGCACGCAAAACAACCGGATCTAGCGTATTGTCTGCTTGATAGTGGTTTAGGCTTTGCAGCTTTTGTAACTGCTTGCTGCCAGACGGCGCCAGGCGGGTGAACAGGAAAAATTTGCACAGGCAAATTTGGCCAACATGTCGGCGGGCAAAGCATGGGCCAGATTGAGTGAGCGACCTTTGCCATCAGACAGGGTGCTGACCATCATGCCAGATAATTTTGCCTGCTGGTTGAACACCGGGCCGCCTGATTCGCCTTTGCGGGTGCTCATTCTCAACACCATGGCATCGGGATAGCCAAAGCCGCTATAGCTGACGGGTCGGCCAAAACTCATGGATTTGAGTTGGCCGATGCGAGCCGTGTCACCCTGGGCATGGGGTTTGCCGAGCGAAAATAATGCCGTACCGGGG
>UOEC01000208.1_pt1 | contig 12504 bp, 7 predicted proteins | sample 1988601 | NCBI WGS metagenome assembly UOEC01 (sample SAMEA4712195, study PRJEB27164) | hydrothermal vent metagenome | biome: marine basaltic hydrothermal vent biome; feature: marine hydrothermal vent; material: mineral | place: Pacific Ocean | collected 2011-06-14/2011-07-23 | depth 1719 m
TGCCGATTGCCTTTGGTGTGATGAATGACCTGGTGGGTGTGTGGACCAGTTGTTTCATGCTGCTGGCATTGCTGGTGGCGGTCAATCTTACCTGGATGCACTTTGCAATCCTGCGCTCTGAAAAACGTAAAAACCCTGAACAGCATCTTCCCAAAGATTTGCCTGAATTACAGGATTTGCAAGACGCTTTAAAAAAAGGAACCTGAAGCATGGCTAAGGACATCAAAGTCTGGGACCCTGAAGACGAGGCCCAATGGAATTCCACCGGAAAGACTATCGCCACACGTAATTTGTGGATATCGATACCGGCGCTTTTATGCGGATTTGCGGTCTGGCTTTATTGGGGCATCATCACTGTACAGATGCTCAATCTGGGTTTTCGGTTTGAGCAATCTGAACTGTTCACCCTGATGGCAATAGCTGGTTTGTCGGGCGCGACATTGCGTATTCCCTCGACATTTTTTATTCGGTTGGCCGGTGGTAGAAACACCATTTTTTTAACGACAGCGTTGCTAATTATCCCGGCACTTGGGACCGGATTGTTGCTGAGAAACCCTGAAACACCATTGTGGATGTTTCAAATCATGGCTCTCCTGTCAGGCCTTGGCGGTGGTAACTTTGCTTCGTCGATGTCCAATATCAGTTTTTTCTTTCCCAAAAAAGTACAGGGTTATTCCCTGGGCATGAATGCCGGGCTGGGAAATTTTGGCGTCACGACCATGCAGATATTAATTCCGCTGGTGATGACGGTGGCGATGTTTGGTGGTGCACCTTTGGAACTGGTCAAAACCTCCGGTACGCTGATTGGCAAAATTCCTGCCGGCACAGATACCTATCTGCACAATGCGGGCTTTATCTGGGTGGCCATATTGGCGCCGATTGTCATTGCTGCATGGTTTGGTATGAACAATATTACGGCTGAGCATGTTTCGCCAAAAATTGGTTCGACATTTGGCGCGTTCAGCAAAATTCTTGGCATGTTGCTGATCGGTCTGATCACTGCAAGTTTTGGATTGTGGCTGATGCTTCCTGCCGGTGTTGGTGGTTCAGGCCTGGAATTGAGCAAGTGGATTGTTTTGCCAATAGTCATTGTGTCGACCGTATTTGCCTTGAAAGTGGTACCTGGTCCGGTACGTCAAAGTCTCAACCACCAATACCAGATATTCAACAATAAACATACCTGGGCGATGACCATCATCTATACGATGACTTTTGGTTCATTTATCGGGTTTGCCGCTGCCTTTGGGTTGGCAATCAAGGTTATTTTCGGTTTTCAACACGTTATTGTTGACGGTGTAATGACCCATGATCTGGCAAATCCTGATGGTCCGTCAGCATTGATGTTTGCCTGGACCGGCCCGTTCATTGGCGCATTGATCCGGCCTTTTGGCGGCATGCTTGCCGATAAAATTGGCGGCGCCAAAGTCACCCAGATCATTTCGGTTGTCATGGTTGCCTCTGCCCTTGGTGTCGCTTATTTCATGAAGCAGGCCTATGCCTCTGCAACACCGCAAGACTATTTCATCCCGTTCCTGATCCTCTTCCTGATCCTGTTTGCTGCAACAGGTATCGGTAATGGCTCCACGTTTCGGACCATCGCCCAGGTGTTTGACAAGGAACAGGCTGGGCCGGTTCTGGGTTGGACTTCGGCGGTGGCTGCCTATGGAGCCTTCATCATTCCAAAGGTCTTTGGCGAACAGATCAAAGCCACCACACCAGAGTATGCGCTTTACGGTTTTGCCGCATTTTATGTGATTTGCATCATCATCAACTGGTGGTTCTACCTGCGCCCTAACGCCTATGTGAAAAACCCATAACCCAATTTCGAGGAGAACTTAATTTATGGGACATTTTATCGACCGCTTGACGTATTTTTCCAAGATTGACGGCAAGTTCGCCGATGGACACGGAATCACCACCAGCGAGCATCGCGGCTGGGAACGTTCATACCGTGGCCGCTGGGCTCATGACAAAATCGTGCGTTCAACGCACGGTGTAAACTGCACCGGATCATGCTCCTGGAAAATCTACGTTAAAAACGGGCTTGTCACATGGGAAACCCAACAGACTGATTACCCGCGCACCCGGCCTGACATGCCAAATCACGAACCGCGCGGGTGTTCACGCGGGGCCAGTTATTCCTGGTATTTGTATTCTGCCGCACGTCTGAAATTTCCGCTGGTTCGCGCGCGTTTGCTCAAGGCTTACAGGCAAGCAAAGCGTGCCAACCCGGACCCGGTTGATGCCTGGGCCAGCGTTATGGAAGGCAACACCAAAACCGACGACTATAAGAAATTGCGCGGTCTTGGAGGGTTTGTTCGTGGTGATTGGGATGAGATAAATGAAATCATTGCTGCGGCCAATATTTATACAGTGAAAACCTATGGTCCCGACCGGGTGGTGGGGTTTTCTCCCATTCCGGCGATGTCGATGGTCTCTTATGCGGCCGGCACGCGTTATCTTTCATTGATGGGTGGTACTTGCCTGAGTTTTTATGACTGGTATTGCGATCTACCGCCTGCGTCTCCCCAGGTATGGGGAGAGCAAACCGATGTGCCTGAGTCGGCCGACTGGTTTAATTCCAGCTATATCATCGCCTGGGGTTCCAACGTGCCGCAGACCCGCACGCCCGATGCTCACTTTTTTACTGAAACCCGCTACAAAGGCACCAAGACCGTTTCCGTCACACCGGACTATTCAGAGGTTGCCAAGCTTACCGACATTTGGCTCAACCCGCGTCAGGGCACCGATGCTGCTATGGCAATGGCGATGGGACACGTGGTTTTCAAAGAGTTTCATCTTGGGAAAAAATCTGAATATTTCGAGGAGTATATTCGCACCTACTCTGATATGCCGATGCTTGTTTTGTTGGAAGAACAGGATGGATATTACAAACCCGGTCGCACCTTGCGCGCCTCTGATTTTACCGGAGACTTGAAAATCAAATCCAGCGACAATCCTGAATGGTGTCCGGTGGTCTATGACGAACTTTCCAAATCCGTGCGATCACCCAATGGCACAGTCGGTTCGCGTTGGGGTAACAAAGGCAACTGGAACCTGGAAGCAAAGGACCGCGCCACTGGCAAGGACATACGGGCGCAACTGACGTGCATTGACGAGCGCGATGAAGCTCTGGGTATAGCTTTTCCTTATTTTGGCAATCAGCCTCACGACCAGAAACTCTTTAATCACACCGATCACGAAGACATTCAGGTCAGAAATGTGCCGGTGCGCAAGGTCAAATTGAAGGGGAACAAAACCGCCTATGTGGCAACGGTCTATGACCTGATGGCGGCAAATTATGCAATTGATCGTGGGCTTGGTGGGGATAATGTTGCAGATTCCTATGATGACGATGTTCCCTACACTCCGGCCTGGCAGGAAACCATTACCGGGGTGGATCGCGCCAAGGTCATTCAGGTCGCACGCGAATTTGCGGAAAATGCCGACAAAACGCGTGGCCGCTCCATGGTGATATTGGGGGCTGCCATCAACCACTGGTACCACATGGATATGATCTATCGCGGTATTATCAATCTGTTGATTATGTGCGGGTGTATCGGTAAATCAGGTGGCGGCTGGGCACACTATGTTGGCCAGGAAAAATTGCGCCCGCAGACCGGCTGGATACCGCTGGCTTTTGCGACCGATTGGTCGCGGCCACCACGGCAAATGAATTCCACATCGTATTTTTACAACCACTCAAACCAGTGGCGTTATGAAAAACTGGGGGTTGGAGAGATTCTTTCTCCCCTGGCCGACAAAACAAAATGGGAAAACTATTCCCTGATTGATTGTAATGTGCGTTCAGAACGCATGGGGTGGTTGCCTTCGTCTCCGCAATTTAAGGAAAACCCGCTTGGCTTTAAAACCAAGGCTGGCAAAAAGGATGTTAAATCCTATGTGGTTGACCGGCTTGTTTCCGGTGATCTGGAATTTTCCTGTGAAGATCCCGATCACCAAAACAACTACCCGCGCAACATGTTTATCTGGCGCTCCAACATTCTGGGTTCTTCGGGCAAGGGCCATGAATATATGCTCAAACACCTGCTTGGTGCCTCTAACTCTCTGATGAGTGAGGATATTGGACAAACCGGCGGGGCCAAACCCACACAAGTGAAATGGCATGACGAAGCACCAGAAGGCAAACTTGATCTGGTGGTTACGCTGGATTTTCGTATGTCAACGACTGCGGTCTATTCCGACATCATACTGCCTGCTGCAACCTGGTATGAGAAAAATGATCTCAACACTTCAGACATGCACCCCTTCATCCACCCGTTGTCACGGGCTGTGGACCCGGCCTGGGAGTCGCGTTCGGATTGGGATATTTTCAAAGGCCTTTCTAAAAAGTTTTCAGAACTTTGTGACGGGCATTTGGGGATTGAAGACGATCTGGTGAGCGTACCAATTCTGCATGATACTCCCGGTGAAATCAGCCAGGCCCTGGATGTCAAGGACTGGAAGAAAGGCGAATGCGAGGCCATACCCGGCAAATCCATGCCAGGGCTGGTAGAAGTCAAACGCGATTACCCTAATCTGTACAAGATGTTTACCAGTGTTGGACCGTTGATGGAAAAACTTGGCAATGGCGGCAAAGGCATCGGCTGGCAGACCGGCGAGGAAATCGATTTGCTGCGCGGTCTCAATAAAGTTGTGCGCGAGGAAGGGATTTCAAAAGGCCAGCCGAAACTGGAATCCGCCATTGATGCGGCCGAGGTGATTTTGAGTCTTGCGCCGGAAACCAATGGTCAGGTAGCAGTCAAAGCCTGGAAAGCACTGGGTGAGTTTACTGGTCGTGAACACACTCATCTGGCTCGACCCAAGCAGGATGAAAAAATCCGCTTTCGAGATGTCCAGGCACAACCTCGCAAAATCATTTCATCTCCCATCTGGTCCGGGCTTGAAGATGAGCATGTCAGCTACAATGCCGGTTATACCAATGTGCACGAACTGATCCCCTGGCGCACGCTTACCGGTCGACAGCAGTTTTACATCGATCACGAATGGATGCGTGACTTTGGTGAAGCCTTGTGTGTTTACAAACCGCCGATTTCTACCCGCACCATCAATGATGCGGTTAAATCACGTGGTGACAGCAGCAAACAGATTGCCTTGAACTGGATTACCCCGCACCAGAAATGGGGTATCCATTCTACCTACTCTGATAATCTGTTGATGCTGACCATGAACCGGGGTGGACCGGTTATCTGGATTTCGGAAGTCGATGCCAAAAAAATTGATGTTGAGGATAATGACTGGATCGAGGTCTACAATGTAAATGGTGCCATTTCAGCGCGTGCCGTAGTCTCTCAGCGCGTGCCGGAAGGCATGAGCATGATGTACCATGCGCAGGAAAAAACCATGAACACACCGGGCAATTCAATCACCGGTAAACGCGGTGGCATACATAATTCTGTCACCAGGGCGGTGGTTAAGCCCACCCATATGATTGGTGGCTATGCGCAATTGTCCTGGGGTTTTAATTATTACGGCACCGTTGGTTCCAACCGCGATGAATTCGTCATCGTACGCAAAGCCGACAAGCTGGACTGGATGGAAGAACCATATGAAGAAGGCCAGCCAATCAATATTGATCTTGCAGAAGGAACAGCAAAATGACCATTCGCGCGCAAATAGGGATGGTGCTTAACCTTGACAAATGCATCGGCTGCCACACCTGCTCAATCACCTGTAAGAATGTTTGGACGTCGCGGGGCGGTGTCGAATATGCCTGGTTCAACAATGTCGAAACCAAACCGGGCATTGGCTATCCCCGTAACTGGGAAGATCAGAAAGAATGGAACGGTGGCTGGGAGCTTACCAAAGCAGGAAAATTGAGACCTAAAGCGGGCGGCAAAACCAGTTTGCTCATGCAAATATTTGCCAATCCCAACCTGCCGGAAATTGATGATTATTATGACCCATACACCTATGAGTACGATCACCTGAAATCGGCTCGCGAAAGCCAAACCGTTCCCACGGCGCGGATGAAATCGGTGATTACCGGAAAGACCAAAGATGCACCCGATTGGGGGGTTAACTGGGAGGAAATCCTTGGTGGAGAATTTTCCAAACGAAAAGCTGATTATAACTTCCAGGACATTCAGGAACAAATGTATGGTGAATTTGAAAATACATTCATGATGTATTTGCCTCGCCTGTGTGAACATTGCCTGAACCCCACCTGTGTTGCCTCTTGCCCCTCGGGGGCCATTTACAAGCGTGAAGAAGATGGCATCGTTCTGATCGATCAGGATAAATGCCGTGGCTGGCGCATGTGCGTTTCTGGCTGCCCTTACAAAAAGATTTATTTCAACTGGCAATCAGGGAAGTCAGAAAAATGTACATTTTGTTACCCGCGCATTGAAGCTGGTGAGCCGACGGTGTGTTCGGAAACCTGTGTTGGTCGCATTCGTTACCTGGGCGTGCTTTTGTATGACAGTGATAAAATCAAGGAAGCTGCAGTCACCCCGGATGAGCAGGATTTGTACCAGGCTCAATGTGATTTGTTTCTTGACCCCAATGACCCCGATGTTATCGCCCGCGCCAAAGCTGATGGCATTCCTGACAGTTGGCTGGAGGCAGCAAAGGTCTCGCCGGTATATAAAATGGCCATCGACTGGAAAATTGCTTTTCCACTGCACCCGGAATACCGCACCTTGCCTATGGTTTGGTATGTCCCGCCACTCTCTCCCATCTCAGCTGCTCACGAAAACGGCCTGATGGAGAGCAAGGGTATGATCCCTGATGTTTCAAGTTTGCGTATTCCAGTCAAATACCTGGCCAACCTGTTGACTGCCGGTGATGAAACGCCGGTGACAGTTGCCCTGGAGCGTATGCTGGCCATGCGTGCCTATATGCGTGGCAAAACCGTGGAAGGCGTGCGCGATGAGAGTATTCTGAAACAAGTTGGCATGTCTGAAGATGAAATGGATGATATGTATCAAATGATGGCCATTGCCAATCACGAAGATCGTTTTGTCATCCCCACCAATCATCGTGAATATGCAGGCGATGGACCATTTGACCATGAAATTGCTTTTGCAACCAGGTCGGAATGCGGTTTCAGTTTTGGCAATGGTTGCCATGGAGGTGAGGTGAGCAGATCAAACCTTTTTGGCTCGCCCACCCATTCCAACACTATGGATGGTACTGCGCACGGGATGCCAAAACAGGATGATGGCGGCGTCAGACCCCGTGATGCCAAATTGGGAGAAAAATCATGAGATCGCTACGTGTGTTATCAAGACTGCTGGCTTATCCAAGCACAGAGTCGCAAGAGCAAATCAGTGCCCTGAAAGGTGTGTTGATTGAAGATGGTTTTCTGAAGAAGAAAACCTGCCTTAAACTTGTGGCTTTCATGGACGAATTGGCCGCAGCAGATCTAATGAATGCCCAGGAAATTTATGTGGAAACTTTCGACCGGGGTCGTGCCCACAGCCTGCACCTGTTCGAACATGTTCACGGTGAGTCGCGCTTTCGGGGCCAGGCGATGCTTGATTTGTCTGACCGTTATGCAGAAATGGGCTTGAAAATCGGGGTTGGTGAACTGCCCGATTACTTGCCTTTGTTTTTGGAGTTTATCTCCATCTGTGAACCGCAAGAAGGTCGGGAAACACTGGCCCAGGCGACACCTGTCATTGCCACTATTGGTGAAAAACTGCGGAGAAAAAAATCTGGTTACGCCCATATTTTTTCTGCAATTGTCGAGATCTCCGGGGCAAAACTGAAGAATTCCGACATCAAAAAAGCCGCTGACAAGTCGCCACCCGAGATAAAGACACTGGATGAGCTGGATGAAGAATGGCAGGAACCAGAGGCCTTTGGAAGCTTTGGCACGAAGGGGCCAGATTGCGGTACTTGTGGCCAAATGCCCCTGCAAAGAGCCAGCCAGAAACCAGATATGGGAGTTGGACAATGAATGATTTTCTGAATACGTTTTTCTTTGGAATTTATCCGTATCTGGCCGTTGGTGTAATGATTTTTGGCTCTATCTTGCGTTACGATCGTGATCCGTACTCGTGGAAGGCAGATTCCAGCCAGTTGATGAGTCGCAAAGGCCTGCGCTGGGGGAGTAACCTTTTTCATGTTGGGATAATTCTGTTGTTTTTTGGACATCTGGTGGGCCTTTTGACGCCCCACTGGGCCTATGAACCCTTCATAACAGCCGGTCAGAAACAAATGGTGGCCATGGTGGCAGGCGGAATCTTCGGCGTGATTGCTTTCATCGGCATGGTAATCTTGATTAACCGTCGTTTTGGCAATGCCCGGGTCAGTGCAACATCCAGTTTTTGGGACAAAGCCATCTTGCTTATGCTCTTTGGCCAACTCGTTCTGGGCATGCTGACAATTCCGCAATCTGCTCAACATCCTGATGGCTCTTCAATGATCCAGTTTGCCAACTGGGCGCAAAAGATCGTCACATTTCAGGGCGGTGCAGCTCAGCATATCTTGAACCAGAGCATTATTTTCAAACTTCATATTGTATTGGGCCTGACAATATTTCTGGTGTTCCCGTTCACCCGACTGGTGCATATGTTCTCGGCCCCATTGAAATACCTGTTGAGACCCGGTTATCAAATCGTTCGAAAGCGGTAAAGGAAAGCTGTGTCCAAAAAGAGCGTTCTACCGGTCGCTCTTTTGGTTTCACAGGACGTGCCAATCTATATAGCTTAGCTAGGAGATTGTCTGAGCTCAAATAAATGGAACACACTGTTTGTGTAAGCCATTGATTTTGTTGATAAAAATAAGGCATTTGGTGCCCAGGGGCGGAATCGAACCACCGACACGCGGATTTTCAGTCCGCTGCTCTACCAACTGAGCTACCTGGGCATCTGATCGGCTGGAGGTGTTGGTAAAAGCCAGCGCGACGGGTTGTCTTTTAGGAAAACAATTGCCAACTGTCCAGCCTTAAAGCTGGGTGCTGGCAACAATTTCCCGACCATCAACGAACCACCATGAGAACTGGTGCTGCCGGGGAGAATTGAACTCCCGGCCTCTCCCTTACCAAGGGAGTGCTCTACCCCTGAGCTACGGCAGCATGGCCCTTTAAATATGGCTCGTTAATCAGCTCATGCAAATAACTGTTTTGCCAAGCGCTGGCTATGTGCCATATGGTTGCAAGTGATGCAAGGTAGAAATACTGTAAAATCGTGCCAAATTAGTAAATGAAAGTTGCAAAAGTTGTCCGGGCATTCAGATAGACAAACAAAACAGGAAAAGGACAGTGCAAAAAAACAGCGCCTGGCTCAGGCGTTGCGGGAAAATTTGAAAAAGCGTAAGGCACAGTCGCGCCAAAGGACCGCTCCTGGAGCAGATAAAAACCGCGAAAAAAACTGACAACTGCACCAAATTTGCTAAAAAACTGCAGCTAAATCAAATAATCAGGTCTTGCCTTTCGGTGTTAATGGTGTTTGAAACAGCCCGATAGATATCTTACTTGATGCGAGCCGCAGCACGGGTCGCGAAATACAGGAAACTACAGGAAACTACAGGAAAACACATGGACCGGATTAGAATTCGTGGCGGTAACCAGCTTAATGGCGAAATACCGATTTCTGGCGCAAAAAATGCTGCCTTGCCGCTGATGATTGCCAGTTTGCTTACCAACGAAACGCTTAAGCTGAGGAATGTACCGCGACTGGCTGACGTGGCGCAGCTACAACGGATTTTACGCAATCACGGTGTTGACACAGCCATGTCTGGCAAGCGCCCTGGTGAAAATGCGGCAAATGGCGAAAACCTCAGCCTGACAGCAGAAAATATTTACGATACTGTCGCGCCCTATGAACTGGTTTCCCGGATGAGGGCCAGTTTCTGGGTGTTGGGGCCCTTGCTGGCACGATGTGGCGAGGCCAAAGTTTCGTTGCCCGGTGGCTGTGCGATCGGCACCCGGCCTGTTGATCTGTTTTTAATGGCAATGGAAAAACTCGGCGCCGAGATCGATGTGGACAATGGCTATGTAATTTCGTCGGCCAAAAAAGGTCTGGTTGGCAACAGGATCGTTTTTCCCAAGGTTTCTGTTGGTGCTACTCATTGTACATTGATGGCTGCGAGTCTGGCCAAAGGTGAAACGATAATAGAAAATGCGGCTCGCGAGCCCGAAGTTGGGGACCTTGCCAATTGTCTGGTCAAGATGGGTGCGCAGATTGAAGGCATTGGTTCTTCGTCGTTGCAAATTCAGGGTGTTGAACGGTTACATGGTGCTGAGCACACTGTATTGGCCGACCGGATTGAAACTGGCACCTATGCCATGGCCGCAGCGATGACCGGTGGCCAGGTCACGCTTACCGGAACACAGGCGGACTTTCTGGATTCTTTCATTGATGTCATGGATGAGGCAGGGGTTGATATCAAACCTGTCGATAATGGTTTGTCTGTCGCGCGGCGCACTGACATGATAAATCCGGTGTCAGTGGAAACAAGACCCTATCCCGGCTTTCCGACCGACTTGCAGGCCCAATTCATGGCGCTGGTGACTATGACACAGGGGACGTCATCAATCCGCGAAACGATCTTTGAAAACCGCTTTATGCACGTGCAGGAGCTGGCCCGTCTTGGTGCTGACATCAAGTTGCGTGGTGATACAGCGCTGGTTCACGGGGTTGATGAATTGCGAGGTGCCGAAGTCATGGCTACTGACCTTCGGGCATCGGTTTCATTGGTTATTGCCGGTCTGGTGGCAACGGGGGAGACGATTCTGCACCGGGTCTATCACCTTGATCGCGGCTTTGAAGAACTTGAGCAGAAGCTGTCAAATTGCGGTGCTGAAATTGAGCGGTTGTCAGACTGATGAACCTTTTAAAGATACTGGCGCTGGAACCGGAAGAATTGCCGATCATTTCTGCCTGCCTGCAGGATGCGGTTATTCGCATCGGTGATATCAATTTCAACCCCCGGACAAAACAGTTTGTCATGGTTGCCAATCGCTTTGAAGGCGAGCATGATCAAGATGCCAAAACCGGTTTTCGGCGGCGGACTGGCGTTACTTTTTCGCAGGTTAACAAAGTGCGGTCGCAAAAAATTAGACAAGGGGCTGATGATGCGGTTTTGTCTTTATTGGCTCTGGAGTTTGTTACCGGCAGCGATGCGCCTGAAGGTGTTGTCAAACTGGTTTTTTCTGGTGGCGGTACAATTGAACTTGAGGTTGAGTGTGTTGAAGTCCAGATGGAAGATCTGGGTCCGCGGTGGGAGACGGCCAATGTACCAACCCACGATCAGGAGTAGATGGTTATGGCGCAATGGCTAAGAACCAGTGACACAGATTTTGAAAGCCGGTTTGCCGACCTGTTAACAGCCAAGCGTGAGCAGTCGATTGATGTGGCAAATGCAGTAGATGAAATTATTGCCGATGTCCGCCAGCGGGGCGATGAGGCGCTTTTTGAACTGACGGAAAAGTTTGATGGTTTTGATGCTCGTAAAACGGGTCTGGTGATTTCCAGAAAGGAAATTGACGAAGGCTATGCAGCTTGCGATGGAAAAATTATCGAAGCGCTGGAGTTGGCAAAGGCGCGGGTCGAAAGTTATCATCAACGTCAAGTGCCCGTTGATGAGCGTTATACAGATGCCGCAGGGGTTGAGCTTGGACACCGATGGACTGCTGTGGAGGCGGCCGGGCTTTACGTGCCCGGTGGTTTGGCAGCTTATCCTTCATCGGTTCTGATGAACGCGATTCCGGCCAGGGTGGCCGGGGTGGAGCGATTGGCCATGGTGGTTCCAACACCGCAAGGAACGCAAAACAATCAGGTTTTGGCAGCAGCAAAAATTGCCGGAGTTGATGAAATTTTCCGTATTGGTGGAGCCCAAGCGATTGCAGCCCTGGCATTTGGTACGCAATCGATTGCGCCGGTTGCCAAGATTGTCGGCCCGGGCAATGCCTTTGTGGCAGCAGCCAAACGAAAGGTTTTTGGTGTGGTGGGCATCGACATGATCGCCGGGCCTTCAGAAGTTTTGATCATAAGCGATGGTAAAGTTGATCCAGAATGGACGGCCTCTGATTTGTTGGCTCAGGCTGAACACGACCCGGTGGCCCAGTCGATTTTGATGACAACCGATGAAGACTTTGCCCGGCAAGTAGAAAAGGCGATTGAAAGTCAGCTGAAAACGCTGCCCAAGGCAGAAATTGCCGGGGCAAGCTGGAGAGATTACGGCGCTATCATTATCCTCAATGATCTGGATGAAGCGGTTGCGCTGTCGGATCGTATTGCCCCGGAGCATTTGGAAATTGCCCTGGATGAGCCTGAAGCGCTTGCCGCAAAGGTACGTAATGCGGGAGCGATTTTTCTGGGGCACTACACGCCTGAAGCTATTGGTGATTACGTTGGCGGGCCCAACCATGTTTTGCCGACTGCTCGCAGCGCCCGGTTTTCTTCAGGCCTAAATGTGCTCGACTTTATGAAGCGAACCACATTGCTCAAATGCTCGGCTGAGGCTTTGCGCAAGATCGGTCCGGCAGCGGTAACCCTGGGTGAAGCCGAGGGACTGGATGGCCATGCCCGTTCA